>Ga0209489_101155_pt1 | contig 53673 bp, 30 predicted proteins | sample SiratrowhiteBW_FD_187527 | JGI IMG/M metagenome (GOLD analysis project Ga0209489, IMG submission 187527) | Root nodule microbial communities of legume samples collected from California, USA - Siratro white BW (SPAdes) (version 2) | ecosystem: Host-associated > Plants > Roots > Nodule | place...
TATATATATATATATATATATATATATATATATATATATATATATATATATATATATATATATTTCACTTTATTTCTTTCTTTCATCCACCTATGTTGCAAGTGATTCCCTCCATATATTATGAGATTTTGTGATTTTGATCATTAACATTGGTAAGAATGAAATAAAAATATTAAGCATAGTATTTCCATTAGAATTGAATTAAAGTCATGTATTCGCCATGCAAAATTTTAATATGATTTGTCTTAAATGAAGAATTGAGAATACATTTGTGTTTATTCAATTTAGAGAGAATGCAGTTATTTTAATCGGTTAAAAATTAAAAATTACCTGTATCTTGTTTCAGGAAAAACAATACTTTGAGTATATCTTTTTCTCAAAAAAAAAACAAATAATACGATGTATATATGTATGTTAAATCGAGGGGAAACTATAATAAAGACAAAAATTTACCTGCACCTCTTACATATGTTTGATTTCTTATTAAAAATCAAGTTCAATTCTTTTTCCTTTGTCTTTTTTCTATCTCTCCTAAAGTAAAGACTTTTAATTATGATTTTATTTTCTCCCTACCTTTCTACTTTTATCTAACTTATTTTTTTTCTTTTTTTTATCAAAGTATTATTCGTAAGTCTCCAATATTTTTACTCATGATAACTTTTATATCTAAACATGTTAGTAGCATTTATTTATTTATTTTTTGTTATGACAGCATATTATGTACTTATAATGAAGTAGTTAGGCTTTTCTAAAATTAGGCCTATTGAAAATGGGCCAAAAGCCCTAATGTATGATCCAGCATGCATACGAATAGTGGGTCAATTTCTTTCTGCACTCTAATACCTTCGTCCTGTACCTTCATAAATTTTTTAAATGTCAAAATTATTTATGTAAAAATGACTAAAAGGACCTTCTGTATTTTTCAAAATATAAACCGGATGGGATGTCATCCGGTTCACAATTTCCAAATGAAAATGTGAACCGAATGGCATCCCATCCGATTTACATTTTAGTTTTTTTTTCAAAATGTAAATTGGACGCGGGGCATCCGATTTATACGAAGTTTGTCTTCTCCGACGCAGATTCACCATCGACGGCAACCTAATCATCAAATTAACTACCCTAATCATCTCACAAATTGCTAATAAACATAAATTTTTTTTTTTACTTTTCACTTGTTTAAAGTTTTAATTCAGATTGAAGCAAATACGCAGCTTCTCCTCCCAGATCTACGATGCGAACATTGCAGACTCACACCCACATGCACATATCACTTCTGTTGACAGTGAAGGTGAAAAACAAATATAATGACTGAACCGGATGCTACAGTGAAAACAATGAATCGGATGTAAGCAAAGGGAGAATGAAGCGGATAAAAATTGTTAAGAAAGTAAATGGAGGTAGAGGATATATTGGTTTTTTACCATTTATCATTTAAGAGCATGTTTGTATTTTCTGCTAAACTATGGAGGATGCAGGACGAAGATATTGGGGTGGAGGAAGAATTCATCGAATAGTGGGTGTAGACGCATTCTTCCTAGACCTCGATACTTTCTTCCTCACCTCCGTAGACATTGATCATTATACTTTTAATAAAAGAAAAATTAAATAAATCTTTTATTTTTTTAAATTTTAAATTTTAGATTATATAATTAGAAATATATATTTTTTATTTCGAATTGTATAATTTTAAATTATATAATTCCAAATATAATTTTTCTTTTTACACTCTAAATTTTAAAATCTGAAAAGGATATTTTTTATATTTCGTAAAAATAGTGGGTGTAAGGCATCTAAAAGTACTATATGATGCTATTACCCATGTCAATAACATCAATAAAGGCAACTGATTCTTCCTGCACCTTCATACTGGCTTCCTGCATTTCTATAATTTTAATATATTTTCATTTTAATCTTGAGAAAAAAATAAAAAATAGTTTTTATTAATGATAACTACGATTCATTTTTCTTTTCTTCGCGAGTTATACAAACCGTAATATAATTAAAAAATAAATATATTACGGATTATACAACTTGTAATTATTTTTTCTGCACTTTTTACTTTGTGGGTTGTATAATTCGTAATACAAAATTTTTTTAAAATATATTGCGGGTTTGCATAGGACTCCTAAAACTACTTCTTTTTCAACCAGCTTCGTTCAGTCGCCCTGAATCCAAAAGGTACACGCTTAATAAAAATGGAATCGAAATGGTTTTTACTCAATTTCAAAATACTATTATATTCATTTTTAAAAATAACAAAAATATTTGTATGATTTATAGCTTTAAAAATATTTCTCTATTATCTTTGGTAATAACTATTCTTATTATAACATTATCATTGTTAACCTCACCATTAAAATTCCCATTCATACCATCATTATTACTATCAATGAACATCTTATATTATCATCTTCATTACTATTAAGATATTAACGATCTTCATTACTACTAAGATATTAACGGTCTAGTATCAATATTACTGATGCTGTTGCTGTTAACATTGCCATTATTATTAACACCATATAAGTATACATTTAAATTAATTTTACCATGATATAAAATTTTTAAAATAATCTATTTTGAACTAAATATTAGAAGGAACTAATTTTCTAAACTAAAAGTTAATATAGTAAAACTTGGCCATTATAATATTTTGGAAAGTTTTAAGTGTATAGACTACTGTCGTTGTTAGGATTAATAAAATCATGTGATATTTTTAACATTTTTAGTATTTATTCAATTGTGATTTTTTTTCTAGAAATGATAGCATTATATTTATCATTACGGTTACAAATACTAGCAAGAGGTATGTTAACCATTTTTTCAGTTTATAGTTTTTACGATTTGTATTTATTTTTTTATCAAAATTTATACATCTTTTTCCTTCATATGATTTTTTACAGGAGAAATAAGTACAATTTACTCTTTTATGTTAAAATGCTTTTTATATCGGATATTTTTTTAGTGGGCTTAGGGTAATGTAGTAATTTTTTCATTTTATTCAGATTCAATTAATAATTTTGAAAAACCAAATAAAAAAACTGAATATGAAAACTGAGAGCAGAAACCAAAATTGGTTACTAAAACGTTTAAAACTTAAAACAGAAGCCAGTGAAACTAAGGTTGCTGCTATACATGTTCTGCAGGAATTACTACAATATTGAACACCCAGAAATATGTGAAGATTCCAATATAACTGCAAATAGCTAAGTATGAAATCACTGTTAACACATTAATAGCAATTAAAAATCAAATACAATACTTCTTCCGAAATAGAAGCAAGAAATTTGGAGAAACTGATCTCTGCCAGGAAAAAGAATTGCAGTTGTAGTCAAACCCTCATGACTAGAAAATAGATGAATAAATAAGAGGTAGATAGTTGATATGTATATGTGTGTATAGTATATACTAAGGGTGATGTCCAACAGCTTTGCCGCAAAGTAGAACATTGTTGGGAATGTCATATTCATTAGCAAGGCTGCGCTGTGCATTCCACACCCTTAGGTAGAACTGCTGCCCAAGATATTGCCTTTCCCATATTGCAGACCTCAAATTCCACATCCCTTGGTTATCCAAAGACACCAATATGGCAGTCCATGATTTTGGATACACCTACATTCATTTCAAGCACAAAAGTTATGCATGTTACAAACAAAAGTATCTATAATTGATTAATTCAAGGATAAGGCACTTTCTTGTTTAGTACCTGTGCAGTGTGTCTAGTCAGGCCATCCACCAGATTATAGGTTTTTCTACTGGCATCTGTCCACTGGCCGAAACCATAACTGCAATTGTGGCAATAAAAGTTGTTAAAACTTTCTTAAGCTAATTCTAAATTGCTTCTACAAGTGAAAATAATGATAGTTAGACAAAACTTATGCTTCAAGGAAGGTGGCATACCCAATGACCCAGAAGTCATAACCATCTAGATGCCAAGACTGCATGGCGTTTTCGTTGTTCTGGAATATAACCTCAATAAAATCATGAAGAGAAGTTGGCAACACCGAGGTGCCTATGGAACCTGGACCACCAGAGGGAGTGTTTTGGAGTAAATTTGCATTGAAGATTCCGGGAATGTTGAAGTAATCAGCAAGTTTGAGAGGGGTGTCAGGGTTGACATAAGAGACACTGTTAACAGCATAACGGAGCTTTCCATTGATTGAAGGTGCTGAATTGGCCAATTTAATTACTTTTGTAGGAGTAATCTTCCCATAATGGAAGGACCCTTGGGGGTTAGGCCTAGCAGCATTTGCTGTCAGATTCCACCTGCAGGAACAATAATTGAAAACTGATTAAAATCTATAAACAAATCAAAGAAAAATAGGATTTTTTTTAATTATTTTTTTAGAGACCAAACCTGTAGGTTCTAGCTTGTTTCATGGACCAGTCAAAGTCGTATTTATCAACTGGGGGAGGAGGCACGGGTCCTAATGCAGAGGAAACAGAATTTGAATAGTGTAGTACTGCAGTTGTGGTGAGAGGTGTCTCGGTAAATCTTGTTGAGGCAACAATGTAGTAGTCCTTTGGAGGCTGATTCAAGGTTACTAACAGAGAAACTGATTGACCAACATGCACATCAAGTGAATCGTATATGTTCTGGACAGTGTGTGATCCTTCAACTTCAACTAGTTTTAGTGTATGCCCCTGGATTCTGAAGTTAATTGAGGTTGACAAGCCTACATTTGAGATCCTAAACATATAGGTTTTTCCTGAAAGAGAAGAACAACTACTGTTGACAAAAGAAATTTTGACAAAGCTGCTTGTATGGCTTAAACTTAGCGCATATTTGAACTATATCCTGTAAAAATCACTGGCTTACCCTGGTTACCAGTGAAGGTAGAATGAGGCTGGCCATTAATGAGGAGGCCATCAGGAAGTCCAATTGATTTTCCAGAATCCAAAGTTTGCCTTAGTGTCTGCAAATAAGAAGACCAAATGAATGAAGATAACTTGACAGGAAACTCGTGAGTATGAAGAATATTTGGAAACAGTATGATTATGAGAAAGGGTAAGAAAGATGTTGCTTACCTTGTGGTTGGTCTTGTACCAATCACCAACGAGTAAAGTAAAATCTCCATCAGGGTTTGCATAGGGGATGGGGATAACAGATCTGTGATAAACATTAAGTCCTCCAAACCCTCCAGCTGCTTTATGCAGTTGAGTTGATGGAAAGTATGTGTATGAGCCAATCTGATCCTTGGTCTGAAATTTGTATGTGTAATTTGAGTTTGGAGGAATGGGGCAGTTGGTTCCCAAAACTCCGTCTTGCCATGAATTTTTCCTTTGCTTTATACCATTCCTGTTGTATGACAACAATGTTGAACCATGTTCTAAGACAAAAAAATCTTGAGAAGAAAAATGAAATATATGCTATTGCCCCCGAATTTTCAAGCAATGTCAGCAATTTAAGCTAAGAGTAGTTAAAAACAATTGATAAAATACGACAGATGTATATGAAATCTAGTAGATGGAAATGCATCTCTTCTAGTTCTTTTAGGTAAATATGAGTTATAGTTCTATAAACCTTAGGATATACGGCTAACACACAGAAATTCACCAAAATTATGAGAATGTGACTTCTTTCACAGAGTTTAGAAAGCTATTGCTGCAAAAAGAATTGAAGCTTTACAGCCATATTTATAGAACTTAAACAGTAAGAGTTCATCCAAAATATTGAAATACTAACAAGATCCATCACAATTAAGCAGCAAGAGACCACGTATTTCCCTCAAGTTCAAGAGAACAATTAAAAAACCGTAGAAACAAAAGAAAGGATAATATATGCAAAGAAGAGAATATAATGCTGACCAAAAAGCACCAAATTTGAGTCAAGCAAAAGGCACATAGAACCATACCAAGTGAGTAAAAATGGTTCGTCCAGCTTGTTGATAAGGTTGAGAATAACATTGTCATTAGTTACCAAGTCAAGTCTAGGCCCAGGAAACTGGCCATTGATAAGAATAACCTTCAAAAGAATGCAAGCACCAAAAAGGTCAGAACCAAAGTTCCAAAGATATCTCAGATCCAACAAAAACAGATTGGTTATCCACCTGCTGGGGACTACCCAGTGGAGAAAGATTCCCATAAGTCACCGTCCATGTGTAAAACTTATATGCATCTTCTGCTTGCACAAGAGATACACTCACTAAAGCAATGCCAAGGAACAGCAAATGTAGCAAAGTTGCGCTTCCCATGTTGTCTACTGAAAATGACGAAAAAAAAAAATAAAGCTTGGAACTAGAAACTCAAAAATGAAACACGATCCTTGAGTTTCTACCAAAGGAAGCAATGGGAAAATACCAGATCTGGGTTCTGCAGGAAGAGTGACTCACTCCCAGAACTGACTTGTATCCACTATGGTCTGTGCCGCCTTAATATATACAAAAGAAAAAACTAAGCAGAGTAGAAAAACATGATTGAAGTGGCTAACCGAGTGTTATTTTAATAATAAAGTGATAATTTTGTCTGTTTTATAAGGTTGCAAATTCATCATTCATATTGGGCGCTGTTAACGCGTTTGCGCGTCAGTTACTACTTGCTTACAGCTAGAGAAAATGAAGATACCATTTATCCCATTATTAAAAAAATTGAAACTTTTCCTTCTTCCTCTCTCTTTTCCTGTGTGGTTTTTTACTCGCAAACTTTTGGGGTTACATTTTCCTCATGGTTCAGTTTGAACTTTGAACCCAGATCAAAATTCGGTACCTTTCTATACACAAACTTCTATATCGTAGTAACGTCGAACAGAATATTATATTATAATGTGGGAAATTTAATGTGCATGAGTAAAGAACACACTTTACGGTTTTAGCCTTGGGAGCATAGACGAGTGTTAAATATTTCTATAATTATTATTGCCCAAAAAGAAAAAGTTTCGGTCACATAACATTCTGTTCTGTATATACCGTAGATGTCGATTAAGTAATGGATTAAGTAGTTGCCAAAAGAAAATATAAAAGTAGCACCGACAAGAAAGCATTGTTTTGAATTTTGTTAGGTGTGGGTTGACGAAAATGAATTTAAATTTATATTTCAGAAATATACAATGTACGCCCATGTGAAGTTGGTAAAGGGTACAGATACCTTCTATGCGATATAATGATATGTTTAGCCACTTTAATTTAAAATGAAAAAAAAATAATAAAAATAAAGTAGGCTCAAACCAAAATGAAAAAAAAAACGAGCAATGTAGATTACTATTTAATTCAGCTGGCCAAGATAAAAAAAATAAAATAAAAATTGATACATTGAATCCTTTACTAAAAATGCACATTTTGAAAATTTATTATCAAAAAGTATTATTTATCATTTTAAGATACATTTTATCATGTGATTATTTCCCTGCAATTATACCTCTAGTTTTTCGTCAAACATTTTTGTTGTCTTTCTTCTCTATATCTTCTTTATCAGGCCTTTCTGATATCTGATTAGGCGTTGTCCTTTGGTTTTTCTCCTTTCATTTTCTTTCTTCTGTCAGCTTTGTCTTGCTCTTTTATTTCTTTAAGTGATGATTTCTTCTTTTTTATCTACCATTTATTTTCTCTACATAGAAAGTTTTACATCAGGTAACTTTTAGGTCTGATCAAGCAAGAGTGACCTTTTATATTTTATAATCATATGACTGTAATATATTTAAATTTTGTTGAATATTTTGTTTATTATATTTTGTAAATTGTATTTTTCCAAAGCTAAATGTGAGTAATAAATTTTGACATAAGTATCTATATATTTATAAAGTGCAAAAGATAGATACTAAAATTATTGTTTGTAATAATGTATTTGAAATGAGTTTTTTTTTTCTTTAAAAATCATGAACATTAGTGCATTATGGTCCCTATAGTTAATAGTGTTTAAGTTGGTAGCCAGTAAATAAACAATGAGTTAGAAGATATTAAAGGTAATAAACTACTCAATACATGTTTGTTGGGCCCTTATTTTTTATAGATTATTTACATATTCTTTGGCCGTAGTTAACGGAATTTTTTTTTATTCTAATGGCGCATTTAGATAAAAAGAGAAAGAAACAGAAAACAATATATATATATATATATAACAACTTTTTTCTTTCATTTGATAATAAAACAGTTAAATTTTAGAAAAAAGAAATATTTTCATTTTTTCTATTTAAATTTTGACTGCATTTAACCAAAAGGCAATCCTTAAAGTTCAAAGCAGTGCCTAGAGGAGTCCGAATGCTCTTTACATTTTAAAAACACTACATGATCCGAAGTATCTTCAAAGGACAATATGATCAAAAATTTAGAACAGGTTTGAAACCAGGTTGGGCCAAGGTGGGCCAGCCCAACTAAGGGTGGGCACATACTATGAGACACTAAAAGAGAGTTTTCTTACCATTCTTTTACTATTTACATTTTTATAGGAAAGTTTAAACATCTGTTTTTGGAAGAGCATTTAATTTGTGTTAAAATTTCAAAAGGGAATGATTTTGCACTTTTTTTATCACTCATACCATTCTTTCACATTACTTTAGGAAGACTATTTAACCTTTTTATAAAAAAATAATAATTCTGAAATATATTAAATCTTTTAAAACTTTGTTTCTTAAAGGTTTTTGGCAAGTTACTTATAAAGGTAAGCTAGGGTATTATTTAATATATTTCAAATTAAATTTAAAAAGTAAAAAGTTAAACACTACTAACAAAGTAATTCGCCACATTAAGATTGAAATATTTGTAATATAATGAAGATCTTTTTATCTAGAATCTTAATTTTTTTAAATACTGTTTTCGAAAGAAAATAGCAGATTTTTATTGTGTGTAAAGCAACATTAAAAGACGTGACTAATTATTATGGAATTTTTTCTTTCATGATTTTGTATAAATTGCTGTATGTTTGGTTACTCAAATTTAACTTTTCCTGTTCTTTGAGCATGGTTTATGGTTCATCTCATCTTTGGTGTAAATTTTTGGCCGCTTTATTTGATAACTTTTCTCCTTGCTACTTGTGCTTATCTAAACGGCACCGTTAATGCAAAAAAATAATATGAAGGTGCCACGAATGCGCAATGTTTCCACGTCTCCTCAGAAACTTACACGTGTCAGTTAGACACAGAAGCACCCTTCTGGCCAAACACCTTCACCTCCATTGAAACACCACTATTTGAAGCAGTCTCGTGACTTTGCTTCTATCCTTCACATCATCTTCATTTCTCACAATCTTCCTCATGTCTACAGAAGCAAAACAAGAAACAAAACCTTTCACCACCCCCTCTTACTCCTCAGGTATATTTGATCACGCATGCATGCTTCATATAATCTTTACATAGCGATAAAATTTAAGATTTTTAGACTCAATTTTGTGGTGTAGATGTTGACAATGGTGTGGTGAAGGATGTGGTCCTGTGGAGAAGAAAGAAACTAAATGCAATCGTTATTGTAGCGGCAACAGCAGCATGGGTGTTGATGGAAGTATTTGAGTTCAACTTCCTCACTGTCATCTCATGGCTGGCTATGCTCGTTGTTGCTTCAACATTCCTCTATGCCAATGTGCTTATACTTTTACGCAAGTGAGCACCCTTCTCTTGCTTTTGTTCTAAGGCAAAAAAATTTTACTGTATGTAATTGTTTTTCCTGTGAAATCTAGGGAACCGCCAAACTTGTCGAGGTTGGACTTGACTGAAGAGACAACTAGAAGAACAGCGAACAACGTTCGAACATGGATTGAAGAAACAATAAGGTGGCTGTTCCTTGTGGGTGTAAGGAAAGAGTGGCCTGTGTTTGTGGGGGTTGTGGCTGGATTGTGGACACTGTCTTATATAGGAAGATGCATGGACCTCCTTACAGTTGTTTATATTGGTACGTGATCAAGTTCTTTTACTTTGAGTTTTTTTCACGCTCCATCTCTCACTATTTGTTGTTGGTTTTGATTTGATGCGCAGGTGTGTTAGTGGGAATGGCAATTCCATTAACTTATGTGAAGAACGAGGACAAAATCAAGAGATTTGGAGAGTGGTTAAGGGAGAAATGCAAGAGATCTTATGAGATTATTGATGAGAAGACCATTCAGAAGATTAAAAGCAGAATACCCAAGGAGAAGAAGACAGAGTAATGGCTTTTTAGTTTGTAACTTGGTATATAAATAATGTACACTGTTATGGTGTATTAAGGAATGAATATAAAATAATTACTAGTTGTTTTTGTTACATTGTGGTAATGTTACCCGTCGTTTGGGATTTAAAATTTAAAATGTTAATTATTATAAAACAATCACAACCGTGGATCCGTGGCGCAATGGTAGCGCGTCTGACTCCAGATCAGAAGGTTGCGTGTTCGATTCACGTCGGGTTCAATTCCCATTTTTTTTCTTCTATAATATTTTCTGATCTCTAATAAAAGATGTATCAACATTTATATGGAAGCACTAATCATATGAATGAGTTTAATTTTAGAATATATTAATTATTAACGCTGTTTTATTCCTTCACTCAAACATCTATGGAAAGGTTTAACAGTTTTAAACTGCATCAGTTGTAAATAGAACTCTTTCACTTACTACATTTTTGTTTTAGTTTGTTTTAGTAATTCATTATCAACAGTAGTCTCCATTTTTGGGAAACAAATTTTAATTTACATTAACATTGAAAAATGGCTAAATTTATCATAGGATTGTACACCTGAACACATCACAAAATTTAGTTAGCAGTTATGTAATTTATGAGGCGAAGTCGCAATACCCTGTCCTTTTTTTAACTGGAAAAGGTGCTTTTAGTCACTTCACTTGGATTTCAAGCAAGATTCTATTTATTTAGCGGTTTCATAGTGATTCGAATTAATTTTAATTATTGCAAAAGTGAAAGAAATTAGTGGATTAGAAAGCAAATTAGTTACTAAATTTCGAATTTCATTTGAGACACACTCTTATATATCTAATAAGTTTTTTAGTGAACAACTGACATAAGCGGTTATTTATTTATGTTATGCTTCATATTTATAGTTTATTCCTTAACGTTAGTTATTCGAATACGAAAGCCCTTTCCTTTCCTGTAAATTGCTCGGCAAAGACCGCGAAGCTCAGCAAAAGTGTACATATAGACACCGAAATTGGTGATCGATATCACCTTTCTTACACTTCCTTAAAACTTGGTTTGTTTTTATTGCCCGAGACACCTCGCGATCGTTCTTGTTTTCATCCCACACAACGACAGTTGCATCGGTTGGTGCTTGACTTCGAATTCAGGGAGAAAGTTTGGATTTTTGTCATCTGGGTGTTGTTAGTTATGGCAGATCTGTTCAGTGGAGGTGCTGTGGGAGCAGTGATGGGAGAGTTGTTAAAAGGGACTATTGCAACCATAAACAAAGGTCTAGCCTTCAAACCCACACTGGAGAGCAACATAGAAACCTTAAAATCTTTGGCTCCTCAGGTGGAGGAGATGAAGAACTACAACATGATGTTGGATCGGCCCATAGAGGAGATAGAGCAGTTGGAGAGTCACATGCGAGCTGGTGAAGAGCTTGTACGGAAGTGCTCGAAATTGGGTCGGTGGAGAGTGCTGTCGTTCCCTTATTACCAGAGCAAGCTTAGGAGCAAGGACGAGGCTCTGAAGAGGCACTTATCGGTGAACGTGTCGGCGCAGAACAAGAGGGACTTGATGGAGGTGGTGGTCAACATGAGGAAGGTTCTGGAGATTCTGCTAACTGGGGATTTGGGGCATCAGCAGGGGTACCAGTTGATGGGTCTGTGTGGGGCTCCCCAAGAACCTGCGTGTATGGGAATGGATGTGCCTTTGAGCAAGCTGAGGATTGACTTGCTCAAGGATGGTGTGTCCGTTCTTGTCTTGACTGGTTTGGGAGGGTCGGGGAAAAGCACACTGGCTAAGAAGATATGTTGGGACCCTCAAGTCAAAGGTAACTAACTCTCTTCCCTCTCTTCTTCTCGTGCCCCATCATAGGATTGTGTTTGAATGGCTAGAAAAAATATTGAAAGAAGACTAATAGAATATGACCTTGAATATAAGGCTTTAATTTGTGGTTTTGGTTATGTTTCCTTTCAATATTCGATGTTGTGAGAAATCACTAGCTCGTATATGCATGACATGCATTGTGGAATAGTATCTCAGATGGTTTAAAGAGCTATTTTGTTTTGAACAGACAAGTTCAGGGGAAACATCTTCTTTGTCACCGTATCAAAAACGCCTAACTTGAAGACCATTGTAGAGACACTGTTTGAACACTGTGGTTGTCGGGTGCCTAAGTTTCAAACCGATGAAGATGCAGTAAATCGACTGGGAGTTCTGCTGAGGGTTGTTGGGAAAAATCCAATATTGTTGGTGTTGGATGATGTTTGGCCTAGCTCAGAAGCCCTGATCGAGAAGTTTAAAATTCAAATACCTGATTACAAGATTTTGGTTACTTCAAGGGTTGCATTTCCAAGATTTGGCACCTCATGCCAGTTGGATAAACTTGAACATGTCCATGCAGTATCCCTTTTCTGTCACTTTGCACAGCTGAATGACAAAAGCTCGTACATACCTGATGAAAATCTTGTCCACGAGGTGGTGCTTCTACTTTTCCAAAATCACTCACACTACACATAATTACTGTGATACACTTGCAACAATTTATGCAACATCATTTCTTGTGTCTATCTCTCTATATCGTTATGACTATGAGAGAGATGAACACAAAAAAATATGTTGAACAAACTTTTATTTTATTTACTGATTTTACTATGTTGCACTGAAATGCAGATAGTGAGAGGTTGTAAAGGTTCACCATTGGCCCTTAAGGTGACTGCTGGATCACTCTGTAAGCAGCCTTTTGAGGTGTGGCAAAATATGAAGGAGCGTTTACAAAGTCAATCCATTCTGGAGGCTAGCAATCCAGATTTGCTTTTTCGTCTTCAACAAAGTTTAGATATATTGGAGAATAAGTTTTCCATCAATGAAAAGGAGTGTTTCATGGATCTGGGGCTATTTCCTGAAGACCAAAGGATCCCTGTTGCTGCCCTCATTGATATGTGGGCAGAACTGTATAACCTTAATGAAGATGGTAGCAATGCAATGTCCATTGTCCACGATTTAGCCACCAGGAATTTGATTAATGTCATAGTTACAAGGTACATGTCATCTCCACCCTTCTCCCTGTTGGTCATCTAATGCTTAAATTATAGCCGCTCAAAACATCTTACATATGTGGCTTGAAAAAGAAATGTATATGAATCAATCAAGCTAATAACCTAGGTTTCACTGGTGGAAAACATGAAGCAACTCAAATCATTTAATTTAGTGAGATAAATTTTAAATTTGAGCTGTGTTTGTTTAGTTGATTTACAGTTTGATTATTTTCTTTTTCTTTATCAAAAATGTTTTGAAGTGTTTTTTTTTTTTAAAGTTTATTTAGTAGACATATTTTAGGCTAGAAAAATAAAGTAAAAATAGGAATTTATAGAAGAGTTTTTTCCTTTCTCATTACACGAGTTGAAAATGTTATGGTTTCAGCATAGTTGATCACCTTAGTGCATGCATAAGATATTTTTGGGATAAATCTATATCTTGAAATTAAAGATGGAACATGTTTATATGTAACTTTTTTTGTTGATCTTGTTGGATCTTTTGTTCTTCCCTTGTTGTCCAGGAAAGTTGCAAAGGATACAGACATGTACTACAATAACCACTTTGTTTTGGTGCATGACCTCCTTAGAGAGCTAGCAATATGTCAGAGCAGAGAGGAACCATTTGAAAAGAGAGAAAGAGTGATGATTGAGTTAAATGGAGATAATCGTCCTGAATGGTGGGTAGGACTGAATCAGCTAGGAATCATTGGCCGTTCGTTCTCATACATCCTGGGAATGTTGTATAGACAGAAACAACTAAAGGTTGCTGCCCGCATATTGTCTATTTCAACTGGTATGTCTCTCTCTGTCCCTAGGGAATGCACATATATATATGATAAATGCTACATGCTACTCCAAGTTTCATAACAATTGTTTATCTTGACTTGAGAAGGAACTTAAGTTCATTTGGCCATGTTATTGTTATCACTCTACCTAATTGAGATATCAGGAGATAAGAATAAAGGTAGCAAAAGGGTAACTAATTCATTCTTAGTTGTATGAAGTGACAAATTTTCGGAGAAAAAAAAATCTTAATTGTTTTGAAAATATATGAACTGATAAGAAGTACTATTGCGCTGTGTCATACTTAATCTTCCACTGTTAATGTCAAACATGATGCTTTTGCAGATGAAACGTTCAATTCGGATTGGTGTGACATGCAACCTGACGAAGCTGAGGTTCTGGTTTTAAATCTCCACTCTAGCAAGTACTCATTGCCAGAGTTCACAGAGAAGATGCATAAACTTAAAGTTCTGATTGTCACAAATTATGGTTTCCATCGTTCTGAACTAAACAAGTTTGAGCGACTTAGTTCTTTAGCTAACTTGAAAAGAATCAGATTGGAAAGGGTTTCAATCCCTTCCCTGTGCATGTTGAAGAATCTGCGAAAATTGTCCCTTCATATGTGTAATACATGGCAGGCTTTTGAAAGAGATTCTATCCGAATCTCTGATGCAATGCCAAATCTTGTGGAGATGAGCATTGATTATTGCAAAGATCTGGTTAAATTGCCTGATGGGCTTTGTAACATCACCCCGTTGAAAAAGCTTAGTATTACAAACTGTCACAGGCTTTCTGTACTGCCACAAGATATTTCAAAGCTGGAGAATTTGGAAGTTCTAAGGCTATGTTCCTGCTCTGATTTGGTAGAGTTGCCAGATTCGGTTAAAGGGCTCAACAAACTTAGCTGTCTTGACATCTCAGACTGTTTAAATCTTACCAAATTACCAGATGACATTGGTGAGTTGAAGCTCGAGAAGCTCTACTTGAAGGGTTGCTCAAAACTGAGAGAACTGCCATACTCGGTCGTTAATTTTGGAAATTTAAAGCATAAAATACACGTGATCTGCGATGAAGAAATAGCTTCCTTATGGGAAAATTTCCCTACCATTCCCAATTTGAAGATAGAGATATCTATAGTGGAGGTTAACTTAAATTGGCTTCCTGGAGTTCATTCCTAAGACTTGTTTTCTGAAATTTTGACAGGCTAGGAATCATGTTTGAATTTGGAACCATGTTACTGCAGTGGAAAAGTAGGAGTTTGAGTCGGTTCTTCCATTGCAACTTCGCTTCGCTAGTCCTCCAGTTACGTAATATTGGTAGATGAATTGAATTTGCTATTGCCTTTGCAGGTGTTCGACTAATATGGGGCAAAGCATTCCATGTTTATGTTGTAAAGCTAATTAATATATGCACCGTATTTGAAAGGAGATGTATTACTGTTCCTGAATATACTTACCGTTTTCATTGGAAACTTTTCAAACATATCCTCACAATTAAACCTTACATGAACTTAATAATGAAAATAGACTAGGGAAACATTTAAGTAGTTTATTTAAATTTATTAAAGTAATATGATTCTTTGTAATTATAAAATCCTATTGAATATATGCTTAATTAAATTGGTTATATAACTATACTCGAAATTATTCCACGCCAGAAGCAAAAGCTAGAATAATGACATTTTATCATGCACATAAATATTATTCTGAAAATAAGGCAATTTAAGGAATAGATGGATCGAAATATATACTGCACAGACCACGAAACGAATCACATTAATAAATAAAATTTCAAGGCAGTCCACCCCATTCTAGTAAACTACTGTACAATCGTCAGGGAGTTGTATTTGTGACGTCCTTTCAAGTTGCATTGCATTGCAATATTGCGGCATAGAAAACGACAAGAGGTACAATAATGCACCAACAGGAATGAGATGTGCTTAGATAACAGGATAAACACAAGTAACTCCTAGGTTATGTGTACATAGCATGTGTATGCAAACAGAATCCTTACACCAATATAATAACTACAGGATACAATAAAAAGGCTAATGAATACATACATATGATATAAACCAAGTACTAGAAAAGAGGGAAGGTAGGTGATTATCGTTTCTTGGCCACCAACGGTTCTAGAGTGTAAGAAACATGTCCTCCCCTCGGCAGTTCCAAGAATCATACAACATATAAGTGAACATGATGGACTTCGGGTGTCATCCAATCTACAGGAAATATGGTCTCGACGCATTTCTATTCCCTTGATGCTGAGAAGGCCATCAAGTTGAATATTGAGATGCCGTCCTTTAATTATACTGTCTCTTAAATGAAGACGATGATTAAATTACATGGCATACACTATCTCCCCACTGCTTTCTACATCTTGCTCGAAGTCAGAGTCTGATTCATCCATGTCATCATCTATTATGTTATCAGCCATAAACTGGTCTAAAGAATAGGTCCCTGCAGCTGGTACAGTAGCTTCTGAAATTATCTGCATAATTGTATCATTGCTCTGCATGGGCTGATCCGACTCTACAAATTGCTTATCCATGATATTTTCATCCATCAAGTAAGGAGGGAGATTCTTCAGAAACCATTCATTTTTCAATATTTCCGGAATAGTGATTCTCTGTAAAAATTAATGTACAAAGGCATAATGTTCAAATAAAGAGGAAGTTAATTCCCAACTTATACAATAAAGAGGTTTGATTTATAATATTCAATCAGCAATTTTCCCTGCTGTATGATCACAATTTCTTATTTTATACTACTGAATGTGGTGGTGCCTACAATCTTCTTATCAATGCTAGATTTACAATCTAAGCCGCGTAGGGCCTACAATATTAAGATATGTCAAACTAGTAGACATTCCTATTTGATGGTAGATATAAAACCTAAGTGGATCAGTTATTATGCGTGTGCGTGTGTGTTAAGGCAGATGCCATACACGAAGGTTCTCTTTAAAAAATCCAGCTAATATATAGTGCTTCAGCTGAAAAAAGGGAAAAAATTCTAACACTTTCAAGTGGGAGGCTAGTAGGGTGGTATATAAAAATGCCTCCATAGCACAACTCCTAAGGAATTGTAGTGTACCTCAAATTGTATATTCGCAGAAGTAGGTGATTTTATTAGAAAATATAAATTACCTCTGCAGGGTCAGAAACAAATATCTTTGAGATAAGGTGGCCACACTCTGGAGATATTTGTATATCATCGGGAATGGAATACTGGACAGCAAGAACCCTCTGCAAGGAACCAACCAAAAAAGGCTGTGCTCACGCAACCAGAGGCTTGTAAAGAAAACATGCAAATATCTTAAATATCTAATCTACCTCAATCGTCTTCCAGAAATCCTTTGGATCTTCAGGATCCTCAAAAGGATATGATCCCACTAGCATCACATATAAGGTTACACCACATGACCATACATCCGCAATCTGATATTTAGGGCATGAGAATTTCAAAAAGTCCATTAAAATGCCTGCATACATTTTAGTAAAACTAAAAATTGAAATGTTTGATCATAGTTCATTCCCATTTCATCACACAGTGGGACTCAAGATACATGCTTATCTAGAGGTGCTTAATTATAAACATTGCGCATTAAAAGTAAGACTATGCATACAACAATAGCAGCCAAGCCATTTCCCGTTAGGTGAGGTTGGGTACATGAATTAGAAAGCACCATAATGTTGCATTGTAAGCCATGTCTACAGAAAAACCATTAACTTCTTCAGAATCAAATGAAATCATGACTCCTAAAAATAACTTTTGTGAAACGGTCAACGAAGAGGCTTCAAATCATATTATGTTCCTGAAGCCAAAAAATGGGACAGAAATCACAATATTACCCAAAAATCCTAAACAGTATTTTAGGGGTAAAAATGGGTTTTTAAGCCTATATCATTATGGTAGCGCTATAGCACGCAATAATGTACTATTTTGGCCACTATTGTGTCTGACAACTGCTATGCTTTTTTAATCCTACAGTGGCCTGAGGCCACTTTGTTATAACACACTATTTTGACTACTATGATTCATTCCTGATCTCAGTTACTGACTGAGTACTGGATTACGTGCATAGGTTCAGAAAATAAACACTTAAACAAAGATCAAACAGAGGGTAAGAGTGGAGGGTGAAAGGTGCGGTGGCAATATTCTCAACTAATTTAGTCATTTAATTACAAACTATAAGTTTATTCTTTTATTAATCTATCAACAAAGAAATCTTGATAAGCTATGGACCTTTCAACATTTTAGGACAAGAAGATGCAAGAGGACTGGCAATTATCTCCTGCTCTCTTATAATCAATAAAAGTAGAGATTTAATTAACTACTCTAGAGTTAAAAACTTCAATTAGTGCCAACAAGACATGCACAAAATGTAGATGACAACAAAAAAAGAAGCAATCTTTGCTTAGACACCAAGCAAAAAATTACCACTGATGTTATGACAGATAGACTAAAAAATGCTTTAGCTCCTTATTCCAGGATAAATCAATAAACCTCACTAGCCCACAAATTATTGCTATCAAATTATGAGATTAATACAGAAAAGGAGCAGACGACTGAAACTAAAAGTAGCTCTACCTTGCCATCATACGCTTGCTTCAGCAATACTTCTGGAGCAATATACGCTGGGGTTCCCACAGTTGAGTTAGGTTGTGAATGCAGCATTGAAGACTACCCCATAACAAAATCTATTAGATATGTAGAAAATAGAGCAAAGCAGATATTTAAAATAAAAGAGAATACAATGGTGATCTACACTTGAGAAGATACAAATTAGATAAAAAAAAAATGAACGTGTAGGTGCTCACAAGACACAAAGAAATCCAATTGATAAACAAAAAGGGTGACCAAATACAAGATGAATTATCTTAACACCACCACAAAGGTTTGCTGTGAGCTAAAAATCAAATGCCTCAAAAACATCAGGAAACGTTTCATGGTTTCTAGATGTTCCCTTGTATGTGAATTGTGAAACATCAAAAGACAAATACAAGAATGTTCAAAGATCAGAACAGCACAGAAAAGGGAATGCCAATTATCAACTGAAATTCAAATTTGGCCCATGCCCTAAATATTACGAACTTGGAGCACTTGGTAGCTCTAGTTTTCTGTATAGAAAACTACCTTTTAATTTTGCGTATAAACACAAGAAAAACCTCCCTACAATCAGAAAGCAGAGCTGGCAAAATTTTCTAATGTACCCATAGCCTCACCCAAAAATCAGGAGCAAGCTTCACCATATTAGATCAGATGCGTTGGTTAAAATCTCAGACTCACCATCTCAACTCTGGCCGAAGACCACTCACAATACACAGTGCTTCAGCTAATCATCAAAACTATGATGAGGAGAACTCAAAAGTTCACAATATACTCCTATATACTCCTCATTCTTTCTCGTTTGATGAAGATTTAAAATCTCTTCAAAATGGATTGTTATAACAGTGACCTCCAGCACTCTATCAACACCTTGCTTCAGTCTCGACAAGCAAATGATCTTCACAAGCAAGTCGATGGTAGGACCATAGCTTAACCAGCTTAACTTTAACTTCATCTGAAATATTTTGAACTTCAAAATAACTTTCCACCCTAGTGAACGACCCAACAGCAGGGTTCATACCATCAATTAGGGGAAACCCAATCTCATACCACCATATGATAATCATTGATGTGGTCTCCCCTCCCTTTTGCTTCCACTACCTAATTCATGATATGGCATTAGTCCAACATCTTACAGTCCTACTTGTCTCCTGAAGAAGTGATTGCTTAAATTCCACCATTTTTGGCTTCAAACACTTCTACTTTATCCACCACCTTTTGGGACATGCATGAGCCAGCCTTCCACACACCAATATTCGACAAGTTGAACCAATTGAAAGGATTCTTAAGAAACTAGTAAGCCAGTTTTATTAAGAACCACAAAATGGAACCTATGATCTTTACAACCTGCAGAGCATAAACTCCTAAGAGAATAAGAGTTATTCTCCCTCTAAAACAAAACAAACCTGCAAAATTAACTTCCACCATTCCTCAAGTTCCCCATGTTCACCCTACACCCCTAACCAAACTGCCAAATCATCACTCTCCTAATTTTCTCCCTCACTAGTTTTCCTCTTATGAACATAAATTTCCAAAACCTGAGCCTTTTCTGAATTCAAACCTACATTCTGGTCTAACATTCCATCATTTAACTTGGGATACACCAAATTATAAAGAAAGGATCAAGCACAATTAAGATTATCCAAAATTCGCAATGAATAGTCATGCACAATTTCCCCTTTCCAATAACAAAAGTTACTAAAAGAGCCTTTTAGTATATTAAGGATTTAGTTACTCAAGTAATAGAGTAGTCTGTATCTGCAGAACAAAATAGCTTCATAAGAAAACTAAAGAACAAACTAATGGAGGAAGCAATTTGCGAATATTGTAAGGTGCAATTAAATTTGTGACATGCATCATTTAGAGTTAAACTTACTGAGCCAGAGCTTACACCAGGAAAAGCACGTGACAAACAAAGGCTTACCTTGGAATATCCAAAATCACATATCTTCAAATGGAGTGCGGGGCTTCCGTCCAACAAAGTGTTTTCCAACTTCAGGTCCCGGTGGCACACTTCCTTCATGAGGAGACACATTATGATACATAAAACCAATGCATCAGACATGAAGAGAGCTAACAAAACACTCTTTACTATTGGTTAACTAGCGTACCCAATGTTAGAAGACTCCTCACCATGCAAGGTATGGAGGATAATAATATGCAGCCTTACCATGGGTATGCAAAGAGGCTAATTCCATATTTGAACCCATAACCAATCAGTCACCAGGGCCCAACTTTTATTATTGCGCCAGGGCTCCCTCTTCTCTTAACTATTGGATAAATTTTTGAAAAATACAGAATCATGGGAGACGTTAATTAAATAAGTGATACCCACAAATTTCTGTAATTTCAATTAAATTTCAACCAATAGAAAAGAATGTGTTTAAAAGAGTGTATGGCTTATATTTCTTCAGCAGACAAGAGTCAAAAGATTGATACATTGCCTATACTACATTCTATGTAGGTTAACTACAATTTATATCCAATAGTGGGTGAAAAAGAGATCAGTTACCATTGCATGCAAATAGCTGACCCCAGATATGAGTTGTTGAAAGAAAAAACGAGCCTGTGGCATAACAATAGGTTACTGTTAGGTTCCACGTATAATATATCTAACATATAAAAGCGAAGAAGATGGAAACTGTTAAGAAAAATATGGAAAGAATTCAATAACTTTGAAATTTACAACTTCTCTCTCTTACGCGGAGATAACAATAAAACTCTCGTAATAAAAGGTGATTAAACTTTCTCTCTAGATGACCCTCTAAAAAATGAGTTAAGAAGATTCATCATTTATAGATGCACTCCTCTAAAACATAAACCATACATCAATTAGAGGTAGATAACTCTTCTCTCTCCACCATCAAAGTTCTATTACTATAAGCTAGGAGTGTTCCTCTCCTATCATCTTATTTAGTTTTTCACCAAAATAGCTGCACAAAGTTTACAATCTCCCACTTAAAGCTAATTATGGTAAATTTTCAAAATCCCAAGATTTCATGTTGCTCATGTATCCGATAGGCCATAGAAGGATCTGCACCATTCAAACTTATTAGTGTTAATTGGCTTTGTCATGACATATGCTAGGTTATCTTTAGGTTCGATGACTTCCCGAACAAAGTGGTATTGAACACCAATGTGTTTTGTCTTATAATAATCTTTGCAGTATGCAAGTCACTCTAACTGTCATAATACACAATAATTTCTACTTTTTGCGTCCGAGTTCCTCCAATTACCTTTGGATCCAAATGGCTTCCTTACACACTTGTGTAGCTACCATATATCCAGCTTTAGCTTCTGTAGTAAATAGAGCTACAACAGTCTGTAACTTAGATAATCAGCTCACAGCTCCTCTTGCAAGTGTGAACACATAGCCTACAGTAGATTTTCATTCGTCAAGATCACCTTCAAAATCTGAATCAACATATCCATTGACAATGAGCTCTGATCCTCCAAAACATAATGCATTAGTCGAGGTCCCTTTGATGTATCTTAGGATCCTCTTAACAACATTATAATGCTCTTTACCCAAATATGCCATAAATTGACTTACCACCACAACTGCTTGAGCAATATTTGGCCTTGTACAGATCATGGCATACATAAGGCTTCCAACCGCTAATGCATACGGTACTTGAGACATTCCATCCTCTTTGCTTCACTACTAGGGCACATACTTGAGGATAAATAAAATGATAGGAGAGAAACATACCAAGCTTATAGTCATAGAACTTTGACGGTGGAGAAAGAAGAATTATCTACCTCTAGTTGATGGATGGTTTACATTAGAAGAGTACATCTATAAATGAGCCTTTAACTCATTTTTCTAGGGTCATCTAGAGAAAAACTTTAATCTCTTTTTATTACGAGATTTTTATTGTTATCTCTGTGTAAAAGAAAAGTTGTAAATTTCAAAGGAAGTTATTGAATTCTTTCCACATTTTTCTTACAAATTTCGATTTTCTTCACTTTTACACTGAAAATAGATAACTAGCACAAATTTCTGCTGACTGAACAAGCATAGCAAAAGTAAACAAAATTGTTAAAGAACCTCATCCTCAGTAAAACGCCCTGCTTTGCAGATTCGGGCAAATAATTCTCCTCCAGATGCATATTCCATTACAATGGCAAGATGGGTAGGTGTTAAAATGACCTGAGTGGAATTTTATAGAACATTTTTCAAAAATATGATTATTCCTTCCTCTGAGCATAAAAATATAGAAATATAATAATTATACCAACCTCCTTAAACCCGATAATGTTAGGATGTCTTAGAGACCTGTGATTAATGATTTCTCTTTTAACATTTTGATCAATCTACAACACAATACATGATAGGAAAAATATTAGTCTAGCGCTTCATCAACAAGAACCTGAAGGAAAGAGGCTAAAATCATCTCACAGTATTTTTAGAATCAAAACTGCAATTTAGGCCACCAAAAATAAATTGATTTTTTCACTATTTCTTTTGTGAATGTGGAAGCCTAAATTTAATTAAATCACGTGACCTGGATTCACCACCTGAATCAATCCAACATTGACTACACACCTCATGCATAAACCCTCCTTGGCATTGAAGATGCCCATTTTACCTTGTGCTGAAATTTATCATTTATTTAGAAAAAATGGGGTAATAAAAACGGAACTACAGACCACATGATTATATAAGCTTCAATGCTAACATGAACCAACTACTCCTAAAGCTCAAACTATTAGGTGAAAGCAAAGAAGTTCACACGTGAATGATTTTAAATTTTCTATCTCACTCCATAAACTCAAATATTGTCTAGTGCGCTATCAGAACAACCAAAAGCAAGCCAGACAAATCGTATGCACCATATCCCCACTTATGTACTTAAACTTTAGGCCATCATTTCATCATCAAGGCAAAAAACTCATCAATCAAACTTATCTATATCATCAATTAAGTCATGTTCCTTTTTATCAAGAGATAATGACAATAGCAAAAAGCTACAATTAGAAAATAAAAATAGAAATATAAACTGAATTGCTCCATGAATGATAATTGAATCACTACTATTATACAGTACAACCAATAAAAAAAGTGCGCCCTGTTAACTGATTAAACTGAGCAATCCCAAATTTTCCATATTCAGCCACCATGTTACCAAAATTAACCAAACAACTCTCGGCAAAAGTTAACCGCAGTAAAAAAGTTGAAAAGCCCGAGTCAGCATCAATATACAATAGACTACTTTTTTATGAAGGAATTATGAGCTCCAACAAACCTTATCTCCACGTTCTATATACTTGACAGCCACAAGCTCCTGCGTTTGCTTATCCCTCATAAGTCTAGCAAGACCGAAATTCCCAGACCCAATATTTTGAACGAAATCATAACGGTCGCTATCGTGGATGATCGGCATGTCAAATCCAGCTCCCGTCGCCGGCCAATCCATCGGTAAAAAAACGGCTACAACGGCGGTAAGAGATTCCAAGAAAGATTCTGCAAGCGGCCAGTAATGGAGTGAGAGAGTACAAGTGGAATTGTGGGACAGTGACAACCTCCTTTTGTGATAAGGCCAGTTAAAGCTGTTGTCTCATAGCATTTTGGGCTCTACTCTTATTTATTGCAAATTTTGGGTTGTGTTTGTTGTATAGAATCTGCCTAACTTAAGTGGTGTGAAGTGTTGTTGGTTTATAAATCTGGGCTAATTGAGTTTAGGGTTTGAGAACAGGGTCCCCTCATTGGACCAGGTCCATGTGCCACACTCATTCACTCACCTAAGCATTCAAAACCTAATTCCTCAAAACACTCAAATTATAAAAGTATTAGTATTTTTAAGATAAATGGTAATAATTATCTCTATTCATTTTTTTTTATGCATTTTTATGTGATTTTTGTTTCATTCATTTTTAATTAAGTTCATCATTTCAAATTTAATGCTTACAATATCAAGATGTGTCCAGTATTAATTTTAAAGTTTAATGTAAAATTCTAGAAATTATTTTACACTATTGTTGTTTTTATTCGCTTAATTAAATAAATATATGAAGACATGTAGAATAATATTAAGATCTTACATTTGCATGTGTGACTAAAAAATCACATTATATGTATTTTATTGCATGATTACTAAATTAAATTGTGAATTGTTACACAGAACAATAATTCTTAAGAAAAGCCAAAATAGTACTAATAAAGTTTAATACAAATTTAAATTAAATCTTCTATCTAAATCATGGTAAAATCTAAATAGATGACATAGTGTGCACAGAAATGAAAAAAATAAGATACTAAATGTTTTTATAATAATTTATATGTAACACAATATTTAATTGAAATTAAAAAAAATACCATGAAAAGAAAGTCCAAGTTAAATTTAATGACTAAATTCAATAAATAAGGTATAATGTAGACATGGATTTTAACTTTAACAGATGATATTTAACTCTAAAATCAAATTGGGACATATTTTTTAGTTCTAGAGATGTTTTTGTTATTTTTTCTATTTATAGTTGATTGACTGTTTTCACACTTTCAATAACAAAATTGATATTATGTTATATAATTTTTTTATTTTCAGGTTATATAAATATTGTATTTCCCCAAAAGAAGGGACACTCCTTTCTAGACCGTTTTCTTTCTTATTTGTATCAACGGTATTATGTTTTCAGGAATGTAGTTTACGTAAATATTATGATCGCAACATTATTCTTCAACTTATTTAAAAGTAGACTTCTTTCAATTTTGATATTTTTGAAATATTTTTAAATTTTAAATCAAATGAAAAAAAATAAAAATTGAAGTTATAATGAAAATTAGAAAATAACTTCTCTTGTTCTCGAAAAAGTTAAGTATATAACCTTGTCACTTTCTAGAATCTAACAAATGAAACTAAAGCATTCAAATATAGAGAAAAATTATTACGGAACCTCATTTATCATTTTCACTTTTTTCTTTTCAAATAATTTTAAATTTAAAAAATAAAACAAATAACCAAACATAATTTTAGACATATCTAAAAGTATAAGATGAAAACTCCAAACAAATTTCTTTTAGTAACATACTTATTACGGGTTCTTACTCTCCATGGATGGCCACACAACAAAGCTATTCTATCCTTGTTAGTTTTGCACCTCACTCCTCTGATATCTTGTAATTGTCTTTTTCATTGTTTTCTTAAAAACTTTTGCTTTTCTCTCATCACATCGTGCTGTGCCTTTTTAAAGAATAAGCAAATTATTTTTTCTCTTTAATAATTTAACTTATATATACTTTATTATTTGTTTGTTTCTCTAATATAGACAACTTGGACTCAGGTGGTTCATTTAGAGGCCTAATATAAATTTCGGTTCCTCCTCTAAGTATCAATTTCTTTCTCAAGATAAATAAATAAATAAATAATCAAACTATTTAACTTAATTAACTTGAAGTATTAAGTTTACCAATTAGACATATATTTTTTGAAACTATCTACATGAATTTGACAGATTCTATCCAAGTATAAGTAAAATTAATCACTTTTTCAACTAATTAAGAAAGTTAATTAATTTAATTTTACTAATTACAATAAAATGTATATTTTCTTTCATTTATTAAAACTTAATATCAAAATTAAGAAATAATAACTGAAAGTAAAATTTAATTTAAAACACATTGGATTATATAATTAATGAAGGTGAAAGTAGTTAAATTTAATTTACAGAATTTTGTTGTTATTTACTGTTGATAGTGGAGTACCTATCATTAGTAATATATTTATATTTATATTTATTTTTAAATGTTAGTAATGATGTAGGATAATAGAAAATTAATTTAAATTAAAAGATACTTTATATAAAACAAAAGGTTCACATTGGAAAAAATAACTTGCAATTAAAAGTATTTCTATAAAAACACTCATTGCATGAAAAAATAAACTATCTTATCTCTTATAAAAAAAATGTATAAGGTAAGAATTATGGGTACTATTTATTAGCATTTCATAGACAAAGAAAAGAAAAGAAAAAATGTTTACATCTTTAAGGATGAATTATTTCTAACTATTTTGGAACATATTCTGAGGTTGCCACCAGTTAATGCTAACAAAAGCAATCTTATAAACGATATCCAATATAAAAATCAAAATTGATTTCATATTAGAGAATGCTTGAATTTCGTCAAAAGATATGTACTTATATTTAATATTTGATTATATATCCAACATAATTATTTTAAATATTTACGTACTAATGTTATTTATTCAATATAAATATTTCTATTCGGAATATAAATATGAATATACTTTTTAACAAAAAGCAAACTTTATCTCAACAGGTAATAAACTAATTTTTCTTACTTCAAATTCACTAATTTTTGGTGTGTGTAACAAATATAATAAAAACTATATTTAGGATATAGTCAAACATCAATTGTAATTTTTTTTGTAATGAGATTAAAAATTTATCTCGACATGTGAATAAAGATGAGTTTATTGTATCAAATATCGTTTATGCAATCATTATAATAAAATAATTATGTTTGAGATATAGTAAATTATTTTAACAAGATTCAACTATGGAATAGTGGTCTTTTATTTCTGAATTAGTTAATTACTTAATTTAAATCTTGTGCATGTAATAATTTTAATTTAATAATTTAATAGATAATAAGGACAACGGGCACGTGTGGCGTGGCAAGTCGCAACTGCTTCCACCTTATTCCTTAACTTAACGAGTAACGAGAAATAGAGTTTTTTTGTATTTTTTTTTATTCTTTATTTATTTCTTATTTCCACTTGTGTCTCCGGGTGAGGTATTGGTATTTCCTTTTTCTTTTACGCAGAGACTGAGTCGTAGGGTGAGTGACCCGCTGCAACCCAACTCGTGCATTCGAAGAAGGGTTGGTTTTGGTTTGGTAAACTTCCACCCATGGTCTCCGAATCCGAACTCATCGGCCGCCTCCGCGAGTTCCTCCGGAGTTCCGACCTCAATACCACCACCACCGCCACCGTCCGCCGCCAGTTGGAGGCTGATTTCGGAATCGATTTATCCGACCGCAAGGCATTCATTAGGGAACAGGTCGACTTGTTCCTCCAGACCGAGCACGACCAAACGCAACAACAACAAGAAGAAAACGACGACGTACCAGAAGACGAAGAAGGAGAAGATGACCCTGATAATCCCGACCAAAGCCAACCATCCGATTCCAAGGAAGAATCCGAAGAAGAAGATGACAACGAGGAAGAGGAACGAGATAAACCTAAGCATGCCAAAAATGCCAAGAAGAATAAAGGACGGTTAGTCTGTTCTTGCTTCCGATTAAAAACAAACATTGCATGCGATTTTCTTTCAATTGTTCTGATTATCCGTGTGATGGTACATCGAATTTGATTGGGAGCGTAGATTCCCTGCAATTTGCAATCAATGGCGTCACTTCTGGATGTTAATTTTTTTGGGGGGTTTGCGCCCCTTTTTTTGATTATTTTGTGATGTCACATAGTCACAGGCACATGGCTTTCTGTTACTTTGAACAATTGGGGTCCACTCCCAGACTATGCTCCGTTGCTCTCTGTAAAATTTGTGTGCTTTTCAAGTTAGTGACTAGGTTACTTGCCTTGCAGGTTTAAATGAAAAAAAGTGTTCAGTTTTAGTTTTTTTTATGCGCTCATATCATCTGATTCTTTGCTTTGCCCAGCAATTTAGTTTCCTTAAGCATGCTTTCTTGTGCGGTAATGTCAGTGGCTGATGACTGATCAAATTTTAATTATTTTTTGTCTCTGCATTTGTGAAGTGAAGTTTTCTGTCATCTGAATCGTTTCGGTGCATCTATACAGTTGATTTAGCAAGGAAAACTTGTGATTTCACAATGGATGTTCCAGTCCCTCTTAATGATTGTTAGTCACTTTTTTTTTTATTGTTTCTATGGTTGGATCCTGGAAGTGAAATGCTGATACTCTTACAATTGATGATTGCTGGCAGTGTAATGGATCCAAAGGTGGCCTTTTTAAGTTGTACAGTCTCCAAGTCAAATTCTTTCCCTTCCCTAAACTGTAAATTAAAAACAAATAATGTAAAACATCATTATATATTTATTATATTAACACATATTTCTTATTCCCCAAGATTTTTTTGAAGCAAACATGATGTGAATGCTGGTTTCACTATATCCAAACCATTGGCCTTACTTATTTTTAGTCCAAAGTAAAACTTATGGACTTGAACTGCAGTAGTGTGTTTTTCGAGGTATTATCTGCAAGAAACGACTAATTTGTGTAGTGCTGGAGCCACAACAGCAAACCATTTCAGAAAAAAAGTTTCAAAAAATTCTCCATAGCAAGTGTCAAGATTTTGATTCTAATTATGACGCTAAATTATACAAATACAGTTGGCATTGCTGCATAAAATATGTAATACTACCTAGTTGTAAATATTTTCCGTGGGTAATGCCCTTGTTTTAAGAGCTTGTGTTTCGTCTTGTGTTTCAGATCTAACAAGTTAGGTGATGAGGTAGTAAAGAAAAGAGGTGGTGGATTTTGCAAATTATGTAGCCTGTCTCCACAGCTTCAGGAATTCATGGGAGCTCCAGAAATGGCCAGGACTGAGGTATATATATTCTTCTTTCTTCTCTGTTTTTGATGAAAAAATGATAGTTAAGGTAGACTACTCTACTACTACTGGTCAAGGTTATCTACAAGTTCTTTGAAAGTGTGTATATGATGTAATTCTGTTTCTGGCCTTATAGCATCTATTTATAATGTTGGCCTTAGGTTGTTAAGCAAATATGGGCCTATATTAGGGAGAGAAATTTGCAAGACCCAAATAATAGACGGAATATAATTTGCGATGAACGATTGCGGGCCCTTTTCAATGTCAACTCCATCAACATGTTCCAAATGAATAAAGCTTTGTCGAAGCATATCTGGCCATTGGATTCCGATGATGGTATGCTCCTACAACCTTACCCTTTCTTATTAAAATTATGTTATTTCCAAGTACGATGTTGAATGTTCTTTTACATTGTTGTTTTTCATCGTAGTTTTTAGACCAAACACTCAATCTTCTTTTAGTTCCTCCTGGTGACCTTATTGTGACTTGGGATTCTATTGCCTTGAAATTGTTCAAGCTTTCTTTTATAGGGTTTCTTGCCAAATTATTTTTTTGGGTCCTTTTATTAGGCATATAAAATTAAACTACTGCTTTGTGCACCGAACCCTTTTACAAATTTTTCTTCTAAAAGAAAACTTCTATCCTTTTATAATATATCCACTGCGCTGATTGTTAACTTGAATTTGATGAGACTCCAGACTTTTGCTTCCCTGTTTCATTCGTCTGGTCAATATTTTGTATATTACTAGAAAAGATTTTGTTTAAATTGCATCTCTTGATATAGTTGTCCAGGTGAAGTCCACACCAAAGGAAAAGCAGAAGAAGCAAGAGAGAGATGATGGTATGAATATTGAACACTGTTAATGTTTTATATTATTTGTCTATCCCCATCACAATCTCTTGGCATCTATAAACTGTTTCCCCTGCATATTTTATCCTTGTTTTCATGTTTTTATTTATATTTTCATTGTTCATAGTGTTCCTTTTTAATTTATTGAAAAAAGAGAGAAAAATAATTTGTTACAGTATTTATATTAGAAATCATTTGAGCACACGGTAACTGGATAAAGTTTATTTGTTTTAGGGCAATTCACAGTATGTGGTAATATTTTTTACTTACAACATACTGCCTCTATAACCTACCTCTATGACAGATTCAGATGATGAGCCAAAAAGAAAGGAAAAACGGCAGAAGGGAGGAGGGAAATCAGGTTTTCTTGCTCCTCTTCAGCTATCAGATGCCCTTGTAAACTTCCTTGGTACCGGAGAAAGTGAGTTATCAAGAACAGATGTTATAAAAAGAATGTGGGATTACATTAAAGGAAACAACCTTCAGGTTTGTCATTGTTCTCAATTGTCCTGTGCCATGTATATGCATACACACACACACATATATATATATATTGCTTGAATAAAGCTCTGATCAGTTTCCCTACATTAGTGATAATGGCTGTGTAAAGCTTGAGAAGTTCTATTCAATTCAAACTATACATTTTGGTCTAATAAAATAATATCCACCAGCTACGCTACAGCTCTTATTATATCAATTTTAGAAAGTGCACCTCAAGCGATGCACTATTCAGATTATAAAAGGTTTGTGTTGTATGTGATAATGTGAAAAATCATTGCGATGTATACAGTTGTGTTTGAAGTTAGCTTTAAAAGCAATCATAAAATATCCTAACTCCCCACAAGGACATCCATTGGCATTTTGACCACACCAACCTTTGACTTTACTGACAGATGCTTACGGTTCTGTTTCCATATCCGCTGACCACACCAACCTTTGAAGTTAGCTTCCAACCTCTCTTTACCGACAAAATTGGTGCTATCTAACTTTATTACTACTCTGTAATAAATGCCGAAAGTCTTAGAACATAACTTGTTTGATCGGCATGCTTGGAGTGAAAATGGAACGGATGTAGGGGATGAAATTTAGTTGACCACAATTCAGCAGCATGTTTAAATGCTTTGTGAATCTTCACGTTTTTCCTCCAAACTTATTTTTATCCTCTAATACGATGTATTTCGCACACCATAGTTTCATATTAGATTGTCAACCTTCCATAAATAGTCATTTATTACATCTATGTATAAACACAAATTGTAAGAGGCTAAAATTTGAAATTAACGAAAACATTGTTCTCGTTTTTTTATCTTTGATTATCATTGTGATTATTTTTTCTTAATCATAAAATTAAGTTATTTTTTTTAATATGAATTTATCAATCATCAAATTTCCCAAAAGCTTACACTACGAATTGGTGAAAACTCGTTTTTACTGTGCCCCCTTCAAGCAAGAGCCCCATGGGTTTGAGCTCGAAGCATGGACACTGCTGGCTACCCTTGAGCTATGTTTCTGAACTTTGTATGGCTGTATTTTGTGTGGTTCACGTTTGCTGAACACCAGTTAAATTTCTTAATTCTGATTGCTTTGTGAAGGATCCTTCTAACAAGAGGCAAATAATATGTGACGAGAAGCTGAAAGAACTCTTTGATGTCGATTCCTTCAATGGCTTCACAGTTACAAAACTGCTGGCACCTCATTTTATAAAGACACAGCAGTGAGTTTCTTAAGAAGTACATTGTTACAGTCAAGCATGGGATGATGGGGGAATTTTGTTTATCATGTTAGTTTCTTAAGAAGGTTTTCTTTGTTTCCTGTTGGGAGATAGAAATTTGTAAAATGACAGCTTTTCAGTAATTTTTTCTCGGAAGATTTTCATGTTATGTGACCTTTTATGTTTTAAATTATCCTAGTTTTGCTACTTGGCAGTTGAAATTTTTGTATATTTGGTTCCTGAAGCTGCAAGGACAATTTCGGCCTCATAGTCTACTGGGCCATTTGGCAATATTAGGAAACAATACTGATTTTGTATGAAGATAGCAAAAGTAAATTCAATTCGATCGAGCTAAAATCTGGATTTTGGTTTTCTTTACCTAACCAGTCAAATCCACAAGCTAGGGCAAGCTTAGTGCGCTGAAATATGAAGATTTTATTGGCTCATTAGTTTGAATTATTTGAAGATTTTGAGTGAATAGGGTGTAATCTTCTAGATTCTATATTCTATATTTAGATATGCAAAATTTTTTGTTTACACACATGATTCTGAAATTCACAAAGTAAATCTGGATTTGATATTACTTTCCGAATTCTACAATATAGTATGCTAACAAAAAAAAATTTGTATATAGGGATACCCCTTTTCTGAAAAAAAAATAAAAATACTTTGCATGCATATAGTACCCCTGTACCCAAATTCATCCGAGAGCAACTTCAAGAAGTTTTTTAGTAAAGGAGAAATCCATCCCAAAACCTAGTAAAGGAGAACAACTTTAAGGAGTTTCTTAGTAAAGGAGGACAAGGAGAAATCCATTCTAGAACAACTTCCAAGAGTTTCAAAATAAAGGAGGCAAAGGAGGTGTGTACAGTAAAGGATAACTTCCAAGAGTTTCAAAATAAAGGAGGCAAAGGAGGTGTGTACAGTAAAGGATGAAGACTAAGTGATGAAGGGAGAGGACTAATATGTTTTTTTAAAGATAAAATTGTCATTTTAAAAAAATATGGAGGTGTAGGAAGAACCAATGGAGGTGTAGAAAGAAGCATTCTATAAAAGAGACTAGGTTTATTACATATCTAAATGGACCTAGAAATTGGTTTGTTTTTATTGACTTCGAATTCAGGGAGAAAGTTTGGATTTTTGTCATATGGGTGTTGTTAGTTATGGCAAATTTGTTTAGTGGAGGTGCTGTGTGGAGGTCCAATAACAATAACTCCTAAAAACTTTCCCAAGTAGACTTTGGACTTTATTTATTTAACTAATACTAAACCTAATGACGTGGACATTCAAGTTTAATTTCACGAGACTCATGATGAGAAAGTTCAAGTCCACGAAATGAAAAATGTAGTTTAGGATCCAATTCAAGACCTAGGATCCATGACTAGAGGAAGATTTAGAAAGACCCAAGGAGCTTTGTAGTCAAGGTGACCTATCTAATCAAGGTTTAACTATGAAAGGATAGTCAAGGTGACCTATCTGTTCAAGGTCTAACTATTAAAAGATACTCATATGAAGGAAACTAGGTTGATTACATATCTAATGGGTTTAGAGAACTAACAGAAGGGCTAATAAAGATTTTAATTTATTTATTTTCAAATGAGTCAAACTAATAATCTAAATGTGTATTTAAACATTTTTGGGAATTCAGAAAGATAGATGATACATTTTACAAATTGATGAGAGTGAATCTTTTCGGTTCTTAGCTGAACCGTTTTTCATTTCCTTGTGGCGTCTCTACGTCTTATCTTCTTTCATGGAAATGGAGCTACTTTTTCCTGTAACATATTTTACTTAAAATCCTACGTTCCAATAAATTCAAGTTCCTATCCTAGATCAGTCCGTTATTAAATCTCATAAGACGGATTCACATCATTTTGGTTTCAGAGCTCAGTTCTAGGGCAAGGATTGAGAATGCTTGGAGAAATTGATAAAAACCTTCCTCTAATTTTACTGTCAATGTCATTGTAAGTTAGTGGTTGAACCATTGCAAAAGTCAAGTCTATACAAAAAACGAAAAAAAAAATTGTTGTGGCTGAATGGTTCATGTCATTACAACATAAACTCAAGCATCTATGAAGTGATATATTGACTGCAATTTGGAAGATTATTACTATACTTGTTAGGTCATTAAAATTGTCATCAAAGTATTTTTGTTTAGCCCATCTTTGTGTTTGCTTCCTTTATATATATATATATATATATATATATATATATATATATATATATATATATATATATTTTATTAGACTCTTATTGGGTAGATTATTCTTGAATAAGTCTTGTTGATTTGGTTAAGAGCTCAAGGAGAACACAAGAGTGGAAAAAGGCAAAAGAGTTATATTATAAAAAAAAACTAAACTAATGAGCACCACCCTTTTAACACCACAAATGCAAGCTTTAACTCAATATTTAAAGAGATTAATGAGACAACATAATAATGAGCTCCACGAGAGATTGGACTAAATGGTAAATAGAGACAATCATGAAGACAATAGGAGGAGAAGAAGAGCTAATGATGGTGAACCGTGTCAAAATAGAATTAAAGGAGTAAAACTTAAAATCCCACCATTTAAGGAAAAAGAGGACCTAAAAGCATACTTGGGGTGGGAGCTTAAAATTGAGCATTTGTTTTCCTGTTACAATTACACTGAGGAGTAGAAAGTTAGGATGGCAGAAGTTGAATTTTTTGACTATGCACTCATTTGGTGGAACAAGTATCAAAAGGAGAGACGGAGAAATAAAGAACCAATGTGAGATGAGAAGTATCATGAGGAAAAGATATGTTCTAACTAGTTACAATAGAGATTTGCAACTTAAACTCCAAAAATTGACTCAGGGCAATAAGAGTGTTGAAGATTATTTCAAAGACATGGAGGTTACCATGATTAGAGCTAAAATTGAGGAAGACAATGACGTGACTATGACTTGATTTTTGAGTGGTTTGAACAGTGATATAAGAGATATTGTAAAGTTGCAAGAATATGTTGAGATAGAGGATTTGTTGCATAAGGCCACTCAGGTTAAACAATAGCTTAAGCGGAAAAGTATCGCAAGAAGGAGCTCTTCCAACTTTAACCCAAGTTGAAAGGACAAGTCCACAAACGAAGGATCCTCATCCTCCAAACTTACCGAGGTTGTTCCACATGGAAAAGCTCCAAAGAGTTCCAACGAGAAGACCACTAAAATCAGAGATGTAAAGTGCTTTAGGTGCTTGGGAAAGGGGCATATTTCTTCTAAATGTCCTACTAAGAGAATCATTATCCTTAAGGATAATGGAGAATATACCAGTAAGTCTTCAATTAGTGAAGAAGATGAGGAGTAAGAAATAAAGGTGGAAGCAATGAAAGGTGATTTATTGATGATTAAGAGGTTGTTGGGAAGTCAACTACAAGCTTTAGACCAATCCCAAAGAGATAACATTTTTCATACTCGATGTTATATCAATGAGAAATTGTACTCTTTGATTATTGATAGTGGAAGTTGTATAGATGTGGCTAGATCTAGATTGGTGGACAAATTAAATTTGGAGAGTAAGCCACATCTTAGGCCATACAAACTTCAATGGCTTAGTGAAGAAGGAGAGTTGACCGTGAATAAGCAAGTGCAGGTTTGCTTTCCATGGAACAGTATATTGACAAGGTGCTATGTGATGTGGTTCCAATGGAGGCAAATCATATCCTATTAGAGAGACCGTGGCAATATGATACAAGGACAATCCAGATGGGTTCACAAATAAGATTTCTTTCATACATAATAATGAGAAAAATATTCTTAAGCCATTATCTCCTAGAGAGGTTTGTGAGGACCAAATAAAATTAAGAGAAAGAAGAATTCAAGAGAAAGGAGAAAAGAGTGAAACACATAAAAAGAATGGAAAGAAAAAGAGTGAAACACATCATCAATCATCAAGGAAGCAAGAGTGAAACACTTAGGAGTAAAACAAATTGTTTGGTGAGAGAGAGTGAGGTAAAGAAGGTGTTGTTGGTCAATAAATCACTTTACTTGTTGTATTGCAAAAATATTGTTTTGATTGCCAACCATTCTAATGAACTTGTTGTTCTTGCTAATGTTGAGTTTCTTTTTGCAGAAATGTAAAGATGTGTTCTCAAAAGAAATCTCAAATGGATTACCACCATTAAAAAGAATTGAGCATCACATTGATATCATTTCTGGAGCTTCTTAACCCAACCAACTAGCTTACTGGAGCAATCCTCTAGAGACTCAAGAAATTCAAAAGTAAGTTGATAAATTGATGAGCAAAGGGTGGGTGCAAGAGAGCACTAGCCAGTGTGTTGTTCCCATGATATTGGTGTCTAAAAAGGATGAGACTTGGAGGATGTGCACAGACTGTAGGGCTCTCAATAATATCACAATCAAATACAGACAATTCCCAGGTTAGATGCTCTCATTTATGAGTTACATGGTGCTTGTGTGTTTTCTAAGATTGATTTGAAAACTTGGTACCATCAAATTAGGGTAAGAAAAGGGAATGAGCGAAAAACTGCATTTAAGACTAAGTATGATTTGTATGAGTGACGGGTGATGCCCTTTGGGCTAACTAATGCCCCAAGCACTTTTATGAGATTAATGAACCAAGTCTTAAGGGAATTTTTGGGCAAGTTTGTTATGGTATATTTTGATGACATTCTGATTTATAGCAATAATATTAATTTGCATGTTGATGAATGTGCTTAGAAAAGAACAATTATTTGTTAATATTGAAAAATGTACATTTTGCACTGACCATGCTGTATTTTTGGGATTTGTTGTGAGTGTTAAAGAGGTACAAGTAAATGGGGAAAATATTAAGGTCATTCGAGAGTGGCCTAAAACTATGAGTGAAGTGGGAAATTTCCATGGTTTAGCTAGTTTCTATAAGAGGTTTGTTAGGAATTTTAGTGCCTTGGTTGCACCTATTAATGAGATAGTTAAAAGATATGTGGGATTTAAGTGGGAAAAGAAACAAGAGCAAGCTTTTGTTGCCCTTAAACATAGGCTAACTAATGCCCCTATTTTGCATTATCAAATTTTACAAAATCTTTTAAAATTGAATGTGAGACATCTAATGTGGGCATTAGGCTTGTTTTAATTCAGGAGAGACATCCAATTGCTTATTTTAGTTAGAAATTGAATGGGATTACCCTAAACTATCCTACTTATGACAAGGAATTGTATGTTTTAGTGCATGCATTGCAAACTTGACAAAATTATCTTTTGTCCAAAGAATGCTTGTGAAAAGGTGTCTCAAAATGGATACTATAGGCACAATGGCTACTTGTTTAAAGAGAAAATATTATGTGTGTCTAAGTGTTCCATAAGGGATTTATTGGTAAGAGATGACATGAAGGTGGTTTGATGGGACATTTTGGAATACAAAATACTTTAGAAACATTGCATGAGCATTTCTATTAGCCCAGTACGAAATATGATGTGCATAAATTTTCTGAGCATTACATTATTTGTAAAAGGACAAAATCAAAAGTGATGTCACATGGTTTATATACACCCTTGCTTATACCTAGCTATGATTGGATTGACATTTTTATGGATTTTGTTTTAGGATTGTCACGAACAAAAAATAACAAAGATTCTATTTATGTTGTCGTTGACAGGTTTTCAAGAATGGAAATTTCATACCTTGCAAGAAGACAAATGATATTTGTCATGTAACTAACTTATTTTTTAGGAAAGTTGTGAGACTTCATGGAATGCCTAAGAGTATTATAAGTGACAAGGACATTAAGTTTCTAAGTCACTTTTAGAAGGTATTATAGGGTAAGCTTGATACTAAATTACTTTTCTCTACTTGTCATTCACAAATTAATGGACAAACTGAGATAGTGATTATAACAATAGTGAATAGAACATTAGACACTTTGCTTATAACTGATTTAAAGAAGAATCTTAAGTCATGGGAAGAATGCTTGTCTCATGTAGAATTCGCTTATGATAGGGTTGTCCATAGCATAACTAATTGCTCGTTATTTGAATTTGTGTATGAGTTTAATTCTCTAACACAACTTGATTTATTGCTTATGCCTAATATTTCTGTTTTTAAGCATAAGGATGCACATGCTAAAGCTGATTATATGAAGAAGTTGCATGAGCGTGTGAAGGCCCAAATTGAAAAGAAAAATAAGAACTATGTTAAGCAAGCTAATAAAGGAAGAAAGAAAATTGTTTTTGAACACGGTGATTCGGTTTAGATTCATATGATGAAAGAAAGATTACCTGAGCAAAGAAAGTCCAAACTCTAGCCAAGAGGAGATGGTCATTTTCAAGTGTTGGAGAAGATTAATGATAATGTTTATAAAGTTGGTCTACCTAGTAAGTACGGAATAAGTATCACTTTTAATGTATTTGATTTATCTGTTTTTGATATAGGAATGATTTTCAACATTTGAGGACAAATGCTTATCAAGAAGGGTACAATAATGTGGACATCCAAGCCCAACTCCACAAAACTCATGATGAGAAAGCCCAAGCCCATGAAGCAAAAAATAAAGTTCAGAATCCAATTCAAGACTTAGGTAGGCCATGACTAGAGAAAGACTTAGAAAGATCCAAGAAGCTTTGCAGTACAAGATGACCTAACTACTGAAGCCTCAACTATTGAAGGACAACCATATGAAGGAGACTAGGTTGATTACATCTCTAATAGGCTTAGAAAACTAAAAGAAGGGCTAATAAAATTTTATTTTATTGTTATTTATTTACTTTCAAATGAGACAAACTCATAACATAAATATGTCTTTAAATATTTTTTAGAATTAAAAAGGACAGATAATACATTTTGCAAATTGGTGAGAATGAATTTTTTAGGTTCTTGACTAAACCAATTCTTAGACTTATAAAAAAAATCATTTCCTTATGATATCTATAGGACTTATCTTCTTCCATAAAAGTGAATTGCTGCTTATCTCTATTACTTATTTTATTTAAAATCTTATGTTTCAAGTTATTATCCTACATCTATCGTTTGAATCCCCTTTATATACGGGTTTACATTAACTAAACTTCATCTTTGGGTTGCATTAGTTGCTCGGTACAAGACACGGTGACCCCTCCAGAATTAGGCTCTTGGGGATCCAAATTCTTGGAGGAATTTTGAATTGTTTTTTCTTTAATGCAAACGAAGGTGTGGTTTTGCGGTGAATGATTTTTTTACAAAAGAAGGTGGAAATTTGACTCCCCCGGAGCTAAATTCCGAATCTGTAATAAAACAGTGTTGGCTTAGACTAAATAAATTTACATTTTTTTTATATAACGGTAAGATAAGATATTAAAGGAAAATTCTATATTTTTATATATTATTTTCACACTTAATGTTACTTCTTAATGTTCTCTAAACATAAAGATATTTTTTATATTTCTGAAATATTTATTATTATTTTTAGGCTATTATTTATTTTCATTGACTAAATCGATCTAAGAACTTTATATTCGTGTCAACTAATAAAAAATATTTTTCCATTTAAATTCATATAAAAAAATTACAATCAACATAAAAAACATTTTTTATTGATCATTTCATACTTATGCTGGAAAATATTTTTAAAAAAATAAATAATTAATAAAAACTAAAAGATTAAAGAAAATGATGAGCAGTATAACTTTTAAGAATTTATTATACTTTCTTGCTTTCGAAAAAAATTATAAAGTAAACCAATATGTTTTCAAAAATATAAAATATAAAGAGATAAGAAACTCTCTCTCTCTCTCTCTCTCTCCCCCTCTCTCTCTCTCTCTCTCTCTATATATATATATATATATATAATTCACTTAGCAGTAAAAATAGAAAACATGGAAGGATTGGTCGTGAATTTCAATTATGACTAAAATAAGACTAGCATGATAGTGTTTTAAAAGAGTAACGAGAATGATGAGAAAAAAATTTATTTAGAATTTATTATACATTATTGCTTTTGAAAACTAATATGTTTAAAAAGAAAATAGATATTTAATTTTAAATAAAAGATGAATAAAACAGGATATATAAACTTTACGGTTAAAGCAGGGATTATATTTTTCATTTAGTTATTCTTTTATAGTTAAAATTTATTAACAGAAGCCGTCTTAGCTCAGCTGGTAGAGCGCGTGGTTTTTAACCACGTGGTCGTGGGTTCGATTCCCACAGACGGCGAAATAATTTTATTAAATGTTCTAAAAGTGCCCTAATTTGTAATAACCAAAGCATGGTGGTGAGGTTAAAATTGAAAAATATAGTAAAAATGTTCTTTAATTTTGTAAAAAATATGAGTTATTTTGTTTTTTTATTAAATTTATGGTAGATATCATTATAAACTTTTGTCTGACGTTTTCAGTGTTATACGTTTTTAATTATTTTAATAGCATAAAAAAATGTCATATATTAATCGGGTTTAACATATTAAATGAACAATAAATGTTTTACTAATAGAAATTTATATATAATATAAAATATTTTTTTAAAATTTTATTTATCTTAATTTTAAAATTTTAAATTCTTTATCTAAAACTTTTTAATTATAACAAATGACTTATGAGATGAAAAAGATTTGAAATTATTTAAAATTGATTAAAATTTTATTTTAAATAAGTTTTTAGTGTTTTCTAGATTTTCACTGATTCTTTATTTTTTTTAATTTTGTTGTGGGTGATTTAAAGTGAAAAAAAAAAGAATATTTTTATAGTTTGAGTTGATTAGAATGTATTTGGTTTTTAAATTTAGTTTTTAAAAAGCAAGTTAAGATTTTTCTAATTTTTGTCGATGTTAAAGTAGTTTCTTTGAAGACAACAAGAATTACACTAAAAAAAACTAATTTAATCTTTCATTTAAAATAAATAAATAAATATGAGAATGAAATTTTAATGAGATTGAACATAAGATAAATAATTGTTACAGATGATATTAGTGATTTATTTTGATTAAAAAGTGAGCATAATAGTAATAATATTTGATTAATATAAGTAGGTATATGAGGATGATATAGTGTTTATAAAAGTAAAAGTATAATCGATTACATGTGTAATAATTTATTAATTGTTGGGTCTTTGATTTAATTTATTATTAAAAATTAGATTGTTTGAGTTTATTAGTTAAAGTTTTTTGGATAAATTTAAATTATTTGTTTGTGAAATGCAAAATCAAATTTTGATTGTGTTTTTATTTCAATGGAAATTAAGGTATTTAATTTGTATTAAATGGATGACTCTCTTAAATTGAGGTTGAACTTTGATGCTAGAAGGACATAAATAAATTTAGAAAAGTGAAAAGTATGAATTGTTCGCTAATATAAATATTTATATTTAAAATCTTACTGCAGGGATGTAATTGAGCTTAAAATAAGTGTAAAAAATTATTGATTTACATATTTGTATAGAAGTTTAAAAAATATTCGTATAGAAATTTGGAAAATAAGGATGTGATTACAATAATAAAGGTGTGAAAAACTCTCTAATTAATATTTGCAGGGTTTATCCACGGGATCATGACTAACTCTACTTAAGTGTGTGAGACTAGTTAGTGCAGATATTTGCATAAAAGATTTTTATATTAGGTTATCATTGGTCTCACATAGCTGTGAAAAATTTGTTATTATTAGGTATTTAAGTGCGAGTCTAAGTCATACATTGAATAAAAATAAACAAAATTGAGCAACATATACTAAAGAAGACCCACAAATCTAATGTCAGGTTTTTGGTAGAAGGTGATGTCATTCACAATGAGAAAGTTGAGCAACATATATTAAAGAATACTCACAAATCCAATGTCTTAAGGTTTTTTTTGTAGAAGGTGGTGTTATTCACTTATATGGATCAAGCTCTTGTCTATTATTGTTTGTCTCACCATTGTTTCTTCTCTCAGATTTTTCCAACAAATTTGTATTAAATGTTTATCCTTATATCAAATTAAAAAAATTGATAAATATAAAATCTAGATAATTACATTACCAACAAATTTTTACACTCAATTTTTTCGAACAAATTTGTATTAGATGTTCACCCACATTAAATATGAGAAGCACATTATAGATTTATTTCATTTTTAGATATTTTTGACATGGTTTAAGTATGGTGTTATATCAAATTAGGAAAATTGGTAGATATAAAAAGTAGATAATTAATTACATTACCTTTCCATCAAGATGAGAATCAACTTGATAAAATTAATATAACTTTATATAGTGTATTTAGACTCTACAAATGAGTGCAAATAGTTGTAGATTAAAAATTAACAAATTGGGGTTGATATTAAATGTAAATGATTTAGTATTATGACATATGAAATTTTGTAAGTAACGTAAAAGAACTATTTCTTAAAAGTTATATTATGAGATTTGGTTTAGAAAGATGAATGTTGTAAATATTACAAGGTTACGTTATTTTATTGAAAAATATATGATTATTTAAGATGATAATTTAAACTTTTGTGATAAAAATGTTGAGTGTAGATACTTACTAGTGAATTTGTTTTAATTTAACAAATATTTTAAATCAAGCAATAAATTGAGATATGAGATGATAAGAAACTGAATGAGATTTTTGCTACGTGATATATGGAATAAATATACCAAACTACCTTAATTGTATTAAATTACACTTTATAAACCAACAAAAAAGTTACGTGTTAATCTCTCCTGAGTCTTACTCAACTTGAATATTTTTGAAAACATCTTAATTCTTTAGACATTTGTAGAGATGAATATTTGTGAATATTATATATAGTTGATCAATATTGTGAAGATAAAAATTTTAATTGATTTATGTGCAAAATATTATATCAGCACAATTTTTTATGAAAAATATTTTAAAACCTCATGCTCTGGAAATTTTCAAAGCAACTTTTGAGATATAAGTAATTTTCTTAAAATTTTTTGAAATAAATTCAGTGATAGAGATCATCGGATTGATGCCCGTGTTTTCATTTTCTTTTTAGAGACTGCAAGCATCTTTTACAAAATGCAGTTTATCTGAATTGATAATTTTTACAGAATTTTGAGTGAAATTTCTTCAGCACACGAAGTTTGAATCCTATTCTTTATTTAAAGAGAACAATCACATACCATGTTAAGTAACCATATGTTTGTGATGTGATTGAATTAAACATATAGTATAGTGTTTGATTATAAAAAGTAAACAACTTATTACTATTCGGACTTTTTAATTATACAAACTAAAGATACTAATATTAAATTTAAGTAAACACCAAAGCAAGCTAATCTCAAATTTGAGTTTGAAGGCCTTGTTTGTTTAACTTATCTAATATTATTGTATAATATAATGTTTTCACTTATTTAGAAAAGGATTATGGATTAGATGCTGTGATGATGATGATGATGTATATCCCTGGTCTCTATTACATGAAATCTGATTTAGCATCATATCTATTCGGATCTATTTCACAGGACAAAGAATCTGTCCTATCACCATTCACCATGTACCATCACCAATGGCAATCACAACAAATGAGAAACAAGCATTCAAATTATGGAGATTTTATTTCCTAATAAGACAATTCCAAATATTAGGAAACACAAAGATAATAATAATATATATAAAGGAGAAAGTGAAGGGAGAAGCAATGGCTCCCCTTCATCGTCCTCTCTCTCATCTATGAATACGAATATGGATTAAATGAATTTGAGAGCAAAAAGGAAAGGAGGCATCGTCTTCATTCTGTTTTGTCCTTACACAACATAAACTACACCAACCAAACCCCATCCTCCTCGAATCCTTATCTCTAACATTGGGTAGAGTTTTCAGATTTTTTATTTTTTAATAATATTTTTATTAATCCTTTTACGTATAAAGTATCACACACTTCTTTAAGTATAAATTTTATTTTTAGAGTAAAAAATACTATATTTTTTATTTATTTTTTAGTGTAATATCCGTTATATCGAAATGCTAACTCCATCCCAAATGTGAACATCCTATCATGATGGTGGGTGTTGACATCTCATATTCTTAATGATAAATCAATCATGTTAATCAACTTATAATATAACATTATTGTGTAATTATTCATAATAATAATCAAGTACTGATGTATTTTTATTAAAGAGACATTGAACCTATAAGTACCTAGATTAATCATTCGTACATATAATAATGAAATTCAGATAGTATAAATGGATGTGTTAGGAAAAAAAGTAATGAAATTTTTAAAAAAACTCACTAAACAATGAGGATCATAGTATAATTATAAATATTTCCTTCATCTGAGACTGAAGATCATCAACAGAAGATGAAGAAAAAAAAAGAATTATAATTATAATGATAAAATGACTTAATTCAACTTTTTAAGAATACTTTGAAAACTTAAAAAACACAAAAATTGAAAGGGTAACTTTTTGTGATAATTTAGAGCGTTTAATAGGTTTTCCTTCTTGAGTCATCTTGATGGTTAAACTGCAAAAACAAATATTTTTGTAATATTTCAGTTTTATGTTACGATTGAACTTGCCACAACCTCCCCTCTTTTCTCTTCATTGCAAACATTTTACAGTCTTCCTGTTGACAATTAAAAATATAGTCTGTTTAATGTTTTTGTCCATAAATTTATGGATGCACAAAAAACAACCCCGAGACAAGAATTATTTAATGAGTTTCACATCTCAAATTAATAACTGTAGGAAGATACTAAAAACAAAATTTCTTTTTGTTAATATTTTTTTATTTATATGAGTTTCACAATTCCTATTAGTGTTATAATTTTCTTCTACATATTTGTAAATGCAAACTGTGAAAATATTAAACATATAAAGTTAAATGTTTTGAATTAGTATTTTTAAAAAAATAAACATTACATTTCTTCTGCATACTTAACATTATAAATTTTTTTAATGATTTTTTTTATTTTAAATTTGTTTATCAAATTTTCATGTTCACAATAATAAGATATATACCTTTGCTTCAACTTAATTAAACCTGAGTTTGAGTTTCGAATTAATATTTATACGAGAATCTTCTTTTCCATGATAATTTTAATTAACACATATAAGATAGTCTCCTATAATATAAAATACATATAATTTATATAAACACACAAGATATTTAAAATATTAGAAATCAAGTACGATTTATAATGTCGTTGATGATTGATCATTGATCTCATAATTTCTATGAGAAATTTATGTTTTTTTTTTTTAATAATCACTATCTTGTTTTAAAAAAGAATAGACACTGTTATAAGGGTAGTGTTTTTTGAATTATTTTGAATAATTAATTTTTTTTATTTTCTATTTCCAAAATTTAGGATAATATTGAATTTATTATATATTTACCTTTTACCTAATCATAAAAGGGAAATTAACAATAACTAGTGTGTAATTTAAATTATAAATAACAAGAATAAAATATGAAACTTAAAAACTATTTTATAAAAAAATAGTGATTTCGTAACATACTTGCAAAAACCTTAAATGATACTTCGAAAATGGAGATAGTATTAGCTAAAGAAATTAAAATATTTTAGAGAAGTGTTAAGAAGGCACTCTCTAACACACACCCTTGAATACATTACTTCTTGGAAATTGAAATTTATTAAAAGTTATAAAATTGTGCGAATCTCACATCTTATTTAATAAAGTTCTCTTGTAATTTTCTTACCAGTTCTTAATAAAATTTAACCTATAAGAAGAGTGCGTTAAATATAATGTACTTTTAGCACTCTTCAAGTTTTTATTAAAAAAATGTTATAGCTCCATTGAAAATAAAAACTAAAGAATACATTAAAAAAATAATACTTTTTATTCTATTTTCTTAATGAATGTTCTTAACAAACATATATTAATCTTTTTTTTATTTATTTACACAGAACACTACAAGACACTGTCTCTTTAGCACATTACTTTCTGAGAAATCAATTATAAACAAAAGCTAACTAGTTTTTAATATAATTTAATACCTCTAAGAATCTATATATTTTGGGTTTATTTTCATATATCCTTACAACATTAATGACTTTTGGCAAACTATTTTTTTATTAGTCGAAATTGATTGAGAAAAGGCAAAATCAATACAGTTTCATTAAACACGTTTAAAAGTGTGTTTAAATATGTGAACTCAGTATTTATCTTTTTTTATTACTTCCATATGCCCTTAAAACACTTTCTAGTAAGTAGAACAGAACCCATAAAAGAGTGGATTTAAAGTTATTTAATGCACAATATTAAAAGAATGATCATGGGGGAGAACAGTGTAAAATCAATATTTTATCACTTCAAACAAAAAGTGACGAGTTTAATAGTTTAAGTTACTCATTCACACAGACACAGAAATATTGCAAGCTTTAACCAATATGCTATAAACAGACACGTCTTTCATGGGAGATAAAGTATTTGAGTTAAGAATAAGAATATTATTCCATGACAAAATTATTCTGCAATTCAGCCATTGATGTTCAATTAACAGCTATTGGCACGCTTTATTCATAGTAAAAAAAACGCATTTGGTGAGTTGCGAAGGGGCAAATCCTAGTAGGAGTATTTGTTTAACGTTTATTTGGCATGTGAGGAATGATGAGATGCTCGTGAAAACGCTTAGTCGCTGAAATCACAGAATCGAAACTAGAAAATGGAATCCCAAGTGTTGGCATCTAACGTTTCATCTGGTGGATGGATCAACCCAATTGCGAGAAAAGAAAAAAAAAATGTAAAAATGTAGAAGCCACGAACGAATGATGGAACAGAACCGCAGAAGAAGAATATCACCGTTCGTGAAAAGTTATGTTCGAAGACACGTGTTGTTATTACGTTGGATGTGACAACCGTTTTCTTGTAATCTGCCAGATTCTCATTTGGAAGATACACTAAGCACAACAAATGAAGGACCACTTTAGGTTTAGGTCGTTCATTAGGGGTGTGTGTATGGACAAAGAGAGAGAAGAAAGCAAATACCCCAATACCCCATCAATCATCATCTTGATAGACATCAAAATATAAAACGTTAAGAGAATCTTGCACATGACACACATATCATGCTGCTTTTCATTTTTTCTGCAAATTATTGTACTCGCATATATATCCTGGTATGGGTAAAAGTAACTAAAATTAGCTTGGTATGGATCGAATTAAGATAGTAGAATTTTGGTTTTTGAATAGTTTCAATTTCATCAAGTTTATGGAAAATTGTTTAATGGTGTTGGTGTAGTAACGATGCGGACGAATCCACGTAGATCTTTCGTATCGATATAGAAATACTTAGTTTCTTATTTTTTCTGAGTTTGGACTGCTTGAAATGTTATTATGAGGTAAGTTATACCTGTTTATGGTATACAAAAGTTTGCAGGGGGTCCCAGGGAATATTACTAACAAATTTAAATTCAGGACAACAAAATAAAGACCAAGCTTTTTATCATATAAGTCAACATCCATTGATTAAACATGTTATATCATATAGAATAAAATATGCCAAAACATAGAGAATAGTATTTTATATAAGGAGGTCTCTAAAACCTATTATAAATAATGAAAAAGTGGGCTTGAATGGAACCAAGTGACTTTGGTGGAATTTAAACTTGGAAGTAAGTCATCTGAAAAAAGGTTCCATTTTAATTAATTGACTAATTCATGACATTCATAGTTAAGATTGATATTAAACATTATTCTAATATATACCTATAGTAAATAAATAACGTTATGTAGAGATATTCTTACTGGTGTTTTATTTCAATAGTTATCTTAATAGATTTTGACCATTTCCATCTCAACAAAAGAGATCCTAAAAGTTGATTAAATTACATTACTTGCGCGATGAAATCAAAATATTTTTTTTCAAGGATTTCATATGTTACGGGGAAGAATAATGAGTTTGTATAAAAAAAGTAATGCTGACTATTTGCTAGGCCTTTTTCTTTTACGTTCATCATCTACGTTTAAGTTAATATTCCCATTTCAAATTGGCATAGTTAAAATGCTTGTATATCTATTTCAATGAGACGGTTTTGTCTAAAAAAGTTATTTTAGTGAGATTAAGACAAAAATATTCATAAATTATTATTCGCCTAATTTCTAAACTATCTAAAATTTTAGACATGTTTAAATAATATGATGAAGAATTAAATAGAATACATATATTTTAATATCTTAAAATAAATTATATTGCCAATAGTAAAATTTATCACGCTAGATTAGAATTGATTTGAATGTTTAAAAGTAGTTTTTTTTTTCGTAAATCATGATAGTAGTATCAACATGACATATGCAGTTAGTTTTTAAAATTATTTTTGAATACTAATTATTATAAAATCAGTTAATTATGATATAGTAATTCTCTATTGGGGTTATCATAATCACCCTTGAACGTTACTTCCACATTTATTATACAGAAAAGTGAAATTGTATGACTGAAGCACCTCAGACTACAATTCAAGCACACTTTTTAATCCACTTAAAAATACAATATATTGGTATAAAAACATTAAGTTAAATATATTAAAAAAGAAATATATTTTTAATACAAAATGAATGATTTTTTTTTTATTTAAAAAAATTGTTTTTACTTTTTCTAAAACTAATTTTTTTTACTTTTGACTTTTAATATTATATGCCTATAATTAGTTATTAATTTTATTCTATTATATAACATAGTTCAACAAGAGAATACTTTAGTCAACCTAACATTTAATTCCACTATTTTTTTTAAAGGACACATGTCGTATATTAAGATATTTTTAATTATTTATATAATATTTAATTTATTTATTGTATTTAAAAAAATCAATGTTTTTAATAATTGAAATTTATAATCACTTATTTATTTTTATAGAAAGAGAAAGAGTCACAAACAAATATGACTTTTTTTTAAATTATAAGAAACACAGACCGATTTTCAATTGCATTAACTAAATTCTTTTCATAAATGGAAAAAGGTAATAATAAAATATATTTAAGAAATAATACAATATATTTTCCGTATATATATATATATATATATATATATATATTAATATATGAAGAAGTATTAAAATCGTCAGTTAATACCAATGAAAGTGTTGATCAGTTGAGGCAAAATTATTTTATCTTTTAGAATATGAAACTTGTGGTTACCTTATACACACACAAAAAAGAAAAAGATAATTAATGGTTTTTTAATTTGTTAAGAAGAAAAAAAAAAAAAAACTGGTTCATTGAATATAAAGCAAAACAGGACATTGTATTTGACCAGTCACAAATTTCAGTGTTCTCTTATCTCTTTTGGGAGATAAATATAATATAACCATCTTTGTAATATTTCCTTACCTTAAATCGGCGGCGCATCATCTCTTTTTCTATTTTGCTAGACTAAAAAAAACAAAGAAAGTAACTTATTTCATTACCGTTTCTAATATAAACAAAACAAAAAGAACTTCTCAGGGATTTTTTTTTAGTATTAGTAAATTTTAATTAGTTCTATATTATTTGATAGATTTTATATAATTTGGTGATGAAGCAAAATTGGTGAAAATGGAGTAACGTAATAATTTATGAAGAAAATAGAAAATATAGTGATGAGAGAGTGAGGGTGGTGGAAGCGAAAAGACCGGAATAGCCTTAGCAGTGTTTTGATAAATGTTACAGATATGTGTCAGGTCAACCATAGCTGGCTTTTCACACCACAACTGTGTGTAGCCATCGAAAGAAAGAATCTTAGTAAAAAGCAATTTCACACTGCCAATTAATTAATGCTTTTTCACATTTTCGCCGCGTTAAGTACGGAATCCAAAGATTCCCACACACCCTTTTTTATTTTTCATTTTTCAAATCTACTTTCCTCCCCTAGTCACTTCAGATGCCCTCTTTTTTTCTTTTCTCATCAAAATTCAATTTAACCCAACTTTTCTTCTTCTTTTTTTTTTTTTTTTTTTTTTTTTTTTTTTTTTTTTTTTTTTTTTTTTTTTTTTTTTTTTTTTTTTTTTTTTTTTTTTTTTTTTTACTTTTTCTCTTTCTCTCTCCAATTCATGAACGATTGGGGTTATTCAGGCTATGAGTTTATCCAACATCTCAGTAAAACCAAAGGGAATGATAAACGATTTAATTTGAATTTAAGATGTGTATGACTCAAACTGCTTTTAATAAATGATCCGTACATGTATAATTTTTCAATTTTAATAGATAAAATAAAGTAACATTTCCTGTTGATTCAACGCAAAAATGTCCTATTGCAATATTTAATTTATATATTTTTACATTATAAATTCATAGACTAAAATGCTTTTAATTAAAATCAGGACGATTTTATATTAGCAAACATTTAAAACTCAGAGAAATTCAACGATGGATGGTAGTACTTTTGGAAAATATTTAATTTAAGATGAATTTATATTGTTATATGATAATTGAGTCATAATATACGTACATACACGGAGGAATTAGTTGGACTCGAATTATTAAAGATTTATGAAAAAAATGGTATGCATTAAATGTATGAAGTGATTTACTATATATTTTGATCATTAACTATTGTATAGTTTTGTTTATCATATTTATCTTAAAAATTATATAAACTTATTTTTCATTGATAATATATAATCTTTTGATTCTAAGGGGAATTCAATATAAGAATTTTTTTCACACTTAAAATTCATAAATTCGAAAAGTTGTGATTTTTAAAAATTATTAGAATTTGTTTGATAGATCTTGAATATTCTACTAATTTAATGTTTTTTGTTAGGAACTTTAATCATTTATTACATTAAATGATTTAATAAATCTGGCACTCTATTTTTGCTATAACTAAAAAATTAATTACAAAATTTATTTTATCACCTTTCTTATATGGAAGCAAATTTTGAGAGAAAATATTCCTGAAAAACAAACACTTCTTAATTTTTTTTTAAAAAAAACGTATCAAAACATAGAAAACAAATATTTCCAATTTCATATTTTCACAAAATTAAAATTTGTCTTTATACCAAAACATTAAACAATATTAATTAATTTATATCTTAATATTGTGTAAACTCTATACCATTTATATGTATTTATAATGATTATAATAGTTTAACATAAATTAAGAAGAAGAAGGAGAAGAAGGAATATTTGGTTTTCGAATTATTTTTATTAAATAATTATATTTTTCAATAATTACATCATTATCTTTACTGAGAAAAGGATTAACTTGATGACAAAAATAAAAATAAAAAATTAATGTGCCTTTGAAAATTATAAACACAGTCAATTTAATTCTTTTGAAAAGGATTGAAACTTCATGCATTATAGGAAAGAGAGAATAAGTTAATAATTTAGAGAAGAGTGTTTTAAGAAAATGAAAAAAAGTAATTAATTATGGGGAGGAGGGTTAATACGGCAGACACGGTGGAGTTACCAAGTGGGACAGAGACGCGACGACCCGAATGCGGGCACCGAATCTTTTTGTCCTGAATCTCAATTTCCCTTTCCTTATATATAAATGAATCTCTATCTTCTTCTTCTTTACTCCTTCCTTCGTTATCACCTCAAATCAGGGTATGGTAGTTTCTGATTTGTGGGAGCATAGTTTCGCCCACAGAAAATCACCCAATCCCACTCCACAACACCACCGCGCTTCCATGGAGCTCAGCTTGGACTTGAGTTTGGGCTTTGTCCCCAAACCCATTTCCCTCTTTTTCGCCGACGTTTCTGCTAACAGAGACAAGCGCGACAAAGCTGCCACGCTTGACGGCTTCGTGCAGAGGTTGGAGGACGAATTGAGGAAAGTTGAGGCCTTCAAACGTGAGCTTCCTCTCTGCATGCTCCTCCTGAACGATGGTGTGTGCTTCTTCTACCTTTTATTATTGTTTTCATGTCGTTTCTGTGCATTTTTTTTAACCTCGGTTCTCTGGGCATGCAGCTATAGCCAGATTGAAGGAGGAAAAAGTGAAGTGTTCCATATCGCAAGATCCACCCACAAGTGAAGAGTTTGCGCCGCCGAAAACCGCTTCTGGGGGGAATGAAAATGAAAGATGTGACAAGAAGAATTGGATGAGTTCAGCTCAGCTTTGGAGCACTCAGAAAATCAAATCGGTAATTCTAAGTTGATTTCGAGTTCTGGATTTTTCTCTGTTTTTATATATGTAGAATTGAGGCAAGAAGTTTTTTTTTTTCTCTCAATGGTAGAGGAATGAAGAAGGCGATAGGTCTGTGCCAGAGAACCCAATTGATGGGAATTCGTGTGCCCCGAGGAAGGAGGGTTCACAAATTCCGAGCTTTAGTTTGATGGGTCATGCGTCTGAACTGAGTCATAGCAATTCCAAGAGTGTATGTGGTGATACCAGTTCCGGCTCTTCTTTGCTCCGCGTTGAGGTACAGAGCCAGCCACAACCGCCGCAACATATGCAGCAGAATCCTAGGAAACAGAGGCGGTGCTGGTCGCCGGAGCTTCACCGGCGCTTTGTGGATGCTCTTCAACAACTTGGCGGAGCACAAGGTAGGCCTGATTGATTCTCTATCTTATGAATTGGGTGGGGATGGTCCTTTCAAGGTTTTAAAAAAAGTTGTCTGATTTTGATTGCAATTTCAAGGCTTTTAGGGTGTTTGAGATCACAATTGTGACTACATCAGTTGCATTTGTTTGCAATTTTCAGCAATTTGAAATCTTAAGGAGAATTTCTTGCTTGACCCATCTAAAAATTGAAATCTTTTAGGGTCTTGTTCTGTCTGAGATTAATGTGTACCAATTGGTTTATTTTGTTTTGCAGTGGCCACTCCTAAACAGATTAGAGAACTGATGCAGGTGGAGAGCCTGACAAATGATGAAGTGAAAAGCCATTTGCAAGTGAGTGTTTCTTCATTTTGTTTTTGGTATTTGATCATGTTCATCCACCCATGATTAAACATTATGTATTCCCTTAGATGAATCGCAACATGAGGAATTAGTCTTTACCGTCTGCTCTAGATGATTATTGATTATCACTACCAGTTATTTTCTGTTGCTTGTCAACAACTTATGTGGAACTATGGTTTGTGCAGAAGTACAGGCTTCATGTTAGGAGATTCCCAGTTTCATCAGTTGGACAGGCTGATAATGGCTCATGGATGGGCCAAGATCAATGTGGGGATAAATCAAAGGGAAACTTGTCACAATCTGGTTCTCCTCAAGGTCCTCTCACACCTCTCCTCCTAGGAGGAGGAGGCTCTGCTAAGGGTATCTCAAGCCCTGGACGGAATAGTGTGGATGCAGAAGATGAGCAATCAGATTGCAGGAATTGGAAAGGAGGGCTCCACCAGCACCTTGAAGCTGATAACCAGAGCCTCTAAAATTTTGCAGATAATGAGAATAAAATACAGGCGATGAAGACCCTGAATTTGACAACATAAGAATAATAGAGATCTAACACATAGAGCAATAGGGATCAACATTATCCTACCATTATTTTAAACTGTTTGGTAGAGAGCCACTGAGGTTTTTGCAGATTTTTCAGCTTTCTTTTTCCTTTTCAAAACTCGGTATAGTTTGTATGGAGCTTTAATTTTACTGGCCAATTTTCATAGATTAATCCTCATTTATGTTACGTGCTTTGTGGGTTGGTTTTTCAATGTTAAACTTTATGCAAATGGCAGAAAGGTTTATTTCAAGATACTTTGAACACGGGCACAAGATTATGGACTAGCTTTTGCATCATTAACAATAAAGTGTTAAATCAATGTTGATCGCATGAGAATATTGATGGACACACTTACCCGATCTTTAAGTAGAAGTGCTTTTCAGCATTTTGGCTGGATCTTATTAAGGTTGACATAAAGTGTCAGGATTTTTCCAACACCGTATCAGTTGTCAATATTCAATGATAGTTTTTTCATACAAACAACTTGTAAGTGGTTTTTCTTTGAGCCATGATATTCTCCCTGAAAATTGTCCTCTCACAAACGTGTGTACGTTAAATCTTCACCGTCAATTTCTATTTTCCCTTTGCTTGCTTTTTTTCTTCGTATCGTACTATCGCGTATCCACAGATTTCCTTCAGATTGATACGCTGAACAAGACTCTTTTTGGGTAAGAATAGCCACGCTTCTTCTTTCATCAGCATCTATCCTCATATGTAGCTTTAACAAATGATACTTCCATCATACCACATTTGAGAACTATGTCTAATATGCATCATTAATCTGCTTCATAAACTGAAAAAAAAAAAAAAAAAAAACCCTTCTTTTTTT
>Ga0209489_101156_pt1 | contig 53664 bp, 18 predicted proteins | sample SiratrowhiteBW_FD_187527 | JGI IMG/M metagenome (GOLD analysis project Ga0209489, IMG submission 187527) | Root nodule microbial communities of legume samples collected from California, USA - Siratro white BW (SPAdes) (version 2) | ecosystem: Host-associated > Plants > Roots > Nodule | place...
AAAAACAAAAAAATTAAAAAAAAAAAAACTAAAATAAAATAAATTTACAAAATGAAGAATTTAATAACAAGTTTTTTCAGTTTTCAAAACCTATAAAAAGTTTTGAAAATATTCAGTAATATATTAGGCTTTGAAAAACAGATAAATTAAAATTAATTTTAACTAAATATGGGAATCCCTACAACACAACCAAAACTGTTAAACTCACTGACTGAGAAGGGGAGTTGGCAGCCATGTCCGTCGAACTCAAGCTCTCTCGTTCCAATCGTATCTATCGGCCTTTGGTAAAACCTTACTCTCTCTCTCTCTCTCTCTCTCTAAACATGGTTCATGATTTCATTTTACAGGAAGCTCTGGAAGGCAAAATCGTTATCAAAACTCAGTCTTCAATTTCCCACTATGGAATTCGCCTCACTGTCAAAGGATCCGTCAACTTGCAGGTACCCTCTTGTTTTATCGTTCAGAAAATGGCGAAAATATGTCAACTTTATGCTCAAAATCACTCCTTTCCTCTAAGCTGAAGGGCGATTCTCATTGGGTAGCTTTGATTTTGAAATATGTTTTGATGCCTTGTTGAAGGTTCGTGGAGGATCAGCTGGGGTTGTTGAATCGTTCTATGGCGTTATTAAGCCTATCCCAATTGTGTAAGTTTTCAAAATTACGGGTATGCATTCACTGGGAAATTACTCATTATGATTTTGTTGATTTAGTGCTTTCATATATATTACTCTTGCTGTAACAGTAGGTTAAGCTGTTAGATATAATTTGTGTTTGACTGTGTGGATCACATCCTATGTTCCATTTTTAAAGAAAAAGCTAACTAGGATTTATATAAATGTGTATGTATGTATGTATTTATGATTTTTAGTTATTCAAAGATAATGCAATGTTGCCTCAAAGAGACCAAATTAATGCAGTGTTGTGATGTTGGAGATAGTATTCTGTGTAACACTGTTCACTGTTGTGATTGTTTTTCTTTCCTTTCAAAATTTGTCCTAGAGGTTTATTGAAATGATTGAGAGCGCTTTTCAACCATATTCTTTGGATAAGTCAACCGTGATAGTCATTCTTATAACTACATGTTCTATGGATAACTCAGCATTTATGTGAGATCAATCTGATTTTTTAATGGGATTTAATCTATTCACCTATGACAAATGTCAATCTATCTGCAGTGGCTGAAACCTTCATGAATGTATGCTGGATCATTTAAATTTGTTTTTCATGGTAAAAGTTGTAATTGTACCTTTGACCCATCACTTCCATTCAGGACGCTCTAAAGCTAAATTGAGCTAATAAGGGCGTTAATGATGTTTGGGAAAAAATATCTGAAATAATTCCTTCGCATGTTTCCAAATTCTTTTGCTCACCTTAGGACAAGTGGACATGATTCTTATGATTGGCTTTTAACAGGAACAGGACCATTGAGGTTAAACCTTCTGGAAAGATTGGTTTGGGTACATCAGAGGTAATGTATCAATAACAAATGAGTGAAAATGCCTTTTCAAAGCAATCTTATTTAGTTTAGGTACTTACAATTTATTTCTTGCATTTCTTGAGACAAATTTTACATGCCTGTAAATATTCTATTATGTGGTCTACTGGAAACAAGATTAAGCTACTCAAATTGGATTTTTCTTTTATTTTTTGTTTTTGGTGTTTTTTTTTTAATTGATATAATTAAAGCTTCTGAATGAGAAAATAATCTGAAAAACCATATTACTGGCTTGTGATTCTCATAGAGGATTATGCTTATATATGTTGAATTTCCCTTCAAATCATTATCTGAGTTCTCTACAACATCATACTTAGTTACTCCTTTAGAAGTTGTTTTATACATTATATTTGTTAGATAGTTCTGTTATATCATTTATGATTTTACAAATCAAATGCGTCTTTTCTCATCAAAATTCATCTTGGTTAAAGCAATGAAATTTAAATTTGAAGGAGAGGAGCACTAAAGTGTTATTAGTATGTAATATAGCATGTAAAATGTGATTCAGTTTTAAAAATTTTGTAAACATTTCTTTTTTAGAATCTGCCTGGTTCGTTCTTTGTATTTTCTCCCTGTTCTCATTTATGTGTTTACATGATTTTAATGGTCTGGAATACCCTGGATATGATTTCATAGTTTTACTGAAAATGCGATACCGTGCCGCCACCAAACTAATTGGAATTTCTGAAAAATTTGAATAATGTACTCTTCATGTGTGTAAAGCTTAGATACTCTATTGATGAAGTTCTCAATTTAATACTTGGTTTATGTGACCTATTTTCTCATGTTAATACTCATTGTAAGTTTTGCAATCTCTATGGCAGATACCATTCTCGTTGAATCTGCGACAGCAGGACGAAAACTTAGAAAGATTTTATGAGACGTTCCATGGTGCAAATATAAGCATCCAGGTAAAATTTTCTTAGGAAGTGCTTTGTTGGGCAACTGATCTTTATGATGAAATTATTATTATTATTATTATTATTATTATTAATATTATTATTATTATTATTATTATACGGTCCTATTGTATATATCTTTTCATTATACACTTACACTGTCACTCAACATGAAAGGGACACATCATTTTTGTTACAAGATTTGGTGAGACCTTGTAGTTCACTAGTGGTATAAAGTTTTGCTCTGTCAAAGGATCGCAATTACATAATTTTTCATTCCCATTCCTTCTTATTTTTTATTTATTATTTTACATAATTTATAAGGTTGGTGATTGATAGCCTCTATAGTATTTGGTGACTGTAGATATAGCTCGTGGATACTTGCACAAATCATTATCAGCAACAATGGAGTTCATTGTTGAAAGTGATAAAGGTAAGATTGTGTTTGGCCTAAATCCTTGTTCTTTATTTTTTATATGTGAATGAATAGAAGTACTAAAGTACTAGTCCATCTTTTGTGGAAAATTCAGCTGATCTTCCACAAAGACCGCTTTCTCCCGAGATGGTAATGTTTTACATCACCCAAGACACTCAAAGGCATCCTTTACTTCCTGAAATAAAATCTGGTATGTCAATTTACCTTCAATGAGTATACACGTCGACCCAGTCTCATGAAGACACACAGAAATAAAACAAAAATCACATAATTCTTATGCCTTAATATCTCACGTCACAAGTTGTAACTCAATATCATGCAATGTGGCTATATTAACCTTGTTGTGTTACATGTTAAGATTACATGGAAAAAATTCATCAGTAGTGGACTTGGAAAGGTTATAAATATCAATGAGAGTGTGGCTCATGCAACAATGATATTTTTGAATAGGTGGATTTCGGGTGACAGGAAAAATCTCAACTCAGTGTTCTTTGTCTGGTCCTATTAGTGGTGAGTTAACTGTAGAAGCTTCTGCAGTTCCAATTCAGGCAATTGACATTCAGTTGTTTCGAGTTGAATCCATCCTTCTTGGGGAGAAAATTGTTACTGAAACCTCTCTGATTCAAACAACACAGGCAAGTGATGCTGGATTTGTATTGTATTGGAGCATGTCATTTCAAAATAAGCTGTCAATTATATTTCTGTTTAGCAGATAGCAGATGGAGATGTATGCCGAAATCTGACTCTGCCTATTTATGTAATACTACCACGTCTTGTGACCTGTCCAACAACCTTAGCTGGGTATGGTGTGCTTTTCATAACAATTTTCCTCCAATTTATTTTGCAACAGTTATGTTACATCCAAAACTAAACACATGCACACGCACACATACACACAGATAATTTGTAAATGATTCTTTGTTAAGAAACCACAGTAAAAAAGTTAGTTGATATAGTCAGAGAGCCACACAGTCTTATATAAACCCCACACATTAGCCCTTTGACTAGTCCGAGATGAAGGCTGCAATGGTGGCACATAACCTGTGTTGCTTGTTTGCAGTTGAGAGACATTTTGAAAGACTCTAATACCAATTGATACCATAAAAGCTAGTTGTTGTAGGTGGAGAGCCCATAGCCTTATAGACCCTATTTTAAAAGAATGTCTTACTTTCAAAATGGAATTCACGTCTCATACCTTTCAATTGGATCCTAACATTCACCAACATGATTATTCTTCTCCAGTATTGTCTAACTTTTACATGTTGATCACTTTTCCTTTCATGAATATATATCTTCTCATGAATTACTTTGTGCATGTAAAAACTCATGTTTATAGCATACTGAATCAATTGAGCTTGATGTTTATGCTATCACTTTGATGCAGTCCCTTCTCAGTTGAGTTCAAAGTTGCAATTGTTATAAGCTTTCAGTCAGAGCTAAGTAAATTGCATAAGAAATCTGACCCAAAAACTCCTAGACTCTGGGTAGGTGCAGGTCCTTTGTTAGATTTGTGATTCATTTATCAATCTTCACTTTGAACTATCATTTTTATTTTATGCTAGCAAAGACATGTTTCTGGCTAACAATTTCTTTTTTGTGAACTTTCAGCTCGCAATGGAAACATTACCTCTTGAGTTGGTTAGGGCAAATTAAGAAGATTTTATTGTGTAGTTTCTGAAAATATGACTCGATTTCAATTTGAGAAAATGTTGCATGAAGCTCATGCAAAATTTTTTGTTATTGATGTAATGTAATTCAAAATTTACGCGTGCAACATTTCAATGTGTTTTACAGAAGTATTGCATTGAAATAAATATTCATCTCCCGATAGAAACTAAACTATTCATTTTCATAAAAATTGCCAGTAAGTTTAAAAATCATAGGTGAATCTAGAAAACTAGTGAGGGAGGGACCAAAAATTTTTTATTACTAATTTATTAAAATTTGAAAGTGAATGTTATATTAAATTAAATATATCTGATTTTTTAATTATAATCTAAATGTTATTATTGTTATCTTCATCAACTCTACTTTAAATCTTGATGTGCTATATTAAGAAAGATAATTCTTGATTTTGATGCTTTCATTTTAGTAATTCTCTCCTGAATTTTAAAATCACATCTCTTTATTTTTTTATTTAATATAAAAGAAAATTATTATTAACAACGAACAAGTTTTAATTACATTATTTAAATCGAATAGCATTTATGTCGTGCATTGAAAACTGTTAGTTTATTATCATGTCTCACTTTTATTAAAAGCTCAACATACACAGTCTGTTTCTACAAAAGTTTCAACTTCCAAATACAAGCATTTTGCTATATAATGTCTACATTAGGAGCGCAAAACAGCACAGCTTATAGTGAAGAATTCAAACTTGAGAGAAGTGATAATTATTTGAAGCAAACAAGTGATAATTTTAGAAGCCAAAGTTCAGGTTCTAAATCATAATATGCAGTACAAGATGTCTACCTCATTGCTATGCCACTGGACACATCACTCAAGTGAAAACTCAAACAACATGGTGTGTTGATACTTCTCACCAGGACGAACCACAACAGATGGAAAATTTGGCTGGTTTATGGCATTAGGGAATCCTTGTGTCTCCAGACATAACCCTGCATGCTTTCCATATATGGCCCCTCCTTTTCCTTGAACACCATCAACATAGTTTGCAGTGTAAAACTGCACACCAGGGGCATTTGTCCACAAGTTAAGTACTCTTGAACTTGATGGATCCCTCACTTTTGCAGCATGCCTCAAACCATCTTTCTCTTCTCCACAATCAAGCACATAATTGTGGTCATATCCCAATCCAACCTGACTAATGTTGTTACCTATTCTATTCTCAGATGTAAAATCAAAAGGCGTATTCTTCACTGACATTATTTCACCAGTTGGCACAGTATTCTCATCCACAGGAGTGACATGATTAGCCCATATCTGAATTGAATGGTCAAGTATATTCCCTGAGTTGTGACCAGCTAAGTTCCAGTAGGTATGCTGAGCTAAATTGACTATGGTGGGCTTGTCCTTTGGCACTCCTTCCATGTCAAGCCTCAGAGTTGTGCTTGAGGTGAGTGTGTAAGTGGCTGTAACGGTGATATCCCCAGGATAACCTTGTATAACAGAAAACAAAAGTGTTGAATAAAGAAAAAGGAAGAGCATAATGATGCATAAAAGTGAGGAAGAAAGAGAGAATAGACATTACCTTCCTCTCCATCTTGACTGTGATACTTGAAAGTAATTGAGGGGGTTTCTCCCTTTTTATGTTCAACTACCTCCCATACCTTCTTATCAAACCCAACATTTCCACCTGAATTTTGGAGAGGGGGTAAGGGATCACGAAAATAGCACACAAAATTAATAGATCATTGTAAGTGAGTTTCATTCTTTAGAAAACTCTCGGACTTGTGCTATTTCAGAATAAAAGTCCATTTCAGAATCACATTATTAATGAAAACAGCACAAAATTACATCTATCCATGATCATTAATAGTCCATCATTCTTGAAAATAACAAGTAATGTTTTACTTGACAGATCCATATGTGCTTCACCTTTATTTTCAAAGCCAGTTTTCAATGGAATGGAGGAAATAGTGAGATTGTTGTGTTAAATAACAGTACTAATCAAATGCATATATTTCAACACAAACATTTCATGCTACAGTACTTCAGATGGCAAAAAACTTTCTGTTTTAACTTTAATCATAATAAATGGACAGAAAAATCTGAAAGGATTATTTAACTACACAGTGCACAAATGGCAATTTCAACAATGAAGACTATGAAAACATAGAATTGATACCATGGAGACTGTTTGGGGGTTTGTTCAGAGGCAAAGAGTACTGAACCCCGTCAAGTGTAAACTTCCCATCCTTGATTCGGTTCGCAACCCGACCCACAATGCAGCCAAAATAAGGAGCGAGACCTTTCTGCTTACAAGCAACACAATTCACTAAATCATCACAAGGAAACGGAAGATTATGCCTATAATACACAAAGCAAGAAAAGCTAATCTTGAATTAGATGAGAGCACATTGACTGTGTAAAGATCACTACCATTCTATTGTTTAAACCAGAAAGGTAGAATTTTGAAAAGGAAACATGATACCCATTAACCAAACAACACTCTTTAAGCCAAAACAAAACTACCCATTAGGATTGACGCCAGAATTTCAATAAAACAAATCGCAAAATTAAACGGGACCTGATAGGATTCGACAGAGTCGAGGCCAAGAACCACGTCGTTTAGCACCCCTTCAAAACAGAGAACATGTCAGGAATCAGTAAAACGCAAACATGATCGAAGGTAAAGATGAGGAATTGGAACGGAACATAACCATCTTTTCCGGGAACAGATAAAGAGATGATGGTGCATCCGAGATTGGTGAGGAGAACCTTCATGCTGCCATTGTTGAGCTCAAAGGTCTCTGGTTTGGGACTCTGATCCGCCATTGGAACTGAAGAGAGAGAGTATGAATGTGACTGAAGTGGTGAGATTGAACCACAACATATAAAAAGAACTGATCCAAGTGAAACATTAACTGCTAAGATACGATGTTACTGTAACAAACAACCTTTTACCAGCTGTTACGATATTCAGGTTATATTTTCCTGTTCTTTATCTTTATCATATCTAAATACAATCTTTTATATAGATAAAAGATTTTGTAATTAAATCAAATTATCATAAATAATATTCATGATATAACGGTTTATAATTCTTAATATTTACTTTAAAAAATGGTTTTGGTTCTACATGTATATAATTCATTTGATTTTGATTTAATATTTAAATTAACATCAATTTTATTTCTTTCATCTGATACAAACCTTTACATTATTAGATCATTTCAGAAAAGAAATCAAATTAATTTTGATTTAAAAATTAAGAGTTAAAATTTTTAATACATAATTTATGTATAGCCATCTTTTGAAAATTAAAGACCACGAAAATAAAAGTAAGTTATGCACCTGCACTTTTTTTTTTGTTAAGTTTGATTTTTGCATTTTTTGTCAAGTATATTTGTGTTATGTAACGTTTAAAAATAGTTGAAGAGTGATATTTTATTATATTAGTCTACAAAATTATTTTTTAAAATTTCTGATTATTTTATTTAAATCTCTAACTTAATTGTTTATATGATTTTAGTATCTATTTGAGTCAAATATTTATTTTGAATTTGTGTGATTGATAAATTACAATTTTAGAGACTAAAGTAGTGGTAATTTTAAGTAAATCTCACATATCACTATTTCAAAGATTATTGTCTTGCCCTTTTTATTTTCATTTAAATTAAATAAATATATAAATAAATCGATTTAATTAGTCATATGCACCCATGATAAACTTAATTGATTAATCCTTTTAATGTTTGTTATCACCATTTCTTTATCATTCTTTTAAGTTATTCGAACAAGTTTAAAAAATTAATTTATAATCTCTTTCAATATAATTTAAATTAGTTAAATTTAAATTATGTATAATCTCTTTCAATATATTTTTTATTTCTTAAATGTTTTTATCAGTTAGATCTTAATTTATAATAAATTAGAAGTTCTTATACAAAAGCATTTTTCATGATAATCTATTTTTTGCCTTTTACCTTATTCTATTTTTGTATGAAAAATAATATAAAAAAATAAAAAATAAAAATAAAAGTGAAAATGAAAAGATAATCCCAAGAGTAAGACAAGAAAAAAAATGTGATTCAATTTAGGTATGACATAAATTTATTCCACTATAATATATTGATTATCTTAATATTACTATTATATTATTTTTACTCAAATTCTTGACACCATATTTATTAGTTTTATTTTTTTAATACTTTGTTTAAACTGTATATTTTTTAACACTTTTATCTTTAAAGAATATTTTAGTATATAATTATTAATACACACAAACTTTCTGTTAAATAATTATATTTTATATTATATCGATAAAATTACTACAACTAAAAACCTGTTTTATTTTAAATTTTTTATATCAGTTTGTCATAATTTTATTCTATAAATCATAATTTATTTTAAAGAAATTAATATTTATTAAGATAGATGTGATTTATTATTTATTTTAAAGAAGTTTATCTAAGATTTAATAAAATTAATTGTAGTTACATAATAATTTATATTACTTTGATGACACTTTGATGGTGTTTGTGATCAATATCCTATATTAATTATAATCTTATAAAGATAATGATATTTATATATCATATTATGATGTGAACCTGTATTATCTTAAATAAATTCTTAACGTGGATTAAATCAAATGTAGTCAAATACAATGTTTTACAAAATATTAAGATGGTAAAAGAATATAGTAATATTTTGTTTATGTTAAACAAAATTTAAATAATATTTTTTGTTATGTTTTACAATTTAAAATAAAGGATTTCAACATGTTCAGAAATTCGACCGTTATGTTATGTTATCACATAACTACTGTGTTAAAAAGCTGAAAGTGCAGAGTGCATGCTTAGAACTGTAAGAGAAAAAAAGAAAAAGAGTGAAAAATGAGAAGAGTGAGAGAGGAAGCAAAATTCGATTATGAAGCTCTTAGAAGGGTTCGCATGTTAGAGAATCAGGCACGTCGAGTTTGATGTTTTTTTTTTTTTTCATAGAAATAGGTTGTTATGTTGTTTGTATTTGTAATGTAACATTGTGTTTGTGTTGTTACTAGCAGGCTCGGTTTGAATCTCTAGGTGTTGGAAGAACTGTTTCTCAGCTTCGACAACAAGTTAAGGAACAAAAATCAAAATCACGTCGTCATTACAAAAAGAAAGTATATGGTCTCACCCCTTTGCGCCGCTCCCTGCGAATCAGCAACAACCTTACTCCACCGCAATCTCAGTCTTCCAAAATTACTTTCACACCTTCTAGAATCACTTCCACACCCCTTTTGACCCCAAAACAAGGTTTAGCCTTTTATTTCTTCTAGACTACTTTTGTTCATATTAAATGTAATGATTTCTCCATCTTTGAAGGATCTAATATGACGTATTTACTAGAAGAAGAAACCTGTGACAACACGGAATATCTTGGAAGACCAAATCTGCTACATACTGTTAGTTCATGCAGTGTTTTTTTCTGTGAAAGGTGATTGTTTGGTGCATTTTGTGACAGATAAGGTAGCTTTGTATGGAGAGAAAGAAGAGAAGCAGAGACCTGCCAATGCTCCTCTAGTCAACCTAAGCGATGCTGATATATTGCTTTCATCAGAGAATTCTGCTAGGCGATGTAATAGCAAAGGCAGAGGTACTATCTACAATCCAGTTTTGGGAATATGCTGTCATTTTTGCAGGTTCATTTTCTCAGCCTTCTTTTTAACAATTGTTACAGATTAATGTAATATTTTAGTTTTTTTTTTTTTTTCTGTTAATTAAGTTACTGACCACAAATTTCTATGCAATTTGTGGTATATGCTTTATATAATTATATTAGAAGCTAATGTAGAATGGTGAGATTGAGCTTGATAATTACTTAAGTTTCTTGATAAGAGGTTTAGTGTGGAACTCTCTATGTAAACCAGTAGGTTGTATTTGGGATAGATATGATGATGACATTGCAATATAAAACACAAATGCAGGCAAAAGAAATTGTGTGGTGAAGAAGACTGCAAAAGATGTGGCAATTTTGATGTGAATGGACCATGCTTAGGTCAGATTTAAAATGGTCTTATTTTGTGTTCTTTTTTGTTAGTTCCACAATATGTTTAACAGTTTGACAATGTTTTTCTAACAGGGAAGACTGATTGTTCTGTCTGTCACTCTAGCAGGGGTGTTTTTTGTAGAGCCTGTCTCAAGGTTCGATACGGTGAAGGTATGAAAATACGGTTAAGCAAAAGTTAAAGAGAAAAAAGATTACCATTGAATTAGTGTCACTTTAACTTTGGTTGTTGTACAGAAAGATTTCCACACCTTATTCTTTTATCCTTTTAAAGATTTAGCACGGTTAAAACATCTATGCTCTAAAATTTGTTTCATTGGAAAGTTATGGGAAACTCTTGCTGTGAAAGTAAACCAAGTTTTTTTCCCAATGCTGGTGTGAATTTCTCTTGATAAACATTCACTCAATTTTGATATTCCATAACAATATATATAGCAAGGCTTATTAACTACTATAGTTCGAAATTGTTCACTATTGTTCTATTTTAGAAATTGAGGAAGTGAGAGAGAACAAGGGATGGATGTGTCCACATTGCATAGAAGAACAAGGAACAAAACCTTACTGGATATGTAACAGGTAGGGCATTGAATTTTAGTTTTTCTTTATTTCTTTATTTTGGGTTTGGATACTGTAAATAAAAACATGCAGAGAAAAGTTTGCAGTGCAGAGTTCTTTTAAGGCACATAATTAAAATTTACGTGATGTCTGTATCATTCATCTGATTCAAGAAGCTGTCTCTTCTTTTTTTTGCTATAATTGATGATTAGTTCAATATGCTTGAGGAAACGAAAGATGCCTCCAACTGGAATAGCAGTATTCAAAGGTTAGCCTTTCTCTATTCTATTGTCACTTCTTTTTTTTTTGTTGTAATTGATATATCTTTGTACTGAGTATGTAATTTTTGTTTTGATCCACTGAAATGATGAAGCTCGGGAAATGGGATACAAGTCAGTGGCACATCTACTGATGGAAGAACAACTTAAACTTGAAAAAATGTAATTGATGATCATAGCCACTGTATTGATAACAAAATGTAATTGATGATCATAGCCATTGTATTGATAACAGTTGGTAGATCTTAATTTATTCATATTCAAGAGTTAGACTTCAATTGTCATCCATTTGTTTTTGTAACATTCTCTAGTTATATTCATGTTTAATCTGTGAGAAATAACTATATGATTTAGCCATTTTCAATGAAGGAAATTTTCTTTGGTGAGGGGAATCAAAATATATGGTACCATTAATCTCCACATGTACATGTATTATGCTTTTAATTACGAAACCTCCTTAATTTTAATTTGTTTTTTGCTTTTAAATATTTTATGCAGAAAACACTGAATTATTTTGTTTTCTGTATAAATCTTTGAAAATAAAAATTATGTTGAAAACAAGGTGATAATTATGGACATAAAAACGTAAAAAGTAAAATAGAAAAAAAAAAAAAGTTTCTTAACATCTCAGAGTGTTCAAATTGAAATAATTATTATTAACTAGCATCACCTTTTGGGTTCAGAAACAGTTTAAGCCAAGTACACTCTTTTATATGATAGAGAATACTTTGGTATAAGGACTTGCGGATAACTTTTAAAATAATTAAAAACTAAAATGGATAATCAAAAGAGAAAGAATGTAACAGAAAAAAAAGAATTAACAAAATGAAGATAATTAAGAACTAATTCATAGTCAGTAATCATAATTATAGCAGTATCTGAAAGCAAACAAGAGTTCGATTTTTCCCTTAGTATCTGTGTAATATCCTACACATGCTCAAAAACATTATTGATTTTCATAATTGAAACCTTCTCCCAGTATGAGCATCAACAACAGAACAACCAACACAGTGACTCTCTTTGTCAATCACTTCTAAGATGTCATACCTACTTGCCTATCCATATCTTTAAAACAACTTTATCTCTACTAATCATTTCAACAAGCCTCTAGTCAACATTTCATGAACAAATTTATCTGCTTTTAAAAACTCACCTTTTTCAAAGAGTGCATAAATCACTATTTTAAAAGTTACAGCATCAGGCATGCAACCATTCCTCTTCATCATGGACCACAACTTCAATGCCTCATCAAGCAAATCACTTTTACATAGACTATCGATTATAATATTATAAGTATATACATCCGGCCTAATTCCCTTCTCTGTCATCTTCCTGAATAATTTAATTACCTTGTCAAGATAATGATTTTTGCATAAACCGTCGAATAAGGAATGGTAAGTGATAGCATTTGGTTGTTGATTTCTTTCATGCATTTCGTCAATCGAAGCCCAAACATCAGAGATTCTCCCAGATTTGCATAATCCATCTATAAGGGAAGTGTAAGTCACTATATCAGGAACCATATTCCTCGTATGCATTTTCTGTATGAGATCCATAGCCTCATCCATCCTTTTACCCTTACATAATCCATCCAATAAGGAATTGTAAGTGATTACATCTGGTTGTTGATTTCTATCATGCATTTCGTCAATCAAAGCCCAAACATGAGAGATTCTCCCAGATTTGCATAATCCATCAATAAGGGAATTATAAGTCACTATATTAACAACCATATTCCTCTTATGCATTTCCTGTAAGAGATTCATAGCCTCATCTATCCTTTTACTATTACATAGTCCCTTAATCATGATATTGTAGCTGTAAAGATTAGGAGTTACTCCCATTTGAGTCATAACATTAAATACATATTGCGCATTTTTGGCTTCATTAACTAAGTAATACCCATCCATTAAAGTGCAAAGGGTAACAACAGTAGGTTTCACACAAGCTCTTATCATCATAGCTAACACATTCTTGGCTTGTTTTATCTTTCCTTCTTTACATAAGGCATCAATCAGTATAGTATAGGTATAAACATCTGGCATGATGTTATTTGATAACATTTCATTTACTAAACCAATTGACTTTTCCAACTGATACCGAATGCAATATCCATACATTAGGGTATTATAAGTGATGATATCAGGAGAAATTCCCTTGACAACCATTTCAGAATACATATCACAAGCTTGACTGGCAAGTTTATGCTTGAACAAAGAATCAATAATTGTGTTGTACATTACCACATCAGGCTTGATTGATTGACCTTTGATTATTCTCAGCAACTGGATGGCAACTTTAGTTTCTCCTATTTTGCACAACCCATTGATCAAAGTCCCGTAAGTCGTTTGGTCGAGCCTAAATCCTTGTGATATGACCTTGTCGTGAAAGATGAGTGCTTTCTGGACCTCACCCTTACTACAGAAACCTCTGATGATTGTATTTAAGGTGATAACATCTGGGTGATAACCGAGTTTGAGAATCTTAGAGAGAACAGAGAATGCGGATGTCATTTGCGATATGTGGCAAAAACAATTGATGAGGATGCTGAGATTTACAAGGTCATTTCGAATTCCCTTAAATTCCATTTTCTTAAACAGAGAAATAGCAGTGGAATAGTGCTTCATCCTCACAAGTGATCCCAAAATCTTTCCAAATTGACAGATGGGAGGAACAGGAGTCATATAAAGCATGCGATCGAATTCGGAAACAGAGTGCTTAACACTGTGATCCTCAAGTGATGGGGTTTGAGAGGGAGATTGGGAGAGGGAAATGCGGGTTGGAAGAGGAGAAGAAAGACGAATCTTCAAACATCTGGACAGTGACATTGTTATGTTATGGGTAATGTCTGAGAGTGAGAGAGGGAATTAGGGTTTGGAAGAAAAGGAGGAAGATTGTTATGTACTGAAGGGTATCCTGCTCTTCACGAAGCTGAACCAAAAGCTTAGGAATAATTTTAAAAGGTAAATTGGTATTTTTATTACTTAGTTCTCAAATAATTTACCTTTATATCAATTTTCAAACTCTGTTCATTTAGTTATTTTATGTGTGATTTACATCTTAGGATGTATGATTATTATCACATGTAATTAGAAAAATAAATAATTATAATCTTATAAGTGAGTACGGATATTCAATAGATTAGTTTTAATTTTAATTTATATGCTATAATTATCTATTAAAAATAATAATGGTTAGAAATTCTAAATTTGTTGCTAAAAATTCAACAAACATTAACGATGCATTATAAAAAAAATTAGGAAGAAACTTTAAATTGTAAATTGGTATTCAACTTCACACAATTTTTTTAATGTATTGATCTTTGTTCTTATAATTTAAACGTATATATAATAAATTTGACTTTTCTTTAATGAATTGTAGAGTAATTAAATATCACCCTAAAATGTAATTATTGTTTTGTTCTCAAAATTGGAAAAGACCATTGTTATAAAATAATTACAACATAATTAAATAATTATGTTTGTTATCCTATGTTCAACTAAAGAGGGAATTAGAGTTTGGAGGAAAATTGAAGATGGGAGAAGAAAGACTAAACTTCAAATTTCAGGACAGTGACATTGTTATCTTATGGAACGAGGAATTGGAACAAAAGATAATTATCCAACCAGTTTAAAAAATTAATTTATAATTAATTCAATTTGCTTCATTTATTTATATAATTTATTCAATTTAGTCTATATATTATTAAAAGTTCCAATTAAATCTCTCAATTTTATCATTAATTTGGTGTTGTTTGTAACCTTTTTAATTGATGTTGATTTAAAAGTTGAGGGGTTTAAATCAACTTTTAATAATATAGGATCAAATTGAATAAATTGTACAATTATATTTAAAAAAATGAAATTTAGCAAATAAAATGACACTCAATGTTATTTGTATTTTAATTTTTATTTCATTGATTATTAAATTTTATTTGTCATAATATTAAATAAGATAATATTATTAATCAAATTACTATATATTTTAACAATATCAAACTAGAATTTAAAACCAATTCAAATATACGAGATAAATATTTTTTTATAGATTTAAATGTGATTTGTTTTACTCTTTAAGTTAGTTCATTTATATCTTTTCTCTACCTTTTTATAATAATTCCTGAATTTTAAAAATTTCATTTTTAATTTCAGTCCTTCCTTCCTTACAAAATTAATTTGTTGATATCAATGATCATATTATGTGTTATATTTCTAAAAGATTATGTTCATATAGTATTTTGTCAGTATCAAGTCAATAAAGAATTTTATTAATGTCATGCAAATAAAAAAAATGTTGTTAATTTAATAAAGATAAAAATAAGAGAAATTGTAAACACTAAAAATAAAATAAAAAATTAAAAAAATGTGAAAAAAGTTTCACCGATAAGAAAAAAAGTGCGAACAAATATTTAACTTTTAAATACCATGTATAAAGTGGTTTATAAAATAAAAATCTTAAATAACGAATAGTTATATTAATAATCATATATTTTATTGTTTTTCTGGACTTTTTTTTCACACATATCATAGAAGAAGAATGCATTTGTTTCAATTGATTTAAAACTAATATCAGTTTTTATTATTATTATTATGTAGTTGAAAAGTTAGCAATAGTGGAAATAGTGGTAGCTAGTAAATTTGTAGAAATTATGCCTTTCCTGCTGAACCAAAGAGATGCATCTTTTCTGCAACCACAGCCTTCATGGCTTCCTTTGCAGAAGCCATGACATGAACTAGATCGTTCTTGGGGGTAATCAGGGACTCCATGTATGCTTTCCTTACTTCCGTGTTGACATTGAACTTTCTAACGCCAAGATTTATGCACTCCTGTCAAAAATCAAGAAGCTCTTGTAAGGTTGCCAATATAAAGTGCAAAAACTACTAAACTTCAATGGAGGGACCAGAAATTGGATACATAAAGGATAACTTAGAAAATCTGAGACTCGTGTTACAGCTGTACCGTGAGCTCAACGCTAATGAAACTTAAGTTTTACTTTGACGGACCAAAACTTAGAGCCAACTTCCAAAGTCTGTTGTTTATGTAACTGTACCTTAACAAGTTCTTTGCTCAAACCAGACGCACCATGAAGCACCAGATGAACTCCTTTCTTCAGGCTCAAAGCATGCAGCTCCTAAAAATGGTACAATGTCAAAATTACACAATTCAAAGAAAACCTCAAGTGTGGCTTAAATTAAATTTTTATCCATTGGGAAACATGAGGCAACCCCCAACCCAAAACATCCAATTCAGATGTGGAAACACACAAGTTTGTCCTCAAATATCTGTAAATTTTATCTTAACTACGGAAACTATTGCTGAAGAATATTGAAAAGACATGCAAAAGAAGTATTCTCAAAATAGTTACAGGTCACCCAGTCTAGATCATCAGTATAGGTCATGGAAGTATCAGCATAGAAGTCTGGTTTTTTCAATTTCACTAAAATACATCACATGAAAGATCAACAATGGTCTGGACTTTTGATAAATCTCAAAAATACACATTTCAATACTTGTTTTAGATACTTAATTCATGTGAAGTTGCATATCTTTTTGTAAAAAGAATCCCAATCTGCGTTGAATTATGGAAATATTTGCATGAAGAGAAGTTATACAAAAATTTGATAAATGTTATTGATATTGCAGGGAGCTAAGACAAGATCCTCTAAGCAGAATTGGGCTGGCGTTGAGGAAGCCTCCACTGAACACAAACAGTTGGTGTTAAGTGGATTGAGGGCAAAGAGCATCTGAAAAATGTTAATCCAAGCACTGAGTGGATATAGCTAGTGCCGAGCGGATGTATTCTAAAGAAGAGGTAAATTTTGAAACCAGATTTCACTAAGCAAACAATAAAACCGGCCATCACATAAGAAGCCTTCAGATAGAAGAAAGGTGATCAGTTGAAGGCAACTTGTTTGGAGTATGAATAGAAGAGGAAAAATGAGGAGGGGGCGGACAGATTAGAATTGAAGACACATTAGAGCTGTGCTATTCCCTTTCCGTTTCTTTATCTCATTGTATTCATTGGATCATCGTGAGTAGCTAAACTTGATTGTAGTTGGTATTGAGTAAATTTATAACTTCTCTGTACCTTTCGACTCATCTATATAAGTATATTTAGCTTTCAATGTTGGGTTAGTTTCATTCTTGATGCTTGAGTGTAGAAGAATCTATATTCTTGTTTTTAGAATTGGAATGCCACTGGGAAGTGTCTCTCCTTTTCTGAACTAGACTAAATCAAACAAAAGCTATAATTGTTGGGAACAAAGTTGATGCTTTGGTTTTAACTATTCTTAATGCAGGGACCAATTGAAGTTAATCAAGGAATTGATTAAGTTTTGTTAGATTCTTAGTATCTAAGAGTAAGGAATTATCTTGGTTTAACTCTGATGATGTTAGGATTTTGGATCAGCACAATCAAGAAAAGGGAATGAAGGTTTACCATAGAAGAGAATTAAATAGAGAAAGACAATTTAGGTTGTTAGGCTAGGACAGTTATGGTTGTTAGCTTGGTTAGTGAGTGTTGTATGTAGGTTGGTCTATATAAAGACCAACCATTAGTTGTAGAGGGACTTTTGGTTTTTCATTTGTTGTATTCTGACAGGCTTTGATCCTGTGTGAAAGGAATTTCATTCCTTTGTGGGTGTTGTGTAACATTTTGATACAGATTTGAATCAAAGGGCATTCTCGTGATTGTTTGTACGCTTTGTGGTTGGTGTTTCCGTGAGGATGTCAAGAGTGGTGCCCTAACAGACGAACATGGGAGCTTGAATGTATGGTCATATGTATGATCAAAAAGTGTAGAATTAGTATTCAAGACCATTTCAATCCGAATATAAAACCTCCAGCAATTTTATCTTGTGTTCAATCAACTTAGCTTTCGTAAAAGCTGCGTTTTGATTTGTGCTCAAATAAGTAAAATGTATTTCTATGCAAGTTTCCGTTAAGGAATTAATTAACTATCAAACAATTTACTAGTTCTTATGGATCCGACAACCCCTTTTATCAGCTGTATTACAATTAACTCGATTCACAGGCTGAGGGAGAAAAATATTAAGTTTCCACTTTAATTCTTTTTGGGTAAGAATTTACCAAAAAAAAGAATAAAGAATACAAAACAGAAATGTATTATCACCTTAAGAAGGTCAACTCTGAGATTTGGACCAGTTGCAGGGTACGTTCCATGCACATTACCGATACACACTGCCAAAGCATCTATTCCAGTCTCATCTATGAATTTTGATGCCTGAAATTAATGCAACAAGCACAAAGGATATAAGCAAAGCTCATAAGAACATTTTGAGTAACCCAGAGGGGAGGTAGCAACCATATTCACATCTGTTAGTCTGGCTTCAAACTCTTCTACAGTCAAATCATCTTCTGTCCCTGACAATCTTCCTAGCTCAGCTTCAACAAGCATATCTTTTGAGTGCGCCAGTAATGTTATAAATTTTGTATATGCAGCATTTTCATTGAAAGAAAGATGTGAACCATCAACCATTATGGAACTGAATCCCTGGAATCATTTCATATTGCGGTTGAGATAACAAAAATAACTAACCACAAATGGAAACTGGATCATCTTTGAGATTGAAATCGTTCTGTAGGTATGATTGTTATGCAAGTAAAAATTCAAATTACCAGGTCAAGAGCTTCCACAAGATCCTGCTTTAAAGTTCCATGATCAAAGTGAACAGTAATGGGAACCTGTCATATAAGAACATGAATAAGCAGTGAAATTTAAAGGCACTCAAACTATTGGTTAGTTGGTCACTAAACCTAAATATAGGTCTCTGCGTTCTCCTCACCCACACGTGTGAGTGTGTAACTTCATCAGATACTTAGTAAGACACAGGGAGATGTTTAAGTGGTGTTTGTTCACATCTTAAGAAATAATAAAATAGATAGGCGTGAATACATTCTACTCACGGGGTTACTAAGAAAATCCTTTAAAAACGTTTCGTTTCCTTTTACCTAAAACACGTAAGAAATGTAATGATAATACTCGTTACTTTATTAACTGATACTGGTTTGTTTTGATCCATCCCTCAACATAGTAAACACAGTCACTAACTATACACATCAAAACTCGTTTATTTCATTTCCGAGCAAAACTTTCTTATTCTTAACAGTAATTCGTTTCTCTGTTATATTTTCTGTTTTGCTGAGCTGTATATTTTTCATTCTGTTACACTTTGTTAACATTGTATATATATACGTCATTTGCTGTAATAATAAAGCAAGCCTCTGTTGATCATTTTTATGAGTTTTCAATACTCTTTTTCCCGATTGCATATCCTTGTTACTTATCAAAATCTAGTTCCAAGCTGCCACAATGACAGATATATTTGCGATTTTGTTTTCTGTAGATCTCCATTAAATTTAAATAATATAATGCCACTTACACTGGCTTGCTTTGCAGCAGAAATGCAACAAGCAACCAAGGGAATTCCTCCTTGCTTCAAGGCCCCTGGATGGATCTGAAAATTGTAAAGATAGTTCAGAAGAATTTTAGAGGAAGCAAAGTTTTTATACAAAATAATAGAATTGTGAGTCATTCAAAAGGTCATTTAATATGATGCACATATACAGGGAATTAATATGAAACAGTTAATAAAGAACAGAATGCAGCATAGTTGCTCCACAAATAATCCAAAGCCTATCATGAAATAAGAAAATATGAATAAAGGAATTTTGTTTAGGTTTCCACTATTTTCTCAAACTGATGGGATGGGATCATGGAGATTGGAGGTGTTATACAATGAAAGACTGACAAAATGAATTTCATAAGGATCAACATAGAACTCCTCTAATGTTTTCAAATTTTTTATCATCGTGTAAATTTATAGGATAGAAAGACATCGCACAGAAAATAAGAAAAACAGCCAACACTAAATAGAAAAGATACTGTAAAAGAATCTATATGTGCAGAATCTAAGCATTAGCCAGAGATTCAAAAGAAACTTATGAAAAAACTGAATCCTTAATACAGCATATCATGTGATTTTCCAAGCAGCCTAACAGAGATATCTTTCACTATCTTGATTTGAAGAGAATTTCAGTCACTAATGATCAGCAAGCAGAAAATAAATTGTAAAGAAAATGGAACAGAAGCAATCCCTCCAGACCCAGATCCCACAACAGACTCTCAGATTGGGATGTTATAGACATCCAGGCCAGAACATCTTAGCCTGTAGCAACTAGGTTTGTCAGACTGGTAGATTCTTTGGTGCAGAACGAAGAAGCATGTTTAAGGAGTAAAATTCGCATTTCGTCTTATTTAAGAAACCATTCCTTACTTTTAGGGATGTTGCCTCTGCATGGTAAACCTTCTTAGACGAAAAATATTATCATGTTCAGATTTCTAATTCAATTTAATACAATTAAGACTTCATATTTTAGGGAAATAAAATTTGATTGCATAGCTTTTTTTTATCTAGAATTAGAATGTATCTAGGATTTTGTATTTAATTAGGATTTATAAAGGATTTTTATTATAAATACCCTTTAGGTGCCTTGTTCAAAACCTTTTTGAGCAATCATAAAGAGGAAAAGATCAAGTTACTTCAACAGTAACTTTAAAAAGAGTTACACTCCATTTTCATTTTTCATTTTCTTGTAATCTAATAGTTTTCACAGGTAACTCGTCTATAACTGTTTGAGTACAAGAAAATGAAGGGTGTGGATAAAGATTATTTCTTTTGAAGGTACTCTTAGAATAACTTGATCCCTCCTCATTATAACATACTAAAAATTTACGTTTCCTTGAAAGGTTTGAAACTATAGTTAGAGGAGTACTCTAGGATTATGATTTTACACCAATCTCATCAACAGGCTTAGAAGTTGGAACCCTTGATATTTAGCTTTTCTATCCCAGTACCAATTTTTCCCCCTCGTTTGTGTGCTATCACATTCTTTATGTTCACAATAAAGAAAAGTGATTCACACAAATTAATAAGTTGAATTTGAACTAATTGTTCCAGACCTGTAATATAGCAGGACTCTGTTCCTCCTCAGCAGCAGAAACAATAGCCTCGGCTCCTTCCAAATTGTAGACATTAAATGCTCCAACAGCATAACCACCCTTTTCTGCATTCTTTGTGCCAAAAAATAAATAATTAAAAGATAATCAGTTCCAATTTACATAGCGATAAACCAGATTATTCTTACATTAAGAATTTCTTTCGTTGATGTAAATCTGATTGGGTAAGTCCAGGACTTCACAACTTCTGCCAATGCTGTACTGTTACCAACATTACCTACCAGAGGCAAATTATCTTTGATAAGAAATATATAAAAGAATAGAGGAAAATATATATTTTACTGCACCAGATACTAAGATTTGGTTGGAAATTGTAATTAAGAAGAGAAAAAGTTAAAATTACAAAAACTTTACCAGGGAAGACAATGTAAGGAATTCCAGGATGTCTACTTTCAGGGCCTAATTGCCACAAGGGAATACCAGCAAGTGCTTGTCCAACTATCTTTGCACATCTTGCACCAAGGGCTTTTGTAGCGAGGTCTGACGACGTAATACCACCCTAAAGGTGCTACTTTTGTCAGCGTATGATTAAAAAGTGGGGCAAAGTCAGAAGGAAGAATATGCGGCTGGGTTTTATAGACCAAATTTGATATCATGTCTATGTAGCATGGATACAGACACAGACACTGGACACTTCGATAGGTATAATCTCCAAAATGTAGAACATGGGGACACATATCTATATATTATATCATTATAAATTATATAAATTGAAAATCAAGATTTATGTATTCAAAATAATCTATAAACAAGGTTAGTCAAATATAACAAAAATGAATGTAATTCTCTAAAATTCAAAAAGTGAAAAGAGAATATAATTCATTTATTACATTTCATACCCTTCTTGATCATCCTAAAAGACACTTTGGTTAAAATCAATTTTAAGACAAATTAACAACTTCAAAAATTTCACATTATATGACCATACGTTAGGAGATTAAATAAAAACATTCCAATAATACACATATAATCTAAATATTCCTTATTATATATAGGATTTGTTTCTTATTTTTATAATCATTATAGAAACTTATACAATAAGTTTATAAGATTTTAGAAAATCATTGTATTTTTCCCTTTAAAATTGTGTTGTGGAACCGTGTTATAATTATTAGAAACCCAAAAAATGTTTTTTGAATTGGACACTTCACAAATACATCAATACGCATATCAGTGTCGGATACATGTTGGACATATACACCATTTAAGAGGCTTGTCCGAGCTTCATTGACCATGATTAAATACCAAATGTTCATGAAATTTTTTTATTTAAGTTGTGAAATAAGGATAAATGCAATGAAGTTTTTTTTAAACATTACTTCAAAATTTGTTATAGTACATTAAACAGCAAAAATGTTTTGGAACATATTTCATGCTTTCTTGAGCATGAAACCTAAGTGTCCACTTGTAATTATAAGCCTCTAAAAGGTTTCGATGAACTATAGCTTAACAATACATTTATCTTGTCAATTAACTTCGTGATAAAGCAAAACTAATAACATGACCATGTACAAAGTGTGTCTGGATGATCAGCCCAAAATGGTCTGATCAGTGTGACTATGCTGCCGATATATGCAATATTGATCCCATATAAAGCCGTGATTATTTTTCAAAAAAATTGTAAGGACAATAGGACAAAGGAAATATCATATTTTCCATATCAAAATGAACGTTCACTAGGTCCTTTAAATTTGGAGTACCTTTGCAATTATATAGCGAGGTTTTGTAGTTACTCTTTTCACTATTTCCACCAAAGCGGAACTCACTTTAAAGTTAATGTCCAAACTCTCAGCTGCAGCTGCACATTTGAAAAAAACAGATTAGATTGAGGGGCATAACTTATATTTCTCCCACTTAATGCACTATACGTAGCTTTGAATGGTAGATTAGATAAAATGAAAACGGAAGTAAGCTATCTCTGAGTTGGATCTTGTATGCGAACAGTTCCCCATATTATAACACTAACCAAGAGATGGAAAGAATAAAAAAAAGCAAAAGGAGAAAGACAAACTTCTTCCAGTTATGAGATTTCGGCTGGTCATTATTAAAGTGTCTTTATGAGCTTTAAGATATACGTCTGCTAATTCAGCTGTTCTACTGATTTCCTCCTCCCTCTCCTCAATAGGGCTCATCGCAAGTTTTTCAACTGATACCTAGTACAAAGAAAGCCTTGTCATTAAACTGGCAAATGAAATTTCAAAAAAGAAATTGCGTTATGCATACAATTGAAATGTGTTTGCTAAGCAAACTTTCATCATCATTCTCTCGGTGAGAGAATTAACAACTAACAATGAAAAATGAGGTATAGACTTGGAATGTTAGTCACCTCAATGCTTTTTAAGAACTGACCACACTGTAGTTTGAGTTCTTCAACCTGTGGAATACAACTTGCAAGCATAAGCATAAATGAGAAATTGGGTATGCTTGAGATTAGATTTGGAGTTTCATTTATCACCTGCTTTGTTGTTTTTGGAACATAGGATCCCACAACTATCAGACCACCATTTCTTTCTCTAGCTATTCCTAGATCACTTGGCAATATTGGAGGCTTAGAGATGATTCCCATAACGGCAGAGACAAAACTAGCAGCAGTGCGACACAAGAAACGTTTTCCTGTCAATTCTGCCTGTTAATAAGAAAAAACAGTCCAAGAATATTTGCATCAGTAACAAAACACACAAAATGAGACAAAAAGGCATGAAAGAGAAGGAAGGTTTGCCTTGATCATTCCAAGAGCAAATACAGTCATGTCCCGTTCACTAGCCGCATTGACTACGCAGATTGTCCCCTGCTTAATACAATAGACATTCATAGTAAGTGGATTGAATATACCTTCGTATTTGTAATTTCTTACCTGGACAAAGTAAGCAACATGTTCTTATCTTCTTAGAACTTAAAAATGTACAAACTATGACGCATTAACTATATCCCTTCTTTTGTGTACCTTCTGCAAACCGCACAGATGCTGACAAACTGCATTTGGACCTCCTTTCCTCAAAAGTTCGATAGAAACAGATGCAACACTACTTGCAAGTATTCGGCCATTTGTCTTCTCCTCTACCCACTATAATTGGATAAAAAGCATCTCAAAATTTAGAATTTATTCAAATCATGAAATATAAATTACATTGACCGAGTCAATAAAAGGATTAGAAGCTTTACATCACGCAGGTTTGAAGATTTGTAGCCAAAGGCAGCATCTTTAGCAAACTCTGTGTCGCCTGCAGGAACAAGCCTGCAGTGAAAAGTTAAATACACAGGACTCCAATTTGTATCCATTCATAATTCCTTATAGCTAGATCATGAATGGCAAGACTTACGTATCAGAATCATCAACATAGTGTGTGTCTGCAATAGTGTAACGACCCCCTTGAAGGAAAAAGGGACAAATTATCCATGCATCCATTTCACCCAATACTGAAACAACTGCATCTGCTTCCTGTACACAACAACCTAGTATCGTTTAGAAAATTGACGAGTATCGATATTATTTATTGAAATACACTTATTGAGCTAAAATAAATTATCCTTGCCTCTGGAAAATGACCTCGTAAAGTTGAATCTCCCCTCAAAACTACGGAGTAGTCAATGTTGTCAACTGATTTTGCCGCAATGTCCAGATTTCTGCAAATCTCTTTTATCAGTGCACTGGCCTGCCACAGATCAAGCGACAACTTATAAACTTGATACAGATGATTATTGAATTATCCAGTGGCTTGAACTCTGGTTGGGACACAAGGCCCGTGCTTCAGATTGTTTTAATTTATGGTATGGCGCTTAGCTTATAATTAAAGTGTTGCAGTATTTCCGTTCAAAACTTTATTCAGCTCAAATATTGCATTTCAGTAATGACACTTTTTGTTTGTACTTCAACAACAAGCTTTTCCATTTGCTGGTCAACAATAGGACAAGTGGTGGAGCTTGGTTGATTTAGTTGTGGTGGCCAAATACAAATAGTATCACCAAAGCAATTTAAATACAAACTGTTATGGTGACAGAATATCATTAAATAGTCAATTCAAAAATTTTAACTTTCCTTTAAAAATATTATACATAAAATAAAGAAAAATTGACCACCCCTCACCCCTTATTATCTCTCATACACTTGTAGCCTATTTACCTTTGAATAGAGTTCTTCAAAATTTCACCCATGGTTATTAGTAGAATTCTTACAGAAGAGAGATGAAAATAGAAGTATTTTTCCTGTTTACCTTGTCAGAACTCAGTGACCTGGAGTTTGTCAAAACGAAAAAGCATTTTGGACTTTTTCTAAACTGCTCAACCAATGACTCAATGGTCCTGCAGTGAAACATGTCCAATTTAGTATAACACGATTTTATTTAGGAAGATCTTGCTTTCAATCCCAACACATGATGGCAAATTATTATTGATTGTAGAAATGATTAAAAATAGCACAATATGAAAGAAAAATCAGTGCTTTGGTAGTTTGGTTTGAGGTAGCACTGTATTAGATATATTTGGAATTGAATCTGCTAAGAAAATGGAAATAACAAAGAAAATGAAATAAACTTACCATTCTGTCAATACCTCAATATCATGAACAGTTTGTGTTCCTGTCGGATCATCATCTAATACAACTAAAATCTTTGAATTTCTTTCTTTTAATGTTTGTATATCAAGAACATGATCATGGGGCCACTCTGGTGGAAGAGAATGTAACATGGCATCTTTACTTTGAGCCTGGAGTTTTCCTTCAACTCTTACACCAGTTAGCATCTCGTAAACCTGTGCAGAAGTTGGTACAGCCTCCCAAGTTATTCCAGCCATTGTGTTTATCATATATTAAACAAATGTAGATTTCTAAACATGGATTTCAGTCTTTTAAGATTAGTGGGAGAAGAGTTTATTCTAATGTTTTTATTTTCTTGACAAAATCATCTTTGAATTTCAGAATTTTAATGTTTGGAGTGGGAGCACAAAATTATAACTGATGACAGTGAAGTTGTCAATGCTGATGATTACTGAAAGGGGGTTAAAAAAGCAAAGGAGGGGGAAAAGGTGCCAAAAAATTCATAAAACTACAATAGAATACCATGATATCTGTCTACCAGCAATTTAAACCTGGTACAGTTTAATGTTTGGTGATAAATATAGCTTCCTATTCCTATAGATAGGCTGCTACATGGAAAATAGAGAATTCAGTAACAAATAAAGAATTCAATTGAGAAAAAGTAAAATGCAATTTTATTAAACTGTAAAAATGAATTTCTGTCATTTATACAGAGGAAAAACTTGGGCTGCAAACTATACCCAAGCCCGAATAACTGGATAACCAACTAACTCAAACTGTCATTACAGAGTGAGTGTTGGCCAACTGAGTGCTCACCCAGCAACCCTATACAGGTATACTGTATTAAAAGGGAAAAGAGGTCAAAGAAAATCAAAGGTTTTAGATCAGAAAATATGTAAATCTCAAACCCAAAGAAGGGTCCAGCTTTATGTGTGGCCAAGGAAGCATAGTTAGAGATGTTATTGAAAGATTCTTCCTTGTATATATGTGTCTAACATCTATTGTGTCATTCAATTTTTTATTTTTTTTCAAAACCACCAGATATACAGCATGGAAAAAACACAAAGACACGAGCAAAACTAAAATTGAATTTGTTATAGCGAAATACATCTGTTATCTGAAAGCTAATATGTTTTCCCTAACAAATGCACGAAACATTCTCTGATATTATTAACTGCAAAAACTACAAGAAACTCAAAATAAAAAATTACTAATTAAACTCAAAGAATTTGCTTATCTTACCCAATTTCAATGGTATTTCCTCTTAGAATAAATTCATTAATATCCTTTTCATTTTCTTGTAGGTACTGATTAAAGTACAATTTTAAAATTGGAAGCGCACAAGTTATGCTCTAATTCAAATACAATGTAACTGTTATGTGTAAAACCATTCATAATCCTTCACCTAGCAGCTTATGCTTTTTGGGATAATCAGTACTTAAGATGATATTAGATCCTCTATGGGTCAGAAGTTCGATCCTTGTTGCCTCTATTCTTTGAAATAAAAGTTGAATTTCGATACAAGATAGGGTGCGCTTGTGCATTGTTGTCACTTCAAACTCAATGAGATCTTGTATGAGGGGGCATGTTACACATAAAACATCTGTGAGCCTTTACCCAACACCATAACCTTTTTGGATATGTGGTTCTTAACAGCAACTACCAGTGAAGGAGCAGTATTACAAAAAATCCCAAATCAACAATATAGTAGACATAAACCTGAAAAACATCTATACTTGATTTGCCAGCTAATAATGTTTAGATCATGACATAGTATTAAGATGCCCACATTAGCTAGAAATATGGTCAAAATACTCCTAATAAGAAATAAGACTAGGGTAATCATCATCCTTTGAGCTAAATTCTGGGGTTGAGTTGGGCTTAATTTACTCCTACCATGGTGCATGAGAGCCTAAATGACCAAGTAGTCTAGAGTTCACCCTTGTCATACCAATTTTCTAATAACAAGTTAAATTTCAGCCCCAAATAAGAGGACTGGTGAATTATCCATGTGTGAAAGGTCTCTCGTATTACTTTCAAAAGGGTTAAAGATGGCTGACCCTAAATTGTTATTTTATCGAGCTAATTGCATTCTCATTGAATTTTGTGATATCATAGAAAACTAAAATATGAAACTCTAAAGGTTCTACGAACTGAAATTAGTTATTCATACCTTGACAACACCAGCATCATCAATCCGCCCCCAGCCAGCAGCAGAACCTGTACAGTATTATTATAGGTTTGAGCAAGCAATTCTCCAACAGTTTCCTGAAAGTCCTTTTTCGTATTTTTATTATGTATCATTTTCTGAAAAACATATAGTTAAAATCTGTCAATTAATTATTTTTTATTCCATGGTTGTACCTAACAACATGACCATTTCAACTCAAGATATCCTGCAAACAATTCAAATTAATTACTACTATCCCACTCCTTGTGATTTGGAAAAGATGTATACTTCGAAACATTGAGATGCACCATATGGATCCAACTATGGATAGAATAGGGCAGGTACGAGTTTGACCATACCCATTCCTGTCTTCGAAGTAAAATTTCATACATGTCCACGTACTCATCTATGTTGGCTATGGAATTTGTATCTCATTTGTGTCCCCATCCCCATCAGGTAGCAGATATACCTATACACTCATGTCCGTATTCACACTGGCATTGTCCCAAATGTTACTTAAATAATTTTCTTAAACAAAAAATAAAAATCAATCCAAGGAAACGTGATTTTATCAAGGATTTAATATCAAAATGTCACATATCTTTTCTTTAATGTCAAATTTCAAGGAAAAAATTATAATTGCCTAAATCTTAAAATAGAATATCAAATAATAATTGCATAAATGTCAAGTAATCATAAAAAAGTCTAAATAATTACACATATTGAAATTTCAAGACAATTAACAACATCTATTATTTTTGCAAATGTTAAGAGGGAAAGTATATATGGGATTTGAGTGAATTTGGTGGATATCCAATGATTGGAATCATTGAGAGAAAGAGTGAAAAATAAAATTGTGCAAAACAAAAAGAAGAGTTCTTCAAAGGAAACAAAACCTAAGACCAAAAAGAAATGACGAGTTAAGTTTTTTACAAAATAAGAATTTCCATGATTGAACACTTGAGATTAATAGTCAGACATTCTCACATGAAAGAAAAAATAACAAATAAAAATATTGTAAAAGAGCATAAATGATGAAATATGTACCCTAAAGACAATTTAATTTGATAAAATTGAGGTTTACATTTTTTAAAATGCAATACATAGTTGGAACGAAACCGCACAAAGGAAAAGAACCTTCAATTGAGATTGTGATGAGAGAGAAAGTACATTGGAAATTGTGGTGGATATTGAATCAGTGGAACAATTAAAATATTGAAAAATTGTGTAACAAAAGAAGGGTTGTTAAAATGAAACGAAACAAAGAATCAAAGATAATAACAAAAATTAGTTTTTCAAGTTACCTAAGAACGTTTTAGTGATATAAAATGACAAAAGGGTGGATATATACATATCCGTTTTGGTCCCATACTCGATTTAAAATTGGATATTACCCATACCCTTATCCGATCAATGTGAGGATTCCTCATTAAAACCAGGTCGAGTTCAAATCATACTCGCAAGGTGGGTTTGTTTGTCCACCCTATGTATAACCATTCGTGATACCATGATCTCAATTTAAGTAATAAGGTGTTCATTTAAAAATAAGATCATGAACAAAAGATCAACAAGTATCTTTTTTTACTTCTGTCTATTAAAATCATAAATAGTAATGGCCAAGTTCAATTGAAGAGAAATATTAAACTGTATACATCATAAAGATTCAAAGTAATATACAGCACCTGCCAGATATAGTTGGTGAGCAATAGTTGATAGCTGAAGTGGAACTTTCCATGAAGATGATTCACGAGTAACAATTCCCTGTACATGAGTACCAATAGTAGATATTACTAAAATAACATCATGATGTTATTTAAATAAGTGTCCCTGCTGAATAGCAGGAGGAATATAATATTTCTTACCATGTCCTTCACAAAGATATCAAGTGCTGAACATGGTGTGTAATCATTGTCTATCATGTGTTGGCCACGATTCTCAAACATCCTGAAACAAAAGACATATCTTAAGGTTAGCAGTTCTAATCAAATCTATGAATGTGTTTTATTTAGAAAAGAATAATGTAATAGAAGAAAGAAAGAAGTGAAAATAAAACTAGAAGAGGATAAAAAATCCTCAAGAATTAGAGACAAAAATACACATAAATTCCTTTGAAATAGCCATAAACACATAACTAAAGAGAAAACATGTGAATACAACCATAATAAACAAAAAAATGGATTACAAACGTCACAATCAAAAGGTTATCAAAAACAAAAGTGACTTCATAGTTATTGAGAGGATAGCATGATTGCTTCGCAGAAGAGACATACCAGGAAGTTCCCCCACTAATTGTAATAAAATCAAACAGCAGTCTTGTATTCAAACCCAACCGAGCTGTAAATGCTATTGCCTCAGCAGCTGAGGCAATGTGAACTCCAGCAAGCAATTGGTTAATCATCTTTATACCACTACAGAAAAATTTTAACTTATGTTATTGTACATTTTTTTGAATTGAGGATACTAGATTATGTGGATTTCAGTGTCTCTGTCAATCAGAATTAACTTTGCATTACCTGTTTCATGCAAAAAAAGAAACAAGTATCAGTATTAATCAAAGGAAAACAGTGAATTAATAATGATTGGTAAATTAATAAATACCTTCCAGAACCACAACCACCTTTGATAATATAAAGCTTCTCACTCAAGGCTGATTTCAAAGAATTAACATAAATTAAACAGAAAATTACTTCTGAAATAACTGTAAATCCAGAATTAGAATTAACATTTTTCACTTCTATCATCAATTCGTTTTACCTGCTAAGACCTGACCAGCACTCTTAAGGGCATCATCAGTTCCTGACGCCATTATCTGAGGATTATTCATTACATCAGTGTCTTGGTCCACAAAATCTAAAAAGAAGTTTCGATAAAAGTCAGAGATTTATTTCACACCGTAAGTGTTCCCAATGAGGCCCTCTTAACACCACCAGATACCGGGGCATCCACCAACTTCAAATTCTTACCTTCATCTGCATTATTATCATGTCAATGGTTACTAATAGAGAAATAAAAACTCTGTTTTTGTAACACTGAATGGCGTTTGCCACATTAGAAAAGTAGTTGTTTCTGTTACATATTGTTGAGTTTAGTCCCAGAGCAGTAGCTATTTCTATTGAGCTTCATCCCACTTCGAGAAATTAGAAAAGAAATTACAGAATCAATATTTTTCAGATTTACATTTTCTTTGTTTTTCTGATCTATGTTTTTTTTATGGTATCAAGAGCTTTTTGAATTCATTCATGGCTTTTGATCCACAAGCCTCTTTTTCAGCAATCTTTCCGTCACCATCTCCGGGAGCTTCTTGAAGTCATTCACTTCTTTCAATCCAACACAACTATGTTTTTCGGCCTCTTTTTCAACGACGTTTCGTCACCATCTCCAGTGTTTTCTTCCGCATTTTCAATCACAGCGAAGCTGAACTATGAGAATTATCTTGTTTGGCTTCTACATATCAAACCTGTTCTGCATGCTCATGGGCTTCATCATATTGAGCTGCGCCTCAGATTCCAACTCGGTTTCTTTCCGATGAGGATTGTATTGCAAAACTTGATTCTGCCAGAGTTATTGGATGATGATATTCTTGGCAGCTTCGGGAGAAAATTCATCGTCATTTTCATTCGAAACTTGGGTACAAGCTCGTTCTCTTCGATCTGAATACAGTAACACAGAAAGGTGATCGCTCCATTTCGTAACTTCTTAATGGAATCAAATTGATCTCAGAGTCTCTCATCTCTATTGGCGAAACTATTTCTCTTCAAGAGAAAGTTGATGCTCTTGATTCGTTGGCTCCTGATTATGCATAACTGTTAACTCTAGTTTCTTGCAAACCAGAATGGTTTGATTTTGATGATATTGAATCTATGTTATTTTGCAAAAGAAACTATTGATATTGTTTCTACCTTTAATCTTACTCATGCTAAATCTGTTATCACTACTTAGACTCAAACTCCTCAAGCAAACTATGCGAATTCAAGTTCTCAACCATCAACAGAAAACATTGATACTGGTGACTCTGGTAATTTAGGTGGTTTTGGCCGTGGCAGAGGTCGTGGTGGTCATGGTCATGGAACCTCCCATATTCAATGTAAAGTTTCGGCATGAGGCTCCTATTGCTATCACAGATTTAATCTAAAATATGTACCTCCACATCAGAATTCTCCTTTTGCAACAACAGTATTCTTTTCCACAGAACAACTATCCTTCTTCGTTTTCTTGTTATCAACCTTACTATCCACTACAATATCGACAATCATCATATCCTCCTACCCGAAATCCTTACCAGTACATTATGCAGATTCCTCCTCCTTCTACTGTTCCCTCATCACAACAGTCTACTTCCCAAAATATCACTGGGCACCACAATCCATTTTAGCTACCTTGTTGGTATATCCATAAACTTTTCAAAAACATATTTCTTAAGATCTAGAATGTCAGCTGGTGAAAGACTAATTTTCCTATTAAAAATATGGAAGAAAAATGAACTTTATTCAGATTTCTAACTAGAGAGTATATCCATAGACTATTCAAACTCAAAATGATCTAGAAAGCTAACAGGCCAAATACTTGTTTTCTTATTTTTAAAAATGGAAGCAAAATGAAGTTTAATATTTATCTATTTGCATGTATTTATCCATTTTACATGAAATGATGACATCAGTAAGGTTGAAGTGTATTTCATCCTTTGAATATTTTTAAAACATAGAATTTCCTCATGTCTCTTGCTTGGCTAGAAACTTTTATCCAATTAATAACCCATTCAAGATTTCCTTAGATTGATTATTTATGAAATTTTTAACAGACTAATCAACTTTGTGATCTATTTTTCCTTATATTTGTATGGCACATGATTCATTTTATTAAAATTTATCTCACATTATAAAATGGACAAAACTTATGTATTGTATGGCAGGTGTTGTTCTCCAACTATGATAGCAGTTTCATCTTGAAACTTTACATTTTATTAAATGCACTGTAAACTCCAAAATTAATTGGAGAACAGTTGCTACCCTACATACAATATGTAAGTTTCGTCCTTACAAAAGTAACAAATTGACAAGTCCAAAGCTCAGTCTGCACTTGCATAGAAAAGGAAATGAAAAAGGAAATTCAGACACTAAATACAGATTAGATAACCATATGACTGGAGGAGTAACATACCATGCAACCTATGCTCCAGCTTACTCACGTACGCAGGGGAAACTGTGGAAGAGAGAATGATAGATGCTCCAGATGGAAGAGCTACATATTGCAGAAAATATATCAGTATATAGTTAAAAAGGCATCTTAATGGGTAGTAGAGATATTATATTCACCTGAAACTGCACCATTTTCTCCATATAAAACATTTTCTGCTTGTGATTCATTCGTGACCATAATTATGAGAACATCAACATCTGTGATCAATATAAGTGAATGTTTTCCAGATTTAGGAATCTAGCAAGTTATCCTATATAACAAAAACATAGCATATAAAGAAAAGAATAAATAACTGGGTTGAATATATCCTTCTGCTTATATGTAGAACTGATAACACCAGAAAGGATCATTCAGTGTTGTAAGAACTGACATCAATGCTTAGTTTTAATATCTAAACTGCTGAAGCTTTATTTATCATACCCCAAATTGGTTTCTCCATTATCTGTTATGAGGGCAGCTTGTATCCTTTGTATTATAGAAATTACATAGTATTATATAGAAATTGCGGGAATTGTGAACTATGGAGTACATCTAAATCATGTACAGCATTGCATACAAGATCTGCCATTACAAAAATGTCGATATCCCACATCAATTAAAAATATGGCCAATGCAGTCCTCATAAAGTTTGGGCAAATCTTACTTTAAAAGTAGGTTTTAAGACTATAAATCCAAACTCTAAAATGTGGTATCAATGTTTATCATAGATCCTCTATTAGGTCACTCATTTATCTGCGAGAAAGGGTGTGTTATTAGGCAACCCGATCTTACAAGCTAGATTTTGTGAAGTTGAGTTGGGTCCTAAGTCCAAATTCTAAGGCAAAACAATTCCTAATGCCATAATCAATATCTCAAGCTTTTCATTCTTAGAACAGGGAAGACAAAGGCAATATTTTATTCATCTTATTATTCACTACACTAAAAATGTTACAAGTTTTATGTATCAATTTATTTATGGTTACGTAGTATATATCAATTTACCTTTGCTCACTTCAGCTGGAGAATTTCCAATCAGGCCACCAGCATTTGTAAATCGTGTTAGAGTTGGTTTATACACCTAGAAACAAAAAATTGAAACGATGCTTATAGTGATCATATAACTTTCTTCCATGACATTAATGTAATAGTTTGATCTTTGCATGAATATACAAACACCCACATTCTAGACCATAAACAGATGAAGAACACATTCTACATGTAAATAATACAGAAGTAAATAAACCCAATCCAGCAATGTAATCCATCATTTTAATTTTTAAAAGAATAAGTTGAGAGCCTTTTTAGCCAAACAGTCAGCGCTTGCTTTTTTGAAATGATTAAAACAAAAATAATGGTACTTGTTATTTTCCCTTAAATACTTAACAAAATTTATACAAATAAATTCAACTTCAAACATTAAAAAAAGCTTTGAAGTGCTTCTAGAGTATTATAGTTGGACCTGGCTCTTGATTTTCTAGATTTTGATAGAGCACAAAAATGTACTAGCTGGCACCAATGCTATTGATAACGCTAACCAACATTTGTATTATCTTTGGTCAACCAAATCACTATTAAGATACTAACATCAAATCTTCTAGTAAATTTGTTACTAGTTAAATGCAATATAGCTTAAGATTTAAGAGTGAGAAATTACATCATAACCAACAACGCAAAATTCTGAACTCAGTAAATGAGTTGCCATGCCAAATCCCATAGCTCCAAGGCCGATAAAACCAACCCTTCTCACACTCTTAGAATCAGTAGTAAATTCAGATGCCAGTTGCTCTGGGTTATACGCATCAGCATTTGCAGCATCTGAAATTTTAACCCCGTAAACCTTTTCCCAAACCTGTCATTAAGATGAAGAAAAAATGCTTAACACTAGAAGTACTCATATAACCGTATCAGATACATAACATATCTGTCCACCATGGATATTAAGAGAACACTACAGCTACTAAAACAAAAAACAACTTCTGATTGAAACTGCTCAAACAGATGTTCATCAATTAACCTTCAATACTGTAACATCATCTCCACTATCAACAAGCGAAACCCCTGAAAAAATAATTTTCCAAACTATGTAAGCTGGAAATGAGCTTTTAATTTTTATCAAGGATGTATAGTTTACCGATTTTGTACCGTGAATGAGTTGTAGATGAGTAGCAGCCAAAATTGGAAGCGGGAAAGTCAGTGATTTGGACATATTCAAAATGATTTCCTTGAAAATTAAGCAAATATTTTTATTATTATAGTGTTTGCAAAAAGAATAACAATAATGAAAACAAAAACAAAAGAGAATAATATAACAGTGCTTTTACACACGCACAAAGTTGCTATAAGGCAAGAAAAATGACAATTTTGAAGACAAGAGTCATATAATATAAAGTGACTCTTTTCCAACCAAAAAAAAAAAGTGACTTCATTCGTGGATATGAAATAGAAATTCAAGACATCAAGTTTATTTCAAAAAGTCAAATAAACTTCGTAGTAACTCCTAAAAAAAACAAGAGTTAAGGCTATTAAGTGGGTCCATAATTATTTCTCTTGGACATCCTTTCGTACAAGAGCGTGTTTGTGTTGGAGGACATAACAATGACAAACTCAAACCTTGAGCTGAAACTACAATTTAATTATAGGTGCTTAAAATATAATTTGGTTCTCAAGGCTCTAATACAATGTCAACGATCACTTCAAAAGCTTAAGCTACAAGGTGGAGGTTCAAGAATGATTTATGTCTCTGACAGCAATTAATCTCTTTTTGCATCGATAAGATTATATATAATGTGTAGTAAATTTGTGGATGCTGTACGGTGTTTGAAGTTTATGTGTTAAATACATGTAAACTGTAGGATTAAAAGTCTGACATTTTGGCCTTTATAATCAATGCTTCAAATTTCTTATAATATAGATCAACAATTCATCTTATGACATTAATTTCAAACAGTGTTTAGTTCATGATAATATGTGAAGCCTGTATGTTGTTTCCTTTACACATTTTTTAATTCATCCATAAATATCAAAATGTGCTTTTTAATAATTAAAAAGTAGGAAGTTGAGTTTAAAGGATAGACATGGGAACATACAAAGACTATAATAATCAACATGAAATCTGCTGAATTGAAAGGATAAAGAATTTAAGCCAGAAGAAACAATCAGTATGGAGAGTTTCCATTTGAAATTTTTCCACTGATAAGGCAAATAGAAACAACTTTAACCAGAAGAAACCATTTTAATGGATTGTTTCCATTTGAAAATTTCTTCTTTGTGAGGTTTCTACAATAAAAGTATTATTAATCAAACAATGGTAGACTACTTCTAATTTTGATGTGATCATGTAATCATCAAATATGACAAAAAACAATGAAATATATAATTGTTCAGATCTCCATTGATCTTACCAACTCCTTAGCAAAAGTGTTCAGAATTTGATGATTAACCTCTCCCTTTAACAAAAGGGGTAAATAAGTCTTGAACGCCCTACAAAATGGATGAAATTATTTCGACCTTCCAATAGAGGAGGAGAGGCATCAGTTAAACACATACCACGAATTTCCTGCAGCATTAGAAATTATATCATAGATTATCCAAGGATGAATTCCAATTTTGGCACCAAGAGATAGAGCCTCCACTGCATTAATGAAATGAATGCCTTCCAGCATCACATTAACCATTTTAACCTTGCTGCAAAGGAAAAGGGTGAAAAATTTGATAAATCTAACACATCCAACAGAACACAGCAACCTGTAATAGTAACTTTTGGCTGGGATGGACACTATATCTTAGGAGTATAGGGAGAAAAACAACGAAAGGTCAAATGAACTGGTGCAGTTAAAGAATTTTACGTAATGGCAAGATTAGGTTTTAAAAGAGCAAGAACGAAGTAAACCTGCCACCACCAATTTCACCCTCAAAAGTGAAGAGCTTCTCACACATTGCTGTCAACAAAAGGTGACAATAAATTAACCTTCAAATATAAGTAAAACAAATTGCCCTTTTCTTAATGCATGTCAAGTTCAAAAACTGTTTAACTCAACAGATCTAAATTTTACCAGAAAGAATAGGTTGTGCTCGTGCAATGGCATCTAGTCTTCCAGATGATGCAATCTAAATATTCAAGCAAGAATAGTCAAGATATACATGCTAGGTATCTAATTAGAGAACGAAATTAGCTTTTATTCTACAACCAAGCAATAAATTATAAATACAAGATAATGAGACAATAACTTACAATGAGTTTTCCATTCAAAGCATCGGATCTCCCATAAGAGACATATGCATCAACAACATAAGCAATCTCATGAATTTCTACACATGTACAAATATGGTTAATTTTAGGCTGCAACACCCTATCACTAAATTGGCCCAAAGTGGGAGTATGAGAATAATTCGTTTGGAATTCCTTTAACAAAGAATCAACAATTATAAAGCCAAAAACATCATGGCATGTGTTACCTGCTAGATCCCTCTCCAGTTTATGGAGAAATGATGCTAATATGGTAGAACGGAGAATAAGAACAGTATCTGGTTTTAGACCTGCATAACCCAAAATGAATGCTATTTACATGAAACAAAATCCTAAGATGTAAAACTTGTTTAAAGCCAAAAAGCTGCATAGAGACCTTTCAAAGCACCCTTATCTCCAAAAGTGAGATCATTAGCTTGATCTATGTGAGATATTAAGATAACTAGAGCTGTTACATCTGCAAGTGAGACAGAAATACATGTATTAGGGAGACCATGTTACAGTGTAATTTACAAAAACTGTACAGTCAGTGTATTACACCAACGGGGACAGTTAGACTGACAACGTCATTCCACTGATCATACTTTGAGAGAAAATCATCATGACAATACCAATTAACACTAATAATAATTAATTAAGAACCATCCTTCTTTATATGACGACTAGTACTTTACTGAAAAGTCATGTAAAATAAATAAATGTTGAACTCGAAGTAATATGAAATATGACAAAGCAGATTTTGTTTTTAATACACGTTCACCAAAAGGAAGTTTAAGAAGTTAATATCTTTTTTTAATACAATAATGTGATACATTGTAGTATCTAAGAAGTTGCAAAACCGGAAAACCAAGGACAAAAAGGAAAACACGCAGAAAATACTGAGAGTAATGCTCCCAAAAGAATGGTTCTCTGGACATCTATTTAATTCCAAACTGTCCTCGACAATTACAAACAACATCCTCTAATATTATAACCGAATTCCTTGTCCAAACTCTCTCCTCTAACTAATTGACTCCCACCACTAACGGCAATTACTAAATGGTCATATTTTCCCTCTTGGGCATACGAACATAAGAGGTTTCTCCCCATTGGGCTGATTCCCATCAATACCACACCCTCTCTAAAATTTGCTTTTTCCTCAAGGCAGAAAAAGGGGAATCTGATCTTAATAGAAGCTGCTGATTGCCAACTTTCTCCTCAGGTGGTTGGGCTTTCCACAAAATAAGTTATTCGATAAATGGGGCTCCATTGCGTCAATTTTCAAGGGTTGAGAGAATGGCCTTCGGGGTGGAGGGTTAGAATCACCCACCTCCATCCCTAAGGGTAAGGCAGTAACTGCAACACCACACTTCAAGGAAAGTTTGAGTTGAGACACCTGGAAAATAGGATGAATACTAGCAGAATCAAATGACTGGAGCTTGTAAGCCACATTACCAACTCGAGACAGAATCTGAAAGGGAGCAAAATAACTTTGGAAAAGCTTAGGATTGACGCGTCGGACCATTGACTATTGGCAGTGAGGTCAAAGCTTGGCATGCACTCAATCCCCACTTCATAAGTAACATGGCGTCGGTCGACATCAGCTTATATCTTCATAGACTGTTGAGCCTTATGCAAATAAAACTTCAGTTGGCGAAGGTCTTGTTCTCGATCAAGAAGCACAAAAGCACCTGATTCAACCTAAGTGTCCCCAATCAAATAACGCAATGCAGGAGGAGGTCGATCATAGACAATCTTTAAAGGAGATTTTCCTATGTCTGAATGAGAAGATGTGTCATGACAAAACTCCGCCCAAGATAATCACAAGGACTACTTGGTGGTTGTTCAGAAGAAAAACAACGTAGAAAAGCCTCGAGACACCAATTTTCGACCTCGGTTAGTCCATCACTATGGGGTGAAAGGATGTATTCATGCATAGCTTGGTTCCTGGAAGACGGAAAACTTCACTCCAGAACTTGCTAACGAACATAGGACACTCATGATGGATTTGGGGAATCCATGCTTATTGATTTGACAAACATCACAACAATGAACATATTCCATGATTGTCTTTGTCTCTTTTCAGAAAAATTCATTAGGTGGAAGAACGTAATGGCTTAAGTAACATACAACTAATTTATCCTACATAATATGGAATCTTAATATTGTCAACTCCTTGGAGAACATTCACGAGAGCTTCACTCTAATGTAGTAGTCATTTTTTTCAGGAAGACAGTTGTACTAGTCTATCAGTATTTAGTGTGTATCATGAAAACACCAAGTGACACATACTATTTAGGAAAAGCTGCAAAACTGGAAAAGCAAGCAGAAAATGGAAAACACACAGATTCTCTGGACTCCTATTTTCGTGCCAAAATGTCTTCTCCAATTACAAATAACACTCTCCGATACTTACAACCGAATTCCCTGTCCAAACTCTCTCTCCTCTAACTAATTGATTTCCTTCACTAACAGCAATTTTTGAATGGACATACTTTCCATCTTAGACCTACGAACTTAAACCTTAATAGGTTTCTCTCTATTGGGCTTGTTCCCATCAAACTGCACATACATTTCAGAAGTTTTCCCTCCTTGAACTAAGTCAGATGTAGACCAATCCGCCTTTTTCAGTTCAGCAAAACTAGAGAGACCAGTTACCTATAATATTCTTTTTAAGGCATAGTAATTGCTGGAAATATTCAATTTGAATTCAATATACCTTGGGTGTTCGAGAAAGGTTAAATTTGTCCCTTCAGCTTTTATTTTAGGGAAAAACCAATAAGGGCAATGTCTTACATCCCTATAAATTTCAAATATTTTTCAAATATATTATATAAGTGTTAAAAATAATTAAGAATCATTTTCGTTCTTCTAAATTTTTTTATAATTTTTGTTTTTCTAAAAGTTTTTATAATATTTTAATTCTTTTAAAATTTAAACATATTGTTATGTATATGTTAGTAATAATGATAGAGATGGAAAACTAATGCGAATAATAATTTTAAAAAGTAAGTTTTAATAAAAGTAATAATGCTAATGATAATTTTAAAAAGTAAATTTTAATAAAAGTAATTTTAGTTAAATTTATAATTAATATTGTGTTAAAACTGTAACTTGTGTAAGTTTTTTATCAACCTATTAGTAAGAAGAACCTAAAATAGTATGTTTAAATTTTAGAGAATACATAGCTAAACATAGGGCGGAAAACTTTATCTAGCTATTCATAAGAGGTGTTGTCACTCAAATGATATTTATGAATTTTTTAATGTACAACTTACAACTAATCTGTTTGATTTTTTAAGATTTCCGAAGTCCATTAAGCATAAAATTATAATAATGATATTGCATATTATATAACTATTTTATGAATTTACGGAAAACTTGGCAAAGAAATATGATTTATGAAACAGTAAACAATATGGCTGAAATTTACCTCTGCCAGCTTCCGAAGGGCTTGAACATCTAACTCCTCCAAGCTTCACGATATCTTCAACGACAGGATTATTTATCTACGGAACAAATTATTCCAACCGTACAAATTAAATGCAACCTCAGTTAGTAGTGGTGTTTAACAAACTAAAAGCAAACAATAATAGTTACAGTAAAATCCTAATAATAGAGAATGCATTAACAATTGGGAGGAAATAATAATAAAGGATGTCTCATTCATTGCCCCAAGCTAGCCAGTAACAATTCATAACAATTCATATCTGGCAATAACTCCTTTGCCAAATAGCAATTACATTTGTGTTTTATCACATTTTAAAATATTATCAATATATATTTAATTTATATCCTTAACCATAAAAGTTCTAATGCATTCTCATCAATGCTTTTGAGTTAAGAGAAGTTCTCGGGTTAACCTGCCAACGAATCAATGGAAGTTAGAATTTGAATATTGTTAACACATTATTTTGAAGAATATATTTTCATTCCTTGTCAAATTTATAATTCTCTTTTAAAAAAAAAAAAAAAAAAAACTCCTTTGTTTGCTTAAAGACTATATGAACTTATTGGTTATCAAAAGAAAAATATTTGCCCATGGAATGCCAATATATTCATATAAATGTATTATGGATGCTGTTAATATGAAGCTTTCGTACACTTAGACAACTTAATGTCAACTGATTCTAAGATAGAATTTAACGTAATTAATTGCTTCTTTTTGGACAAACAGATTTTTTGGTACAAACAAACATAAACATAAATTACTACCAGCCATCTATGCAAAATCAGATGTCCCTGTTCAACTAAAAGTCCAAAAATTAAATTTCCTTAACTGCCTAGCATATCTTAAACAACAACTAGAATTTAATTATATAATAATTTTATAAATATCAAAATAATATGGACATTAAACCAACCTTTTTAAACTCGTACCAATCATTGAGCCAAAAACATTTGGTTCAGAGTTTAATAAACGAATAGATAATAACAAGCAAATTATTAATTAAAAATACATAAAATATTAATTGTTTAAATGTATATGCAAGTTTAAATAGAATAAGTGCATATTTAAATTTAAATTATATATGTTGATATTTATTAATAATAAAAAATTTATATTAGGTAAAAAAAATAACTAATATTTTAAACTTTTTTCTTTTTTTCAAGGAAAAAAGATAATTAATTTATTATTATTATTTTGTTAAACCATTTTTTAGAGATTTGAACAGATCTGTTAGAGTTTTGAGTATGATCCCGAGAATTAAAATGACAGCAATATAATATTTCAAGACTAGTTGGTGCCATTAAAACTTGAGACTTATAAACTAAAATAACGTGATTACTAATTATAAAAACTTCAACTAAGTCAAAATCTTATTACAAAGGCTTTCAACCTAAAAAAAAAGTTCAGCCTAAAGTTCTCAAGTCACACAAGTTTTCTTAGAAAAAAAAAAGACTGAATGAAATTTCCATTCTTTTGCATATTTATTTTCAAATTAACTTTGAGATATTAATAAATAAAAGAAAAAAAATTACCTCAAAATAACTTACATATTTTATGTATATTTTTCCATCTAAATAAAATAAATTCTTCAAATTAAAAAAAGAAAAAAATATACAACTTTTAAAAGATAAATAAAAATACTAAAAAGCTTAATAAAAATTTAATTATTTAAAAAATTATAATTCATAATAAATATATTTTTTCTTAGAAGCACAAACTTTATTTATATAGTAAATTTACACAGTTATATCATTTTATGTTATTTTTCGTTTATCAAATAGTTTATTAGTAAGTTTATCAAACATTTTTAATTCAACAATTTAGTTTATTAACTTCAAACTTATAAATTAAGAGTTTATCAGCTCATAATTAATTTATAAAAGAAACTAGTTTATCAATTACCAACTCATCTAAATTTATTAAAAACCCTAATTATTAATATATTATTTTAATTAATAAAATATTTGAAATCGTAATATATTTATTCCTTTCATCTATTTTTATTATCAATCCAAATTTATATCTGGATTTGTAAATATTTTTTCATTAATATTTTTGGTGTAGTTATCAATCCTTGCGTGACGAGTATTTTCAGTTTAGATATAATTTAAAATTTTAAATAAAAGGAAAATACTTAAAGTAATAAAAGTCAACGACACGATTAAATTGGGTGAATTTTAGACATGTTTTGTAATAAATTTTAACTGACGATAATGAATGGTATGTTAGAAGTGAAAACTTTTTAAGTCAAAGGAAAATGCTGAAAGAAAATATTTTTTGTGAATAAACAGCTAAGATTTGAAGAAGAAAAATTTTTAAAAATTGAAATAACTTGTTTATAAAAAATAAAACAAATAAGAGCAAAATTCTAAAAAAAAAATAATCTGCTAAGCAAGACGACACGCTCACCCACAGAAAACAATAAAAAATTAAAAAGGCAACCACCCTCGAATATATTATCAGACCAGTATGATCTGTGTAATATATTTTTATTATTAACCAAAATTTAAAAATACAAATTATATAGCCTTCATTTATTATTTAATATTTTAACCTTAATTTTAATAAATTTAATAAATAAATAAAATATTGAATTAAAAGAACTAAATTAGAAAAAATTTGATTATAGACTTTTTTCTCGGCAACTAACTAAATATTTTTAATTATATACTTAATCCTGATATTTTGCATTCTTTTTACTAGATGATCAATGTATTTTTAATTCTTTTTAATTAATGATAATAGTTTTACATGCCTACTTAATGATAAAAACTAAGGGAGAGAGAAACAAAGGTTAAAAGAAATGTCAAGTCAAAGAATTAAAAGTTAATTAAACCTATAGAATTATATTAACTAACAAAAACACTTCTGCATCAAATTCATTCTTCCAAGCATTCTTCAGTAAGTAAATTGAACCGTTGAATGAGAATGACGGCGTTTATTTTACCTCCTAACCACGCATCCAAGACTGAACCGTTCGATTTTCATTCAACGGTTCCAATTCTCGAAATGCCAGAGCACACACAATCAGATTCCAATCCTAATTTAGCCGTACCGCAAAAAGTGAAGTGTACTATACTATACTATGAATCAAGCTCGTAGATGTGCGTATATGAGAGTGTTCAAAGAAAACGAACCTCGAAAGCTTGCACATCGTATCCATGGCGAATCGCCGAATGCGCCATCTCCAAGCTGAACTCATCAACGCCAACAAAACCGATCGCCTTCCGAGACGCCATTGCGAAGAACCTTCCGATTGATTTCAGCTCACTTCACAGGAGAAAGAGATGCAAATAAAATCAATAAATAGATAGGTAAAGTGAGGATCGAAGTTAATCGAAACAGAAACGATGAAATTGAGAAATTGCACGAGTTCAGAGAAGGACAGAGTAAGGAAATTACGCCTCTCTGTCATAAGCCTTTTTGTCTTCCCTTTTCGCAAAAAATAAGAGACTCGTGCAGAATGAGCGATCGCAATGACTATAAAGAATGCCCTTCCTGAAACCAATTATTAAAAATATACAACTAATTGATTATAATTGGAGTTTTTTTTTCTTAAATAGTATAGTTTTGCCATCCCACGTGTTGGCACAACTTATTAAATAATTTATATGGATAATTTTTTCAGAATCTATTCATTTATGTCAAGTTTTGGCACAATTATATGATTTAAAAAAAAACGATATTTGGAATTTTCTCATTAATTTTTCTGATTTTATCCTCGATAATGTTCTCTGTGTATTAATGAGTGCAGTGCCAATTATTTAATTTTAACATGTGGTTTTAAATTTAATTTATTATGATAAAACTTAGTTAGGTTTTTCTTTTCATTTTATAGTTTTATTTCATTTACGTTAAATAAAAACATTTATTTAGTACACTTGATATCTTAAAATACCGTTAGAACTCGTCATTAATTTCTTTTATATGACTGACAAAAAAATAGAGTAGTTTGTAGAAAAGAATAATGTTAATATGTAAATATATCAACAAAGCGTTGAATAAAAAAAGATATTTAATATCTTAGAGACATAAATATAAACTTGGTTGCTCTTTTTATCTTTTAGGTATTGCCATTGTTACGATTTTAGTTTTCAAAATGAAGCTAACTATATTTTTTATATTTTAAATGTATATTTTAATCTTTTATATTTCAATTTTTCAATTGAGTATTCCCAATATTAACTTTTTGATTGAGTGATTCCAAGACAATCAATAAAATTTAATTTATAGATAAATAACAATTGCACAGTTTTAATAGATGGAAGACACTCAGGAATAAAATTACATATTTGTGGAGTAAAATATCATAATTACTATATCTGGAGATTAAAAAGTACTATGAAATCCAAAATGTATAAATATAGATTGGTTGGGGAATAATTTGTATTAAAATTTTTAAAATTTTGTAATACTTACTAAAAATATATAAACGAAAAGGAGATGAAAAACAATATTGAAATATTTAAAATTATTTTTACGTAAGGTCCATAAATTTTTTTAATATATTGTATTTTTTTTTTTGTATAAATCGTCCTAAAAATACTCCATTACTTTATAAAGGAATAGTAAATAAATATATTAAATATCTTAAAATATATAAAATGTTTAATTATTATAATTATGAAAAACTTGGAAAGCAATTAAAAATATTTTACGGAAATTCTTATTGTCAGGAAAAAAAAGTAACATTATTTGAAAAAAATTAACATTGTTTGTTCAACTAAGAATAAAGTGAGTTGTAGTCCCACCATTATTTTCCTTACTTGTGATATATTTTTATGATTGTGATATATTTTGATATTTAAACCTCTTAATTTATTATGAGTATTTACACTTCTTAATTTTGAAAGGTTTTTCAAGATTTAAAACTCAAACTAATTTGTTTAGATATATTGCCTTTTAGTTTATCAAAATTTTCAATTGTCAAGAGGATATTACTTGGGATAACTAGGACTAAATAATGATTTTTCCTTACTAAGATCACTTGTAACACAGTTGCTTAAATAAGATGATTATTTAAAATTTTCGCACTCAACATAATTTTGAGAAACTATGCAAAAATTACTTTAATATTAAATTTTTTAAATAAATAATTATATTTTCGTTAAAAAATAATCTCTAGTTTTTCAACTATTATATTTGTAATCAGATTTTAAAATAGATAAAATTTGAAAATAAAATTAGAAAAAAGTAAAAGTAGAAAAATTGAAAATAAAGAGAAAAAACAAAATAAAATAAATAGCAAGCATCCAATCTTTTACAATATTAAAAATAATAATAAATTAGTCAATCCATATATAAACTCACTAAAACAATCTTACACTTTTTATGTATTTCTTCTCACAATATTTATCATTTTAAATAAAATAATTATATATTTTAATATAAACCCATCTGATTTTTTAAATACAAGAGACATTAAAGATTAATCTCCAACTTAATTAGTTTGCAGTAGTGTACAAGGTGTCCTTTTCACTGACTCACTTCCTAGTCATTCAGATATCTAATCTAAATATATAAGATGTCCATGTCCCACATCTATTATTTTCGAAGTGTCACGTACGCCATTACTGGTGTTTAAGAATCTTATAATCTTTGATTAAAAATAAATTTAAAATATATTTACATTTAATATAGATAAAATATTAATTTATGCCAAGAATAAATCAAAACAGTTCGCTAGATATATTATTATACTTTTTTTAACCATTTATAATTATTAGTATCTGCGAGTGTAAGTATAGTTTTCCTGCTTTTTTTTTTTTTAATCCATAAACGACAAAAATGATTATGTTTACTTTATTTATATATATGTGTAATCGTTAAATTATATGTATTTTACTTGTAGCTATTTGTATTTTGTCATCCAACAAAAGACACTATGTGATATCATTTGTTAGAAGAACTCGAAAGAGAAAATACCAAATATCAAATGAGAATAAGATTAGAATCGAATCCAAATAAAAGAAAAAGGATTATTTTCAATCTAAAACTTAATATTAAATAAAAATAAGAATAGAATTGAATCCACATAAAAAAAATAACTTTATATTTTTTCAAATATTAAATTCTGAATACACAACTCAAAATATTAAATATAATTACTTCGATTAAAATAAAAGGTATCCATTTTAAACCAATAAACGGATAACATCTTGGAGGAATTAAAGGCTAATTAAGTGTTAATAAGAACTATTGGGATAAACTGTTACCAATAAAAACTACAATCATATGAGACGTGTACGGGTTATATAGTTTTAGATTTTATAATATTGGATCTTTTATGAAAGATAGTTGAGTTGTATTTTGAATTGGTTCCACACAATCCAGTATTTTACTTTTTGTTAAAAATTATTTTTCTAAATAATTTATTGGTAGTAAATCTTATTTTAATAAATGTATGTATTTATTAAGACAAGGAAGGAATGACATATACGCAGTGTTTTTTCTTCAGACCCCTCGTGTACTGATGCAACCATCAAAGAATATTTCATCCTGTTTGCTAAAATTCTAGATCTAACTTTCTTTTTAAATGTGATCTGTCTGCAAAAGAAAAGCAAAAATTAATTAATTAATTAAAAAACACTTACAAGTAAATTGAAAGACAACAAATTTGACACACAATTTTATTATTCATATCGTATCTATGTAACATATATTAATAATTAATATTAAAGACAAAAATAAATAACTTAAAAGTTTGAGAATGAAAGACAATTCCTACAAAAACTATAAAATAAAAATAATGCTAATAAAACTTAAATAATATTATGATATAATAAACACATTTCAATCTTTTTTCTAAATTTAACTAATACTTTTATTAATTATTCGATAAAAATTAAATAAAGAAGAACAACTGTAAATATTCAATTTCCTCGGGTTAAAAAAATAAAATTACACCGTTTACACCTCTTTTTCCTATTTATCAATTTCTAGTTGAAATTACTATTGGTACCCTGTTTTACTTTTTATCACCAAGTAAATTCTACTACATGCATTGTTCGTCCTATCTCCAGTTTTTAGGGCAGACCCATAATCTTTCCATTTTTCTGTTTTTATTTTTTTTGTTTTTTTTTTATTCTTTATTTAAAAAAATAGAAACAGAATTTTAATAGAACAGAATGTAGTTGAAACAAAATTCTAAGATTTCGTTACATGGTTGTTTGATAATGTATCAAACGCAATCGCCTTAGAGGAATTGAAGGAGTTACGGAAAAAACAGATACGCATACACACTTATCAGCATTACAGAAGCAGAGGGAGAGCAAAGAAGAAGATACAGAGAATTTCAGAGAAAAAATCTCAAGAAAGAAGTTTGTGAATTGTTGAATTTTTAGTTTGATTATTGATAGTAACGCACTCTTTGCTATTTATTGAAGTTTATTGTAGATTATAAATTCACGAGGGAGATTAAATAAATATGTTAAACGCATGAAAAATTGTTGTTCCTAATAAGCTTAAGTCAATACTAGGTTATCACAGTACTTAGAAAAAGTATAAAATTTTATTATGTTTAGGAATCACACTTATTTTAAAACATTGGTTCTCTCTTCTGATTTAAGATCTGTGTTTTATGTTGTTAATTTTATATTACTTTTATGCATTGTATTATAATTGTGTTATGGTTATGATTTAAAAATTTGTCCGCTCTATTGTATCATATCCATGTCGCATGCCATATTATTCATGCTTCCTAACAGCATTGTTGTGTGAGAGAGTTGAAGAAGAGAGAATGGGCTTATGGAGAAAGGAGGTAACAGAAGAAGCAAAAAAACAGCTATGGCTGGCAGCGCCTGTGATATTTGTGTCAGTGTCTCAGTTCAGTTTACAGATGATATCTGTCATGTTTGTAGGCCATTTGAGTGAGTTGTTTCTGGCTTCTGTGTCTTTGTCCACTTCAATGGTCAATACTACTGGTTTCAATGTCATGGTAAGTTCACACCATTTTGTGTTAAAAATCAAACATTATTATGCAGTTTTTTTTTTTTTTTTTTTTTTTTTTTTGCTTCTGATTTATAATGCTAATCTTTTTGACTGATGTTGATGGTAGATGGGACTGGCAAGTGCACTGGACACATTTTGTGGTCAATCATATGGAGCACAGCAGTATCACATGCTTGGTGTGCACACTCAAGGAGCCATGCTGGTTCTCATCCTTGTCAGTATACCTGTGTCCATTATTTGGGTATACTTAGAGCCTATTCTAGTTCTTCTTCATCAAAACAAAGAAGTTGCAGCACTAGCTCAACTATATGCCAGATATTTGATCCCAAGTCTTTCAGCCAATGCTCTTCTTCGCTGCATTACTAAGTTCCTACAAACCCAAAAAAATTGTCTTTCCTATGGTGCTAGCCAGTGGCCTTACTAGCTTGCTTCACTTGCTTCTCTGTTGGGCTTTCATTCTACAATTGGAGTTGGGTATCAAAGGATCTGCCATTGCAATTTGCATTTCAAATTGGTTTAATACCATAATCCTTGCACTTTACATTAAATTCTCCCCTTCATGCAAAGCAACTTGGACTGGTTTCTCTATGGAATCATGCATAACATCCCAAAATTTGTCAGACTTGCTTTTCCCTCAGCACTCATGGTGTGGTATGATATTGTTTTCTGAACCACAACTTTCTTTCCTAGAATATAACAACTTCCATTGCAACCAACATAGTTAATGAGTACATTTTCATCTTGCATTTTAAAGATACAGGAGTTACTCTAATCCATAGTTTGTCAATATTTTAAATTAATTCTCTTAAAATATGCACACAAATTAATTAGTCCATATATGACATGCTTTTGTTATCAATTTGGTTCTTGAAGCACAAAAACAATATCTCTAATCATCTTAGGATTAAGTTATGTGAATGATAAATAAAGGACTAATGTAATACAAGGTATATTTTTGGAGGATTAAAATGTACATTTATTTTAATCTTGTAAGAACTTGTTTCTTTTCAATGCTGAGATAATCTAATTGCTGCTTCTATTGTATTATTATGTTCCAGCTTAGAATTATGGGCGTTTGAAGTAACTGTGATCTTGGGGGGTGCTCTTGCTAATGCGAAAGTGGAAACTTCAGTTCTTTCTATATGGTTAGAGTTTCTGCTAATATCTTAGAGGCTACACTACTGTCTGTTATGGATACTGTATAGAATATGCTATTATATTTTTATCTTTTTTGTTTGAAACCCCACTTTCTTCCCTTCTGAATGACCAACTGTATTTCTTTTTTCATCCCAGTCTTAACACGACTGGTATATTTTGGATGATACCATTTGGAGCTAGTGCTGCGGGAAGGTTAGTCTTTTTTGAAGAACTGCACTGTTTATATTCTATTAGTTAGTTTTCAGAACTTGTTAAAAAATGTGTATGCTATTACCATATGTAATGTAATGATGATTATTGACCATAACAAATCCAATTACATGTTTCCTCTTAAACAGTACAAGGATCTCAAATGAATTAGGGGCTGGTAGTCCAAAAGCTGCATATTTAGCAGTTAAAGTCACCATGTTCCTGGCCTTTTTGGTGGGGCTTTTAGAATTTTCTGTGCTTATGTCGTTACGGAAAGTTTGGGGGCGTGCTTTTACCAATGTGCATGAAGTGCTCACATATATGACTTCCATGATGCCAATTCTTGCAAGTTTTGCCTTTATAGATTCAATTCAAACAGCATTTCAAGGTATTGAATAAATTCATTCAATGATGAGGTTCAAAAATTCCATTTTTCCCTTCCCATGTTGATTGAATGTTAAGGAATTGGATTGAATTGAAACAAAATTTAGAATGTGAACTTTTCTGATTCCTTGGTTGTGAACAGGTGTTGCAAGAGGATGTGGTTGGCAGAAACTTGGAGCCTTTATCAATCTAGGATCTTATTATTTTTTGGCAAAATTTAACTTTAAAAAATTCTTTAAATTTGTAGAAACTAACGTCCTTTTAAGATGTAGTATGTAATGTAAGCACCCCACTATCCTCACTTCAAAATAAAAGAAAAAATATAAATAAAATTTCATTTACCTACCTATATATTAAACAATTACAATTACCCTATATATGTACAAAACTAAATACATGTTTTTTAAAAGATAAAATTTAGAAGAAAATAAAAAACTTAGAAAAAGTATATTGTTATTATTGTTACCAGTAAGACTATTATAGTATTATCATTTGTTAAAGTGTTAATACATAATTACAAAATAATCATAAGTAAACAGGATAAACTAATAATAAGAAAATAATTTGTATAAATCATATTAATCATTTAATAATAATAATAATAATAATAATAATAATAACCAAATATAATTATTATCTACTAAAAACACTAAAAGTATAAAACAAAAATATTTAAATAGTAGACTATTTTGAGGCACCTGTTTTCATCGTATGATAAAATTATGGTCAAACCATAATTTTATTTATACCATAATCAGTGTAGCTGAGTTGATCATGTTGATGCATTATGTTCAGAATAAAAACTAAATTCATTATTTACACTTTTCATTTATTTATATTAATTATAATTTTTTTAAAATATAATAGGTTTTAGTCATATTTTTTATTAGTCTATTATTATTTTCATTTATAAATAAATAGTTTTTATGTGTGTGCTTTACACAAAAGAGATTGATTTATAATTATTTTTATTTATTTTAATATGATATCAATAGACTAGGTTAGATAAATTTGTTGAACTCGCTATTAGCTGCTATTTTTCCCAACCGTCTCCTCTACTTTTATATATTCAGTGCTGAAGTAGAATATAGAGCTACAGTCTCTCGGCTACCTATAAGCTTATTTGGCTTAAACATTTATTTGGAGAAACCACTCAAATGACACTTATATGTGATAATCAGGCTTATATTAGCTCAAATATTGTCTTTCATGAAATACTAAACATATTGAGATTTTGTCATTTCATTTAAGAGAAAATTATATCTAGAGACATCAAGACTGAATTTGTTAATTCGAATAATCAGTTAACTAATATTTTTACTAAATTTTTACGAAGACCTATAATTAATTATATTTATGAATTTGTTAATTCGAATGATCAATTAGATTATATTTTTACTAAATTTTTTTGACAACATATTATTGATTATATTTGTCGCAAACTTAGTTTATATAATTTATATATATAAGCTTGAAGGAAGTGCCAAATATAATGGACTTAGTCCATATTTTTTTATTAGTCTCTTACTATATTTAGCTATAAATAGACTTCCTTCAAATGTATATTTTACACAAAAAGATTAATTCATTATTATCTTTTTCTTTATCTTTAACACTTTTTAATCAATATCAACATAATAGAAGTAAATATCAAAATGTAATTGTTTGACTTTAATTAAAACATGGAGTCCAAAAATTAAGAAAAAAAATAAATAAATAGACAATTTAAAATAACAAGTATTAAAAATAAAATCACCCCCTTAATACATGAATGTTAGATACAATTGTTCTTATAGTCAATTATTATTATTTCCTACACAACTAAAAGATCGATTATATTAAAGTAATGTGTCAAATTAGTCATTCAATTATAATTTAATTATTTTAGTCTCTACATGCATTATATACTCCAATTTAACTCAAAACACTATCAATATCTTAAGTTATAACAAATTAACTTTGACACAAAAATCATTCAATCTTACACATTTCATTTCATAAATTAAAAATAATATCACGTCAAATATCATTTCATCCATCAACCTAAATGACAATATCATTTAATTTTAATTATGTTCAAAATACACTAATGTATGACATTGTTTACCAACCAAGCCAAAATTATCTTGAACTTTCTAAATCAATTGAAAGGTAATAATCTTAATTTAATTTATCATTAAGCCTAATTATACGCATATGAGAACAATTCTAACTATTCCTTCAAATTACATCTTATAAATTCCTAATTATCATATACTCATATAGAGTCAAGTTCATGCTCAATCGAATAATAAAACTAAATTCAACAATTCAGCCCAATATCTTAATCAAACAATTAAACCAAATCACAATGTTTGATTATTATAAAAAATTTAACGTACTAATTATTCACATCTACTCAATCGTCTATTCCTTTTAAATCCAAGAAGTATGATGCACTCTTTCAACAACTATCAATACTTTCTTGTACTCAACAATTTTGTTCAATATATTATATTCAAAACAATTGTGAATATTTTTTCATAAAATATTAATGACATAGTTGGTAAGTACTCTGTAGCAGGAACATGCAAATCCAAAAAATAAATATGAATATGTTTGGACAAGTCTTTTCATAAAAAAATAGATAAAGTTAGAAATAACTTATGTATAAGATAATTTTTAAAATCTTTCATATAATTTCTTCAATTTTTTAAACTTAATTAATAAAAAAATTAAAGTATATTAATAAAAAACCTAAATTTAATTTAAATATAAATTTTTAAATTAATGTCGGAAGAATTATGTTTATATTAAACTAATAATGAAAACAAACAAATACTTTAATATTTTTAAAATATTAAAAAAATACATATTAAGTGACCCACCTAATTCATTTGACCCAAACTCCCACCCATCTACGAGAATTTAAAAATAAAAAGTGCAAATATATTAAATTTTGAATTTAGTTTTATAACTTATTGATAACATAATATTGACATAACATTATCTAAATAAAACTACTTAATATATTTTCATTAATAATATATATATATATATATATATATATATATAT
>Ga0209489_101158_pt1 | contig 53650 bp, 43 predicted proteins | sample SiratrowhiteBW_FD_187527 | JGI IMG/M metagenome (GOLD analysis project Ga0209489, IMG submission 187527) | Root nodule microbial communities of legume samples collected from California, USA - Siratro white BW (SPAdes) (version 2) | ecosystem: Host-associated > Plants > Roots > Nodule | place...
AAACTTATATATATATATATATATATATATATATATATATATATATATATACACACTTTTTGGGGTATCCCCAACACCGCTGTCTTCTTTTTATGAGGAATTTTCTTTTTTCCCTTTTGTTATGATTTTAATTTGATTTTTATTAAATTAAGTTTCAAATGACTATTATGTAGCCTTTTAATAGCTAGTGGCTCTGGCCTTAATTTGATGGGATTTTTCTTTTGGGTGTCACTTAGTAATGAGACCACAACGAGTTAACCTAATTTGAATTATGACTTTGTTTTGATCTGTTATACAGTTATTTATATATCTGAATTGTTTGATAACCTAGACTCTATGCTTTGTTTTTGCTGCCATTTTTACTAGTCTTTAACCATAAATTTATGAAGTTGGTGTTCTTGTTTTTTCTCTGCATCATACATCCATTACTACCTAGCTGATATGTAAGTGAAGGAATATGTATAATTTCTTTTATCAATGTTAGATGGTCTAAAGACTCTGAACAGTTTAATTTAAATTTTTGGTGCTGAGTTCAAATTTACTGCCATGAAGTTGTGGGCTTATTGTTAGTTTTTTTACTACGAAATTTCCAAGTTGAAAAAATAATCTTATAGTGTCTTGTACAGCTTGAGAAGCAAGTGACTGAGGTTGAACAGTTCTATGAATCCACTGATAACGTTCAAGGTAATAATTCTAAAGGTGGTTCACTTGTAAAAGAGAAGGGTAGGGAGAAGCATCCCACTGGCACCAAAAGGCCACTGCAAGATGCATCACATGCTGAAGCTGCTGCTGCAAAGAGAATGCAAGAGCTTATGCGCCAATTTTCCACAATATTGCGTCAGGCAAGTGCAAATATTTTGTAACATTTTTTTAGTAATCTTTATGAATGTAGTTTTTCGTAAGTCTCCTTATATTTGGATTTCCTTTTATAGTTAAAATCAAGAATTGAACTTGAGGTTTCTGTTGCCATCTGTTAGAAAATGTTTTATCCATTTGAGTTGATGCTCTGATAAAAAGGTAATTTTTAGCTTACCTTCCGAACGAAGTGTACTGAACATTTTCAATATCGCTAAAGTTGAACCTTGAACTTATGTCGGAACTCAATACTATTTTTAAATGTCAACCACCTTACTGTTTCTATTACCTTTGAACACTAAACCAAGTTTTTGATAGAACATTATGGTGCCACTCGATTCATGTATCTGATCCTGTCTTGTGGGAAAACATATGGTTTTTTTGAGTGAGTGGCTAAGAGGCATTGCCCTTGTTTTACCTTCTTCCATGGGCAATCACTTCTTATTTGTTAAATTTCATTAACTAGTTATAGTTATACTGGGGCTTGTATTGAAATTTGTACTGCTGGCCTTTACTAAACTTTAGTTCAGCCATATACATATACACTTGTCATGCTGCTTGCTGATATATCCTGTATAACATCCATAAGCATGTCTACTCCTGAAGATCTGACTGATTAATTGTAATTAGGATTTCCTATGTTGCACTAAGTCCACAATCTTGCCTTCTTTCCTCCCATTTCATGGTCACACTTTCTCTTAGAAAACTATGCCTAATTCATTGTTTAGAAATTTCCAATTTTCGTTAGTGTCTATTTCGTCTCAATTTTATTTTATTTATTGTGAAGACATTGCTAAAAGGCTTAGTTTGTTTGGATTTAATTTACTTTTACAAGCTTTAGAAATGGCATGTTGACTGATGGTCAAAATGAGTTCCCCCTTCTGTGTTGTTGTGTGTATATATATATTAACCCTACAAAGCTCCTTTGTAAACTCAATAATGATACATTTTGTAGTTTTGCAGAAAACTCAGCATAAATGGGCTTGGCCATTCATGGAGCCAGTTGACGTAGAAGGTCTCAATCTTCATGACTATTATGAGGTAAGGCCTTTTCTTTGTTTTAAAGCTTTTCTCTCAGTTTACCCTATATTTATCTTTTATCTTTTGCCCCACATACATGAGAAATCTTTACTGAAAAAAGGTTTAAATATTGATATGGTCTCCGTTCAGCAAGTGGTGACAGTGATTTCACTAATTGACCATCTATCTTTTATAACAATAATATTTTTGCTCCTTGTCTTTGATTATATCTCTAAAACGAATTTGCTTAATTTGCTTCCCCTAGGTTATTGATAAGCCCATGGATTTCAGTACAATCAAAAGTAAAATGGAAGCTAAGGAAGGCACGGGATATAATAATGTCCGGGAGATATACGCCGATGTAAGGTTGATATTCAAGAATGCAATGAAATACAACAACAATGAAAAACATGATGTCCATGTTATGGCAAAGACCTTACTAGAAAAATTTGAGGAAAAATGGTTGCAACTTTTACCTAAAGTTGCTGAAGAGGTAAATTGTTTTCAGATATAGTTTCCTTAATTTTTGAAATGAAGCTTTCTAGTCACAATCTTGGGAGAACCATACTAGAAAAGCTAGTTGTTGTATTTGGAGAGGCCAAGGCCTTATAAATCCCACACTAAGGTTCCATACTTTGAATGTGAGACTCAAGTCTCATATATTGCTAGTGGATCTTGACATCCCACCGTGTAGCCTTGACTCCCACATGAGCTGGTTGTGCATTAGCCCTTTGACTAGTTCTGGACAAACCCTACTAGTAGTTTTGTTGCCCCCAAAAACTTTTGATCAGAACTGACTGCCTCATAGTATACCACAAGGACAAAACATGAGGCAGTAGATGTTGATGCTCACACAATGTTATGGGGTAGGTTTTGGTGCAATGTTGATTAAGAAAATTTATTTCCTCTAGCGTTCTCTTATGGTTATTTGTACATTTCTTTTGTATGCACACAACTTCCTATTTAGTATTCTAGATAAATGTCTACTTCATCTTCCTTTTTTTTTCTTTGCCGGATACTTTGCTAGTATGCTCATACACAACCATGAAATGTTCAAGCAAAAATAATAGCATTTAATGAGCTTATGAAAAATTGTTAGTATTAAGTAGTCTCTGCAAACTAGCAATGTTCTTCACAGACTTGCTGTATCATCCTAGGAAGTATTACCTTTACCAGATTTCTCCACATTTCATTTGTTGTCCTAGGATTATAAGCTCTTTCAGTGTGTGCATCTTTTGCACAATCTTTAGTAATAACTGTGCTTATGTGACCCACCATTTTTTTCATGCAGGTTTTGGGTTGTGTTAACATAACCTAGAGTCAAACCTTTGAAAGTTATTCTCTTCGCATAAAATCTTGCCATGTTTTTCATGTGTTCCTAGAGCGTTATGTTCTTCACATAACCTTTTATCAACTCCTAGAAAGTAGGGCATTATGTTCTTCACATGGTCTTAAGATGTGTGCTCTTCACAACCATTTGTTGAGTCCTAAGAAGTTATTTTCTTCACATAACTTTGTAACGTTCTTCATTTGGTCTTAGGAAGTTCTTTGTATAGTAGTATAACTTTGTTGGAAGGACTTTCTGTTGATGTAGGTTGTTTTTAATTTTGCATAAAGAAAAGGTATAAGAGAGAAGTAGCAGAGAAGGCAACGTGACTCAGTATTTTACTACTGCAGAAGCATATTTTATTTAATTGAACAACATTTAAGTACATTCAAACAACTGAAAAGAAGGATCATGCTCCATGAATTTAGGAACTGTTATTGATAATGGGAAAATAAAATCAGAAGCCAACTTAAAATCAGAAACTAACCAATCTACTGACAGCAGAATAACTAATTTGATTTATTAATACTAAAACTACTTTGACAGAATTGCAAAGGCACATTCTCAACACTATTCCTTGTCTTGGAGTCTGCAAACTCCCAGCATCTTCCTCAAAAATTAAAAACTTGCAGAGTGAAAAAGACTTTGTAAACATATCAGCCGCTTGATCTTCAGTTTTAGAATAAGCCAGACCCACATTTCCAATTTCTTACACTTCTCTTAAGTAAAATAGCTTGACACTAATGTGCTTTGCCTTCCTATGAAATACAAGAGTGTGTGAGATTGAAAAAGTTGCTTGATTATTGACAAACTTGTGTGCTTTACTCCTGCTTTAGTTTCAAATCTGCTAGAATATTTCTTAACCAGATAGCTTGATTTACAGCTAGAATTGCAGCTTGAAATTCAGCTTCTGCTGTGGATTGAGCTACAACCTTTTGCTTCTTTGAACACCAAGAAAAAAAAAAAATACCTGAACCCATACTGAAACAGTACTCTGAAGCACTCTTCATACCCAGTCACTGTCAGAAAAGCCAAATAATTTAAATTCTTGTACCATGTAGTATTTGACTCCATAATTGACAGTTTCTTTGATGTATCTTTCTACTCTCTTTGCTGCCTTCAAGTGCAGTTCACTAGCACAGTGCATGTATCTTCATCCAAGCTAACAAGAAATAAGATGTCAGGCCTTTGTAGATGTTACGCTCCTACGTCACCACAATGCACCGCCAAAGAGATAAAAACACAATTTCGTTGCAGAAAGAAAGAACCTTTATTGCTTTATGTTCTCAAAACAATCAATCAAAGGAATCACTGTTCCTTTCTCACAGAAATGTTTCTGTCAACCTCTCAAGAGAATTTTCCCAAAAGTCCCCTTATTCACTGCCCAGAGTTGGATTTATATAACATCCAACCCTTTACAACACCCCTAACCGTTACTATCCTTAACGGTTTTTTATCCTTCTCTCGTAAACTCTCCAAATTCTATTTGGATTATGTTGAACCACTTTATGTTGGTCCTCAAGTCTAACAGTAGATGTAAGACACATTAGACGCCCAATCAAGCTTCTACAATGAGTTTTATCAACTTTATCGGTTCCATCTTCCTTGTGAAAGGAACTGAACAATAGAAACTTTTATAAGAAACTGAACTGTATTCATTCTTTATTCACTACTGAAATTAGAAGCTTACAAAAGTATTTATAGGTAACCTCTTGCAACAAAAGACAAGTTATTAGTAATATTAACCTCTATCAGAGCACATACAAAATTTTCCTACAAAATATAACTAAATATACACTCTAACAACTCCACCTCAAGCTCAAGGAGAAAATGTTTCAAAAGAAAAACTCTTCACATTGAGTTTGCCATTCGTAAAAGCAAAACGAGTTGATGACAGGGGCTTGGTCAGCGCATCTACCCACTGATCAAGAGCGGGAATATGATAGATGAAAAGCTTCTTGGCCATAATCTTTTCTAGCACAAAGAAAACATCAATTTCCATGTGTTTAGTGTGATTATCAAACACCAAACTATGAGCAATGGACACAACACTTTGATTATAACAAAGAAGAACCCGAGTAGTAAATGAAACTTGCAATTCTGTGAGCAAAGTAGAAATACATGTTAATTCAGTAGAAGTTTGAGCCAAACCTTTGCCCCCAGCCTTAGTACTACAACGAGTAGTAACTCTCTACTTCTGAGACCACCAAGATATTAAATGGGGTCGAGAAAGATGGATTTAAGTGACAAAGGTTGTGTAAGAGATGTAGGTTGATTCCATGGAACAAAGTACATTTAAGATATCATAGTATGCATTTAACCACAACTCAATGAGAATCCAGTGGTTTGGTTGTAAATTGATAGACTTTGTTAATAACAAAACTGATTCTTGGTCTAGTAAGAGTGCCATATTGCAAAGAGATTTGATACTTTGACACCCAATAAATTTTTACAACCACTTTACAACCACCATTTTACCGTCTATTCTTTCTCTTTCTTTAGAAATACAAAATTTTATTTTTATAATGACTAAAATACCCTTAAATGTAGGTTGTTATGGTTGTCAAAGCATTATTTTCCTATTGCAAAGCACCTACCACTTAACCATATAAAGTAGGATCTGAAAATAGATCAGCCCTAAACTTGGATAATTTTCCATAAGAAACCATAGGGGTAGAAATGGAATGAGCTTCTTCCATATGTGTTCTGTGAAGCAAGTCTTGAATATATTTTTTGAGTCATAGAAACAGACTGATCAAGTGACTTTCATTTCAAGGCTAAGAAAATAATTTAAATGATCAAGTTATTTAAGAGAAAAAGTTGCATGAAGTTTGGTTGAAATCTATTGAATCTGATTAATAGAAATGCCAGTGATTAGGTCTCAATAAAGGAAGGTAAGCACAATCAAAAGACTTTGAGAAAATGAAAATCCGGATCTTTATTAAAATTAGTACAAGGAATGACAAACTTTAGAGAGGTTGTGGGCAACCTGTGTATAAGTATTGGGAAGTCCCACACTATCTGCCTCAAGTCTTAGAGTGCGACTTATATATCTGTTGGGTGATATCGCTTAGTGCCAATTAGTTTAAGCTGAAATCTATCATGGGATCAGCGCCTACATCTCATCTTGATAATCACCTAGTTTGGCAAGCTCTCTTGGTTCAACAAACATCTGTGGAGGGGAAGTGTTGGGAAGACCCACATAGCTTGCCTCAAGCCTTGCAGTGCGACTTATATATCTGTTGGGAAACTTCACTTAATGCAAATTGGTTTCAAGTTGAAGAAGAGCTTCAATTTCAGCAATGGACGACATATGCATTTTGCTTTCAATAACTGAAAAAACTTGGGCATAATCAAACAAAAGCCCTTCAAGAGTTGCATCATCATATTCTTCATAACTAGAACTCACCAACTAGTTCATCAACAAAACAAAACTCTTAATCTTGTGAAGATATTGTTCCATTGATTTGGAATCAAGTTGAACTACACACATCACAATATGCAATTGATGTGCGCGAGATTTTGTTTGAAGACCAAAATTTTCATGAATCATCTCCCAAATTTTGTACGAGTGACTTGACCCAAGGACTCACAACAAATCGTTGTAGCTTTTACAATTTTTCATTGGTTCAACATGTTGATGCCAATGGAGATAATTTGAGTCATCAAGCTTTTCAACAATGGAGGTTGGAAAGGACTGCGATGCATAAGCCATGAAAATAGAAGATATCACAGAAAAGAAGACTATGCAAAGAAAAGAGAACGAGAAGAGAAACTCGTGATAAGGAATTTTCGGAGAAAAACCGTGATAAGAAATTTTAGAAGAGAAACCCGTTTTTTGGGTGGCATAGTTGTCCTGTGATGCACGCTAGGTAGGCCAAGTCATAATTGAATCGTGGCACTTAGGCTGCTACGCTCTTAAATAGAGTTGTACCCTGACTATGGGCTATAACTTTTGGCCTATTGGTAAACACTCGATTTAACAATTGGTATTAGAGTTATGGTCACGGAAAAACTCGTGATAAGAAATTTTAGAAGAGAAACCCGTTTTTTGGGTGGCATAGTTGATTCGTTGGATCGTTCATTTCTCCACATTCATGCAGTTAAAATGTTTCTAGATCTCATTTGCAGTTTTTTTTTTTTGCAAGAAAAAGTCTCATTCTTCTTGAGAGATCTCCATGCCCAAAAATAAGTCATAAGACCAAGAGCAGTCATCTCAAAGACATCTTTCATTTCTTCCTTAAAATTTTCAAATTAGTAATAGGTTGTTTCCTGTCATCCAAGGTAAGTCAAAATTGATATCTTACTGAAAATTGTAAAGAAAAATATGGATCGTAAATTAGGAGGACATAACAAAGATCGCAAGATCCTACAATTTTTCTTAGGCTGGTTGTCATGTGTAGAAGCATGTATAGAGGAAGGGAGTATTGTTTCCTCTCGAGTTTGTTTCCCATCATTTCTCTTTTGCTTGTATTAATATTTTGAATCTCTACGAGTATTGGCATAGAAAATTGGGTCATCCAAACTCAGTTGTTGGGAAATTATAATATTGGTACCGGTGCATCTGTTTCTTGTTCTGTTTTCAAATTGACTAAAAGTAAAAGACTTCCTTTTCCATCTAGTAATCATCGTGCTTCGTGTTGTTTTGGAAGTGATGTTTGGCATTTCTCATGCTTACCATAAATATTTTGTTACATCTACCGATAATTATAGTTGTTTTACACTCCTCTAGGAGATTTTTACTTTCTCCTCAAATTTAGGATATTTCCGAGATCTCTATAGGGATGATTGCTTCAACACCATAGGTCATTTGAGAAGGTGACTCTCCTTTAGCTGAATGGGGCGTTGTGTGGTATGCTTATGTGTTTGTTGTTCTCGTTGTCTGTATGATTTTAAGGAGGATCCTGTATTCTCCTTTGTCTATTTGTGTTCTATCTATCTTAATGGAATTCCTTAATAGGAAAGTGAAACTCTTAGAGGTTACAGTTGTTACAACTATGATTTCGGTTCTCCACTTCTCCTATGTAATATTACTTTTATATATTTGCATATGGTAGGAAAAGAGACAATTAGAGGAAGAAGCACAGGCACAGTTGGACATTCAGCTGGCTCAGGAGACAACATATGCCAATAAGGCTAAGGATATAAGCACTGAGGTTGGTTATTGTTTGCTGATGTTTTGTTTTTCAGGGCAAATCATCAATTTGATGCCAGATAGGAGTACATAAGATATTTTATGTTATCAACTACCTATTATTTCAGCTTTATGAGGTTGATATGCAGTTGAAGAGTCTCAAAGAAATGGTGATTCGAAAGTGCAGGTTTGTATAAAAATCATTTATCATATTTGGTCCATTGTATTGTTTTTGAGCCTGGAGCTCGAAACACTTGTTTTATGATAGTATCTAGTTTTTTCTCTGGTCATCATCTATGATATTGTTGATGAAGCATATTTGCTGATGACACTGCAGGAAGCTGTCTACTCAAGAGAAGAAAATGCTTAGTGTAACTCTAGGCAAATTGTCTTCAGAAAACCTCTATAGGGCATTGGATGTAGTTGCTGAGACTAACCCAATCTTCCAACCTACTGCTGATGAGGTGGACCTTGACTTAGATGCTCAGGTCAATACTATTATTTCTTTCCTAGTTGATGGTGTCAATTGTCTTCTGATTTTAAATTTTGTCTATCCTATCCAATTTATTTTAGTTATTTTGTTAGCATTTTTCTAGTTACTCAACATGTTTTCATCATTACACAGAGCGACTACACTCTATGGAGGTTAAAAGCTTTTGTAAAAGATGCACTAGAAGAGCAAGAAAAGGTCGATGAGGGTGCAGCTGTTAACCCTAATGATAACCCTGATGACAAGAAAAACAAGAAGAGACGAGATTCTGGTGGTTCTTCAGGCAAGACGAACCCTAAAAGGAAGAAGATATCTACATTGTGAGTCATTTGTGCAACATATGAGGCATTCATTTCTTGTGAGGCATTCATTTCTTGTGGTTGAGCTGAAGTTGCTGAAGCCAGTGAATTGAACATGCAATAGGAAAATTTTGTAAATCCTTCTATAGTTATTTACTGCTATGTAGATGAAAATAAAAATTTAAAAGTGTGCTTTGTCGGAGAATTCTGCTTTAGGAAGCAGACAAAACTTTTGCAATTCTGAGAACTGATTAGAGTAAGTCAGCCATCTGGGTCTGGTTAACGGTACAAGTTTCAGAAAAGAATTAAGGCATCTGCGCATGTGAATGTGCTGAAGACAATCAACAACTTGAATGTCTTGGTCAAGTACCACCTAGATGGAGCAGCTTAGGACAAACTTGGTCAATTACCACCTAGATGGAGCAGCTTAGATAAAATCAATTTCATTTTAATTGTTTCGCTGCATGTTTATATTTATTAGTGTTGTTATGGGATATAAAATGGGCATGTACATGTGACAGTTTTAATATACGAGTATATCAGAATTATAATATACCTTGGTTAATTATAATATACCTTGTCTAATTATAATGTAACTTCATATTAATTTTAATGCACAATATTTCTTTCAGAATTTATTTCTCCGGTTAATTCATATGATTTTATCAGTATATACAAGTACATCAGTATAATGAGAAATTACTTTTTTTATTCTGGATACATCCAATAATATATTCTAATCTAAATAATTTAATTCTTTATTAAATTTTTTTAATCTTTTCTAATATGTTTTTTATTTAATAAAATATAGTGTTTACTATTAATAATATTTACTCTTTACTCTTAACAACGAATATGTGTATTATGTTAAAAAATCTTGAAACTTTCTTTACAATTTATGAAAAACATATTGCTTCTAAAATAAAACTGTTTGCAATTTGAAGTTTCTAAAAAGAATCTTTTGAGGAGAAACCTCTTCTGAAAAATCCAGCTGAAATGAAAAAGAGTTTATCATTATTAGTACTTTACATTCACATAATTTAATGTTAAATTACAATCCAGGCCCTTCAAATTTTTTATGATGATTTTAAAATCAGATATCATTATTCTTGTACAGTTCTTCCTGTAGAGATCCAATGTATTTTCAAATAGAGGAAATTTTGTTTTGAATGTTTAACGCAGTTGTATGGGCAAAATTTCAATTATATTCAGATTTTAATTTGAGCAGTGTTTCTGGTAAGTATACTTTCTTTTCAAATTCATAATCTGTATTTTTCATAAATTTTTACCACTAAAAATTAAATAAAACTTAATCTAGTGATTGAAGTTTATTGTGACCTATTTTAAAAGATAGACTATAAAAAGTAAACACTTTTTAAACAAAAAGCCTAAAACAAATTTTATTAGTTATATGACCATACTCATTTTACAGTTGGTTTTTAGTATTTATTTTAATTACATTATTTTATCTTTTACTGAATAAAAAAATTATTATTTAATAAAAATATAAATTGATAATTTTGATAAAAAAATATAAATAGTTAATCTCATTACTGTAATCCTCGTTACAAACATCGATTCATTTAGAAGTGGACATAGGTATATTATTAAACCTATTCATTTTTTTCGTACTTTTTTTTTTCTCAAATCATTCTTACAAAATTACCATTTTAAAGTTTTTTTTAAATCATATAAATTTAGAGTAACATAAATTTATTATATATTTTATAATTCATAAATTTGTTTAAATTTTATTATGAAAATTATATAATTTTATATAACTATATAACAGTTTTGGCAGCATAAAGCCTGTTTTCCAGAAATATAGTTTTTGCATGTATATTTTATATATTCTTGTTATTTATTTTTTATTATATCTATTAATTTATAATATATATATATATATATATATATTATAGAGAGAGAGAGAAAGAAAAATAAATTATATCATTTTAATCATAATATAAAGTTATATAAATTAGAGATAAGTAATTATATCTCCTACATCTCAAATGTGGAAAAATTTTATTATTTCAATTAATAAATTGTAGTAAAAATGCACACATACATGCACTTTTGACTATAAAAATGTAAAACTCAATTTTAATTCATATAATTCAATATTTATATTTTTGTACTATTACTTTTTCTAAAATCCTAAAAAGATCATTTTTAGTCTCTTTAAAAATTAAGAATAAAAGCTTTGAGAACCAAACTTGATAATAAAAAATTTAGTAGGACTATTAAAAAACTTATAAAATTTTAAAGACACTGAAGATATTTTAAGTCTTATAATTTATTTATTTTTGTATTATATTTTAAAAAGATGAAATTCTGACCTTATCTAAGATACTCATATCCCAAATATTTATTACTAACATACTTTTATACTTTTAAAATGAATAACAGGACATGTTACATAAGTTGGTCATATTTTACTAATTTTTAATTTATAATTTAAATAAAAAATATATTTATGCTATATATATAAATATGTACACACAGGTGCTGCTTTATCTGTTTTTTTAACATAAATATGTACACACTTCCCTTTTCAATCATAATCATTGTTTGGTGGAAGGAACAGAATGATGAGGTCTACCTGCTCATAAATCTTCTAATATTGACATCACATTTAGAAATGTCTTTTCCTTTCTTTTCCTTTTCATGCTGTCAATTGTAGTTCTCTTCACTTCAATCAGGTAGATACATAGAGTCCCTACTTCATTGTCAATGCAATAACATTTGTACCAAATTTTCTTTTTTCTCATATTTCTTAATCAATTTTCATGAAAGTTATATCTTCACTAAGATCTGGAATATGTGAAATTACTTTACTTAATTATTCTCTAGAATTGACTTATCAATGGTGTTGTTATATACAGATTTTTACTTCTTATTCTTTGAAAATTTTCCCCTATGGAAATAGAAGAAAAGGGAACATTGTGGGTAGCACATGCAAGACCAAGAATAATAATAATAATAATAATAGTACAAATGCAAAGTTGAGTTTGCAATAGCAACAGAAGTAGCAGCATCTTGTGCATCTCCTTATTGTGGTGTTTTTGAAAGCAAAGATTTCAGATTCATATCATCATCTGAAGGCTAACATCATAAAGTATATCTATATCTATATCTATATGCAATGTCCCCTTTTGATTCTCCTCAGACAACAACAGAGAGCAGTCACAGCATGAGCACAAGCACTAGTCCAAGTGGTGGTGATGTGCTTCTGAAGTGGGGCCACAGAAAGAGATCAAGGCTCTCCAGGGCTGCCATTGAAGACTCTTCATCTTCTGTTCACACCAACAACAGAAGAATCTCACATTCTGTTCCTCCCAACTTCTCCATGCCGCCGCCGCCACCACCACCACCCCTTGTTTCTTCTACTGCCTCCAGCGGCAGAGGTAGAAAACACAGCCGTAGGTATCAACACTCTCATTCTATCTTTACATTCTTCTTAATTAGGTTCTTGCCATAATTAATTATGTCTTGTAAGACCACACATTTGTTTGTGCCTACTTATCTACCTATCTATCTTTCTTAGTGTGAAAAACATTTTGATTCAATGTCATTTGAGTTTGGATCAAGTTTGTCTAATCTCAACCTTGTTGAAAGTGGACTATTTCCTCTCCCCATTTTGTCATTCCAAAAATGACCTAATTCTTTGCAACTTTCTTGGATCCCTTATTGTCTCTTGGATTGTACTTTGTTGCCCTTTTATCTTGTCCTGCCAATGACAATGAACATCAAAGTGAGATTAGATATAGCATTCATATCTAGGCAAAACTCTTGCTTTTTTTTATGTCTCTCCTTTTCTTATTGACACACATATATAGTTCCAAACACCTTGCTTCTACTCTTTTCCCAATCTTAGAAGGTGACTTTCTTAAAATGGTGTTCAACTTCCACCTGTTTGTTTTTGTTTCTGAAGCTACCTTATAGTGGATCTAGACTTGTTGAAGAACTTGATTAGTTCTGCTTCAATTGAAATTAGATAGTCAAGTTTCTTAGTCCTTCAAATTTTACTATTGGTCAATCATGTGCATCCCTAGTTATGCTAAAAAAAGAGTCATGGAAATTAGATTGTGTCCTTTCATTTATCTAACCCTGAATCTTTTCTCTGTATGGAGACAGGAATTTGGAAGATCCCTCTTTAGGTGGAAGTGAGTCACCTTCAAGAAACAGTCAGGGGAGTAACCCAGTTGTCTCTAGATCTGCTGCACCAAAGCTGTCTTCTTCTGGCATGGAGAGAAGTAGCAGAAGGGTGCCTTCTTCTGGATCAGCAAAGTTCCAAAAGCCAAGTGCATTTTCAACAACACAACAAGCCTCTGAGAGAATGAATAATAGTCAAGGGGATTCAGCCTCAGTGCAATCTGAACAGGAAGGTGGTGTTGCCACTACTCCTGCTTCCTCATCCCTTGCTGCCAATGGAAACAAGGTCACTGTTGAGGTAATTCAGTGGCCAAGGATATATATTGCTCTCTCAAGAAAGGAGAAAGAAGATGACTTTCTTGCTATGAAGGGGACAAAAATCCCTCAAAGACCAAAGAAGAGAGCAAAGAATGTAGACAGGATTCTACAGGTATACCAATAAACAAACACTTCTAATTTGCGCAAAATGAAATTAAATTATAAAAAATATACATAGTTGGTTTCTTTTTGCTCACTTCAATTCTATGCTTGTCTAATTTATAAACAGAACAAGTGAAAATTTGATTTTTTGTGATATGATTATTGGTTTACAGTGTTGTTTCCCTGGGATGTGGCTATCAGAACTGACAAAGAGCAGATATGAGGTTAGAGAGAAGAAGTCCATGAAGAAGGTAACCATTACTTTTTGCTTGAGCTTAGGATAATGAGACATTAGGGATATATAAAATCTGTTCCCTAACCAATTCTACAATTTTGTTCATAAACTTAAGTAGATTTAGTTCTTGAAATTCAAAAAAAAAAAAATATACTTTTTCACTCAAATTATCATATAATAGTTTTAGTTCTTGAAGCTATCAAACAATTTTGTTTTAGTTTATGAAATTTCAACAATAAGAATCAAACTATTGGTGTTTGATAATTTTAGAGATTAAATTTAAAAAGTATGCTTGACTTTAAGGACTAAATCGGAACATTCCTGTATTATTATATATCTTGGTTTATTGAAAATGGTACAATATATGATCTTATAATGTTGTGTGCATTATAGGATACTGACATGTTGGTGTTATATGCAGCAAAAACGCAGAGGCTTGAAAGGAATGGAAAACTTGGACAGTGACTCGGAGTAGCGCATATTGGATGAGGTTGCAGAGTGAAAGCTCATGATTTTTTTTATTTTATTTTTTTCTGAATGACCAGTTTGATTTTTAAATATGTAAATTAGTGACAATCATGGAAGGTAAATTTTGATTTAGTTTATGTAATAAATGTGACAATTATTATATTATTAAATTTTGAGACTACTTAGGGACTAATCTGTTACTAAGTTATATATATATATATATATATATATATATAATTGTGGTATTTTTCCAAAATACCCAAAAATCAAAAATGCATTTTAGATTGTGGACTCCGAAAGCTATGTAAGTTTCTCCGTCAAAAAATGGGGGAGTAGCCCATTCCGTAGGAGAGGGGACTTTGTTCGTGGTTCGATGTTGATGATATTTTTTTTCTTTTGAGGCGAGCATTGACGAAGATAATTAAAATAATGGATATCATTTTGTATATTTTGCAATTCAAAAGTGAAAAATAATTTTCAGATTGTATAAATTAGAAGTCAAAAATAACTTTCCCGATCGATTTTATTTTAAGAAAAAAAGACGAAAAAAAGACTTTCAGAATGTGAATGTGGAAGTAAAAAACCGTCATTCAGATTAGGCAGTTTAGAAAAAACAAAATGAGAATCTGTGTTTGTTAGGTGAGAAATGCATGAAGGTTGAAGAATTTCTTAACCTATTACTATTTTTCAGAATAGCCCTAGTACAATCACTCATTCGACTGATTCTTCGTCCACCTCCGTATTTATAGTCTTTGTTAATAGTAATTGCGATTTATTTATTTTTTTTCTTTTATGAGTTATACAAATAGTAATTTATTTATTTTTTCTCTTTTATGGGTTATACAAATTTTAAAATGTATTGCGGTTTGTATAACTCACAATGTATTTAAAAAAAGATAAATTCTTTCTCTACCCTATATCTTCTTCTTGCACCCCCATATAAAATTTTAATTTCACAATTATCCTTGTTAAAATTATTCAAATACTCTTATTTTATTAAGCAACTTTGAAATTTCTGGTAGGGCACCCGGATGAGGCTATCCGATTCTCATTTTTTGAAATTTGAGAACCGGACAGCCTGATGTCCGGTTCATAAATTATTAATCGGATGGACTAGATGGGGGTACCATCCGGTTTGTAAGTTGTGAACCGGATGCCACCCCGTCCGATTGTCATAAGGTAAAAAAATTGCAAACCGGATGGGTGGTAGGTGGACCTCATCTGGTTTATAAATTTATGAATCGGATAAGGGTGCCATCTGGTTCACATTTTTTCAATTTTTTTTTAAACTGCATTGTGACAAATTGGTGAGGAGCATTTGAAAGTAAAAAAGAAATTAATAGTCTCTTCTTTTGCTGTGTTTACTTCTCATTCTAATTTCCAACCCCAACCCCATCTTAAATGAAGAGTCTCTCCTCTTTCCTGCTGCATTTCATCAATTCATTGGTTCATTGGGTTTCATAAAACTAAATTAATAGGCAAATGAAGAGTCAAAGAAGAGTCTCCTTTGTTGCATTTCACACAGAGTGTCTCTTTGACTCTTCATTTGCCTTAATTAAATTAATTTAATTTTATGAAAGCCAATAAATCAAAGAATGAATTCGTGGAGAGGAGACTCTTCATTTAATATGGGGTTGGAGTTGGAAATTGGAATGAGAAGTAAATACAGCAAGAGACTCTTCATTTCTTTTTTACTTTCAAGTATTAATTGGATGGTGATAGGTAACAGTTAACCAACTCCTCTGCTCCTCCCCAATCTATATTAATTTTTAATTGGGTGGTGATAGGTAACAGCTAACCAACTCCTCTGCTCCTTACCAATCTGTCACAGTGCACTTTAAAAAAAATTGAAAAAATGTGAACAGGATGGCACCCTTATCCCGTTCACAAATTTACACCTACCACCTATCCGGTTTGCAATTCACAAATTTACCTTATGACAACCGAACGGGGTTGCGTCCGGTTCACAACTTACAAACCGGATGACACCCCATCCAGTCCATCCGGTTAATAATTTATGAACCGGACGTCAGGCTGTCCAGTTCTCAAATTTTAAAAAATGAGAACCGAATGGCCTCATCGGGTGTTCTACCAGAAATTTCAAAGTTGCTTAATAAAAGAAAGGTATTTGGGTAATTTTAACAAAGACAGTTGTCGAATTAAAATTTTATATGGAGGTGCAAGAAGAGAGTATGGGGGTCGAGGAAGAATTTGTCTTAAAAAAATTTCTAATATAATTCTTTTTTAAATACATTGTGATTTCTGTAACCCACGAAAAAAATAATCGCTATTAAGGTGCAGGAAATCACTCCACTCGGTCCCCTACTTTCATTTCCATGGCATAATAGGTGACTCCTTGACTTTTACTTTTTGCACCTCCCATTTTTTTGACCTGCACCCCTTTACCAACAACACTGGTCAAACTTTTCATCTTTTACTAAATGACTCTTTCTATTCCACCTTCTCTGGTTCTAAATCTGATTTTCTCATTATCATCCGTAAATATATATATATATATATATATATATATATATATATATAATCTCTCTCCACAATATATCGCTTTAACTTAATATAAACTATCTTAACCTTTTTATATTATCTTTTATTTATTTTTCACAAAATTTGTAGTTGATGTCTTAACTCTTCTTAATTGGTGTCAAGAAATTCTTAATTAAATAAGTGCCTTTTAGAATAGTGAAACTGAAACTCATTCCTTTATTTTATGAAAAATCTATTATTGGTTGCACGTGGGCTTTTGATAACAAAGTTGGTCTTGATGTAATGATACTACTGATTATCTCAAAGTTCTTTTTATGATTAAAGGTTATACACAAATTTTTTATTTGGATTATGGTGATATGTTTTTTCTAGTGACAAAGATTGCTTTTGTCTGCTTATTCATAGCCATGACTAATTTTCAAAGATGGTCTCTTTATCAAGTTGTTTTTTATATTAGCTCAAATATCGAGAGGATTAAATATATTAAAATTGATTATCATTTTATTAAAAAAATTATATCTAGAGATATCAAGATTGAGTTTGTTAATTTGAATGATCAATTAGTAGATATTTTCATTAATGCATCAGCTTGAGGGGGAGTATTGGATGTAACAGGCTTAACTCCTATTTTTTCAGTAGTTATTCCTATCAATAAATAAATAACCATGTGTATGTATTTTACGCAAGGAAAATTATTCTTATATTTAACAAGTTTAAATAAGGTAGATTAGGACATGTAAATGGTGAAGGTCTAAATTCCCAATTCTAATGTGAGTGAAACTCACCCTAGATTGGATAAGATTGGTCTTCTACATCATTTGAAAATCAAGGAACCACATATTTATCCGTGTGAATAAAAGTAATTGTCAATTGTAAATTTGGAGTATCATAGTATTCAAAGAATTGTTCTTCTTTGAATATCCATTAGAACTTGAACCATCGAATGTTGGAAAATCTAGCTTAATATTTTGAAGCTGGGATGGGGTTTGGATGAGCCTGAATTTGTAGTGTCCGAGTTTGAACCACTAGTAGCTTGCGTGATGATTGTCTCTCCTAGTTTATTCAATTTTCTCAAATTTGGAAATATAAGTTGAATCACATTTTTCCATCAGCTCCTAAATGTTTTGCATCAATTCTCTACTCTTTCAATTGAGTATTCTCAGCTATAGTGACAATCTAAGCATCAAAGTAAGAACCTCACGTGAATAAAAACAAAGAAGAAAAAGAAAAGAATTATAAAAGTATCTGTACATTATATTATGATTATAGTAATATTATTAAAAATTCACTTATGAGTCTCATATATAAATGCCAAAATTGTGACATATAAGAAAAAAATTTATAAATACAAATTTATAAATTTTTGGATTGAAAATAATACCATCATCCCTTATAAAATTTATTCATACATTAGTAGTATTATCGTTTTAGGTTAAAGATAGTGTCAGAGTCTCCTATATAATTGCTTTGAGAGTATATTTTTCAGTCTCTTTCCTATAAAAAAATCAAACTAAGTATAACTTAGGCTAACACTATATTTGTGAAGTAGAATACTAAGAAAAACGTAAAAGATATTCCTTACAATATCTCCCTCTTTTTTTTCCTTCTGTCTAATCCTTGTATAATTTGCTCTCCTTATTCACCACACAAAATCTTTCGATGTTTGATTTACTCTACTTACACACTCACTTCTTCTGTTAGCCTTGTTTTTCTAACCTTCTACCACATGTATTTTCTACATAACAGTTTTTCCACGTTATTCTCTCACCAATTCATCCTTCCCATGAGATTCTATATTCGATGACGCTTCTACCCTTTTAACAACTTCGTCTATAGATAACATTTGTCAACATGAAAGAGTGTTTTAAAGATTTTGGTACACTTGTGATTCCCAATTTCAAAAGAGATGATAAGCATTAGAGGTAGGTTTCTCAATTTTTACAGAACATATAATCCCTAATGAACATTTTATGGCTCTATTCAACCATAAGACAAGTGAATTGTAATGAAACTGTGTTTGACTAGTGAGGTTACAGGCATACATACTTTTTTATTTGATCATAAGGTACCTGAACCAATAGAAAGAAAAATACAAAACACAACAGCAAAATAACATTATCAAGAAGTCTCTCGATCAGGTAAGATGTTGTCGCATGATAACTCATTAACAGAATAAGCTTCAGGTGCTGATTCCACGGTCTCAGTAAGCTAGTAAACATATTGCTAATTCTGCTACTACTTGACGTTTAGCAAATCTTTTCAGCTCAAGTCAACTATGGTAAAATAGTTCTGAGGAGACTGACAGATTTCTTAGTGATTGAGTGACTTAAGGGGTGGTACACGGTTAAAAACGATTGATTTGAATTTCATTGTTCAAAACCCCTCGTAAGTTAAAATAGTTTATCCATGCCACCTCATTCACAAGTTTAAACTTGCATCAACAAATCATAGATACTTTACAATGAAAGGAAAATTTTATGAATGCCTCAAAAAGAAAGATGTTTTGATATGTGTCCCCAAATACAGATATATAGTACAGCGCATTCAGATGATAAACAATTATACATTTTAATAACTAATTTGTTTGGTCGTTTCTCTTGTATTTGTATCCTATTCTTTTCCATGAATAAATTACAAGCTCCTGGAGCAATTTGCAGAAATAGGCCAGCAAGCCCTTGAATACTGAGTGTGAAGGGTTCAGAAGGAGAACCAATCTTCGAGTTACAAGCATCTGGAACATTCTGCAAACATGCATTAGTGATTCCTTGGTTGGCGATTGTATGGTCCAAGAGAGAGCAGAAGCCAAACATCTTCCTCACCATCTTATCCTTTATGAAAATGAGTTGGTCCTTGAATCCTTTATACCCTATATAAGCCAGTAAAAAAGTTTATTATAAAATAAAATTTAGTTAAAAACCATTACAAAAATGCACATAACTAACCAGCCGTTTGAAGGATCTGTTGAATGAAGTTTTCTTTGAATTCTCAACATCTGGTTTGGCACGATCCAGAGCCTACAAAACAAGTGCAGGGTTTATCGCAAGTTATGCAGTGAAACGCAACACATCATTTAAGGGAAAATGACCACCAACACATTTATGCCAATGTAGCAAAAGTTCACTTCAACTGTTTCAATGGATAAAATATTACGTGTGGTATTTTAGTTGCGTTTAAATCCCATAATGGTGCAGTGTTTCTGTGAAATGCCCATAATGGGGAAAAAAAAAATTTTTACTAAAATGGGCAAATCATGAATTTCTGGCACGATTTCAGTATAAATTCTCTTAATTATTGCTAATTGAAATATTACTAAAATGGTGATACTAGGTACTAAAATGATGCATATTTTTTCACATTTTAGATTTTACTTTTTTTATTATTATAAAAACATTATCATATTATTAAAAAATATTTTAAATTGTTATTAAAATATTAAAACATGAAAACAGGGTAACTTGTCAAAACCTGTGCACATATTAAAACGGTGCAGTTTTTTTTTTATGTTTAATAAAATGGACAAATCATGGATTGTCAATCCGATGAATCGTGCCACATGGGCATGATATGGTAAAAATTTTTTTTTGCCCATTTTGGGTATTACACAAAAAAAAACTGCACCATTTTGAGAACAGAGCCATTTTAGTTGGGCCCTAGGATGCCAATTAAATCTTCCAAGTTATGTGCATTCCTTTGCAACAACCGAAAGCCAATGTTAGGACAAAGTATGAAAAAACAGGGAACATTCCCTGGTCATAAAAAGCTTTTCAATGAAGCATATACCTAACCATTATGTAATATCCAGTATCCACCATATTACATTTCATAATCAAACATTTTACCGCAATGTCAAACAAAATTGAAGCACTAAAAGATTTTTAGTAACCACAGTTAATTTGGATAAGTAAATAAAATTTAGGAGTACCTGAATCAAGGACTCCACACGACGCCGCATACGTGTATGCATAAATCCTTCCGAGCACTGTCACAAATATGCATAATGTAGATAAGGGATGGAACATCATTTATGCAGGTTTGGTAAAGATAAACATTATTGGCAGACAAGTAGATAATAATAAGCTTAAGCCCTCTAATTCTTCCATAATTTGGAATACCCCACTTACAGTGAAAGTGATCGAATCTATATTAAACCATATACTCTCTCCAACACTTTTCACCAATGTCCCTCTCTGTTTTTAAATAAAAATTATACTTTAAATAAGTAAATTGTCGGCAAAACTTTTTTGGTTTTATTTAATCATATAAAATTCGTCATATCTAAATATTTCATAGAGTAAAATATTTGCTTATCATTTCAAACCCTTATTCCTTAAGAGTACTCAGACAAAGATGATAGTTTATATCCCAAGCTAATAATAGTTCATTCAAAAGATAATATCTTCATGATACCAAATTGAGATCAGCATGTACATTGTCATCACAATACTGAAACTTATTTATGCGACTGAAAATATTTGGTTCATCAAAGAAATCCATACCTTAACATGATAGCTAACATAGGCATGAAAAGTTGACAGATTCCATACCGTACGATCCAATTTCTGACCTTCAACGTGGCGGGGGAAAATAACTGCAGAGTCGAACATATTACATTACAGTGCTGCTAGTAATAGGAAAAAAAAACCAAGCATATATACATTGTGATCCTGACACTAACCAAATGTGACAAATCCTGCATTTGCAGTTAATGCATCAGAGGGAACTCCTTTTATTTCCAGTGGAGGAGTAAGAGACCACGAACAAGGAGGGGTATTATGAAGTCCTGCTGTACGCCTGGCTTCGACAAATTCCTAAATTAAAATAAAGCTTGAAAATTGAAACCATCAAATCACCCAAAAGAGTAGCAAAGCACAACACGAATATTTGCAAAATGCAACAAAAATTATGCTTTTATCTCTTCCTGCTCTCTTTAATAGCAATGACCTTAGACATGTGATAGAAAACAAACCATACCTGCAGGAATGAAGTTGCAAGAACAATGTCTATTGAATCGTTGAATCTCATAGGATACACAACAGTCACCTTGTCAGTCTGAAAAAAAAAATGTTTCATCAGCTAGATTTTCCATTTTCAAACTTAAAGAATTATTTTTTTTATCCTTTTCCTTATTCCCAACTTAAAGCTAACAGCAACTAATGAAGCATATTTGCACAACACGAAAAAACACTATTGTTGATTGCCTATTTTACCCCTTTAATGGTCATAATTTGGTGGCAATTCTTTGAAATTTCTAACTTCTAAACTTTATTTTACCTCTTTTATTAGCACCCTTTCGTAATTGATTGAGTTTAATTCGGCAATATAGTTATTACTATTCTAATCCCTTTTAATTGTTAATTCAGAGAGAAGCCAAGCCAAGTAGGTGTTAATTCAAGAATATGTGCAATTGTAAATTCGTTGAGCAAATCTTAATTCACTAATTGAATTCATAGCAGAGAGATCCTGAAACTTGAAGTAGCAAATGCGCTAAGCGAATCCAAATTCAATCAGCAAAATGGAGAGGAGAAGATTGTTTCCTTTGGAGCAAAAAACTAAGCGGAGAAAATTTTAGGCAAATGGAATTTTGAAGATTCACTCAGCGATTTACAATGCACTGAGCGAAAATATAAAACTTGTCAACTCCCCTATATTGGAACAAAAACATATTAATGGGCATGGAAGCCAAGCACTGAGAGATACAAAGAGGCAGAACAAGACTCCTTAGAGGTTGGGAAGCAACCATTGGAGACTCTTTTCATATGATTTGCAATCTTGATTGGTTATTCACCATGAATAATTAATCTTTTCTTTGTTGCGATCAAATCTAATGAAACTAAAACTCTTGTGTATTTACACACACACGAACATGTATGATTTTCTCTATTTATCTATGTTAGTGATTCATTTATGCTCTTAATGCTTGTTATGTTTGAAAAACCATAACTTGATTCTAGATTTCAAGATTGAAGGGAAAAATGATATTTAGCCATGATTTAAATGGGTCTCCTAATGAACCAAATTAGTTGTTGGTTGTTGATGTTGCTATTCTTAAATTTGGTTCTTGGGATGACTACTGAGTGTTAGAAAAACATTGAATTGAATCGTGTTTCCAAGACAGTACGAGTGCTTTATTTATATTGAGAAAAAATGTTAATACAATAAATATAGAAAATTTAATATCTTCTAATAACAAATATATGAATTGGGAATATAAAAATGTTTCTAATATTACATATATAATTTAGATATTCCTGATTATATCAGCTCCTTATTTCTATAATTATAAGACCCACCCCCACCCTCAGTTGTATGTAGGTATGACGATAGGAATGAAAGAATGTAAGGCAGCATTAGATTAGAAAATTGGGAGGGAGAGTCCAGTTCTCTCAAATACCTGGGAGAGATAGGAAGAGAATCATACTGTGGTATTTTTTTCTTATCTCTGTTTTGTACCTTGTTGATACTGATCAGAGGCTATTCATTGCAACAAAGATTGTTTGTTCTCCCTATAGTTCAATCACTTTACTCCATTTATTTATTTGCTTTATTATTAGTATTTTTTTGGAACAGTTAAAGCTTACAATATTAAGATTTCGTTTTACTGAAATGCTTGACAGAGTATGAGGCTCTCAGCAGATCAATATTGTATATATTCAGATCTGAATCAGAAGTACAAAAGATAGGAAAGAAAAGGCCCACACCTAGGAGCTGTAAGTCTGATATCAAAGAACAGGTTTTATAAAAGCTGTACATATGACAATAATAAACTTTTCTAACAAACACTACAGAGGTTCCCTTTGCCTTCATATCCATTGTAATTTTTTCTAGAAGTTAGTTATCTCAAGCCAATTTTGGTGAAGTCAGTTTTAAAGGCTTCGGGAAGCACAATGAAAGCAGGACTTTCCATAGATGCTAAATTTTGCTGTAACTTCATGCTTATGGATAGAAAAAGTGCCCAATTTTTTTGCATAGAATGTCAAGGAACCAGTTCACCTGAGCTGTTGTGAAGACCAAGAAATATCTTCTGAAAAGAAATATTCAGTTCTATTATGATATTAATAAATGATCCATCGGAGAAGACTTTCTGTAGGACTCAAGGATTGAACAGACAAAAGTAGTTATATATCACTAGATTAATTTGGTTACTAGACTAGATTTGAAAAACAATAGATCAACTACACATTTTCCTCCGTCAAAAGCACTACAAAAAACAAACTGACACATTGACAGCCTCAGCCCCATCACATCACATACACAATAATATAACTGTAACACCATAAAACATGACTGTCTAATATAAAATTAAAACAAACATAACTGACATATACAACAATAATGGTCACACCAACACCATAAAAGATAACTGCCTAACACTGACTTACATGGTCTGTCATTTATTTTGCCCAACATAAACCCTCAAGAGAAAGTTTGTTAAAACCAACTTTAAGGTAGTCGTTAGTGTACTTTTTCAGTTTGTTGTACACTTGTAGTTTGTTATAACTGTCCTTTCATATCAGATCTATATACAGATCTCTCTCTTGTGTTCAGATTAAGAAAAATTCAGTTTCAATAATATAGAATATTATCTTCTAGTTTTTTTTATCTCTCTGGTACATGTATCCAGAGATTGAAGATGTTATCAAAGCTCATCAACTTCAACATTTTCTTGTTTGTCCTCCAATTCCACTGAAGTTCTCGGGATGCAGTAGTTCTTAATCCTGATTATGCTGTCTGAGCACAATAGGACCAGATGCTTATGTCCTAGCTCCAATAGTCTCTTTCAATTCTGATTCTTTCTCATGTTCTGGCAGCGTTCATGTGTACCGAGTTTGGGACAAAATCCATGACTTTTTTCAGACAGACTCAGCACACGTTCTTGCCAGCTGCAGACTGAGTTGTACTCAGAAATTCTTGATGACAAGTCAATGGAAGAATTTGTTTCTTCGTGTTAAAGCCTTAATCAATGTTCTAGCTTCTGTTAGTGAGTCTACCTCCTTGCAAAAACACATTGATGTGATTCTTCAAGAGCTTCCACAGGATTACAGGCCAGGTATTTCTGTGATTTGAACCTCTCCACAGTGAAATAGTCAACCGTTTGTCACTTCGCTTGCCCATGACATGTGTCTTCAAAGATTCTTCAGCTTCTGTCAACTTTACTCTAGTCCCTACCTCAACCACACCCTACCAACAAAATACAGATCCTATTGCATAGATCAATCATTCATCCCATGATATTGATATAACCTTTAATGGAACTCTATTCACAGCCACGGTGACTGCAGAGCACATTATCGTGGTGGTCAGTTTTCCAACATGCAGTATTAATTTGTCAAATTTGGACACATTGCTACAACCTGTTACAGCAGATTGGATCAAACTTTCGGCCTTATCAGATCATATAATCCCAATAAATTAGACTTTAGATCTCATGAATGTCTCTTCCTAGGCTCCTCCACCTCACACAAAGGTCACAAGTTTCCTCCTTGGTTGGACCAACTTCATAGCACGCCACCAATTAATAAAAGTAATAAAAGATATTGAATGCTAAATTCACTCATAATAGAGAAACACATTTATTTTCCTAAGGACAACACATACAATAGAGCAGTACAATTGTTCTCCCAAAGACAAAAACAGAGTTTACTCTACTGGACACAAAGATTCCCTCCTTGAACCGGCTCGTAGAACCAAATTGATAGAACACCAACTGATAAAAGTAATAAATATAATATTTAACACTAAAATTACTCACAATACAGCAACACACTTGCTGTCCCTAAGACAGTCTCTCACCACATATAATTCTGCATACACCTGTCATCCCAAAGACAAAATTCTCCTAAAAGAGTATTATTTGTTCATAAACTACAAATAGCTTTATACTTCCTAATTACAAAGACAAAAATCTATCAGATATATACTCCTAATACATAACTGCCATCAATGGTTTCTACACATATTCCTAGAGTTTCTAATACAAAATTGTTTTCTAAAGCAGTTAATTCCATACATAACGGTCCCTAACTAAGTTCCATATTGACATATTGCATTTATAATAATTTGTAGCTACAGTAAAGGATTTTCCTTTTTACAATCAAACCCCCTAATTAAGGCTGTGCTCGTTTATTTGAATTTGGGTTTGAACCTCTCTCAACCTTACAGAACTAGTTAGAAGTGAGGATTTTCCCCCATTTACATATACTATTATGCTTGATCCATGGATAATATGGTAGATGATCCTTTTTCCGATGGATCTAGGAGAAGTTTTGATACCATCTTAAAGTTTAGGTTTAAGTTTAACTCAATTCCACAAAACTGGCTTGTGATGTGAGAGCTGTCTCCCACTTATATACATTATTCTGGCCTTGTCTCTGATATTTCAACTCAAATGTGAATTGCCTTGAAAGTTCAAGTTTATTAATAAGTTTTTTAATTTTTGTAGTGAAGGATATTGATCCCACTCGACATATGTGAGACTGTGATTATAAGTCATGAGATTTTGATCACCACAAGTTTCCGTGATAAGATCATATTTAGTTCTTTGCTCCAAAACCAAAGGAAATTCTCACGATTAGAGAAAACTCATCACTAAATTCAACTTCATTTTAAGATTTAGAAGATGATGATTGAAGATTCCTATCTAGGAACCTATATTTGCCTTTTATTGATGTTAACTTGCATCTTTGTTTAAGACACCAATGACATTTTATTATTAATTATGAATGTCATAAATTGAGTATTCTTTATCATTTTTTAAGAATTTATATGTATATACTATAAATTATATTAACAATAAAAATTCCAGAACAGCAGTTCTCCCACAATAGCGCTTTTGAAGTCAACCACACACTGCTATCCGGAATTGATAGCACTGCTTTCAGTAACAGCCTCATTATTTTCCTTAGCATGGTTATGGAACTACTTCTTAATGTGGGAAGAAAAGTGTAAATAAAATATTGCAAGCACCAACAAAGGCTTTAGTAATAGAAAGTTGTACTATTATCACACCTGTGGAAAAAGAAAGAAAGACTCATTAGGCCGATGAACAAGGGCAACCAGTGGATCCAGGTCCGGAGCAACGGTCCTTGCAGCAAGATGTTCTAAAATTACTCTCAGTGGGGCACCAAGGACGACCTCTCTTATTGATGCAACTTTTACCAAAAAAGCATGTTTTTGCTCTGCACAAGTTCAACATCACCATTGTAAGAGAACATCAACAACCAAATAATTAAATCGAAATTCCTTTTTCTCTTTTTCCTTAAACCAGAATTTTCTCTGTTAATATAACAGGAAAAATTGTATAAACTAACCAGTTTCATAAAGAGATGAGTAACCAACTCTTAACAATCACCACATATTTGGGGAGAAAAACACTTTTTTGTAGCCTTGGAAACTACAACATTAGCATTATTATTATTATTATTTCTACTAAGTACCACAGTCCAAACTGTTAAAAATATGATTTTATTACATTAAATAAGGAAATATGATATGATTTGATTACATCAATAAGGAAATATCTTAGCAAATATTTCTCATCAGTAATTATTGATAGTATTCCTCAACACTATGTCTCCTCATTATAAATAAGAATATTCACGAGTGTACATTACACACCAAATTCATCCTGCATTCTCTTGTTTCTCTCTCTCAATCAACGTTATTGCTATTGGATAATGGAAAATATCAACGACCCCAAAAATCCTCTATGAAAGATTATTGGAAGCCATAACAGGTTATGACAAAAGCATAGCAGACAAAAAAAGTACAATATATACATATAGATAATTAAAAAACTGCAGAAACAGACTTGTAATGCTAAAATAATGAAAGACAACCATATAATTAATAATAATATCATGTCTAGAAATTTAAACAATTATAAAATATAATCAAAATACCACCAAATTTAAGTTCTAGACTTCAAATAATAACAAAATATAAGATAAATTTATAATTATGTCTTGGATGTTATTGAACTGCCTGGTTCAGTTGCCATTGGGGTTTCGGGAAGAAATGATCAAATGTTTAAGATATTAAGAGAATATTCTTTGAGTGGAAAAGAAGAAAAAAAGAAGGGAGAGAGGGTGGCACTGAACAAAGAGGAAATAGAAAGAAAAAATAAAATAACCAGCGGTGGTGACTGGCAGCAGGACATCAACAATGCTGTAGTGGGTTGGCCACGGTGGGACAGCGAAAGCACTGAAGTGGGACACCAGTACTGCAGCGCTGGAACAAGAGAAACCAATGGTACCGCAAAGTGCAAGAACCAAAGGAAGTTGTAGGTTGGGTGCGATTCAGAATTTCTGCCATGGTCACTCCTAACTGCCAATTTGAGACACCCAACGCAGCCGCTATGAACCACCATGCAAAACCCAATTTGTCACTGCCACGTACCAGCCGGCAGAAAGTCCAACACTAAAATCCTCCATGGTATGTCCAAAAGTTTAGGTAAACTCTCAACTAAAGCAATCAAATGTGTCTTTTTGGGCCATTCTCGACTTCGAAAAGGATATTGATGTTACACTCCCAAGACCAAAAATAACTATATCTCTGCCAATGTCACCTTTTTTGAACCAACTCCCTTCTTTCCTCTTTCTACATAGGATTCTAATTCTTTCCAACATGTCCTTCCTATTCCCTTAGTTGAGTTTTCTATTCTTTCTCATCCCAACACTCAGAATACCTTACAGAATGCTCCTGAACCATCGTCACCGCCTCTTATTACCTATCAACGCAGGAACCAAATGGCTAGTCCAGTACCCCAAGTTGAGTCCTCTTTGGCAGGTCCTTCTCAATCATCACCTAATACAACAACTCCCGATCATGATGACTTAAGTTAGCCCACTGCCATTCACAAAGGTACTCGATCCAACCATAATCCTCATCCTATTTACAATTTTCTTAGCTACCACAGATTGTCTCCTTACTATTTTTCCTTTATTTCTTATGTCTCTTCTATCACTATTCCTAAAAATGTGACAGAAGCACTTGATCATCCTGGTTGGCAAGAAGCCATGGTTATTGAAATGCAGGCTCTTAAACATAACCAAAACATGGGAGTTAGTTCCAGTTCCATCTGGGAAGAAGACAATAGGTTGTTGTTGGGTCTATGCCATTAAGATTGGACCTAATGGTGAAGTTCCTCAAAGCTCGATTAATGGCTAAAGGATATACTCAAATCTATGGGCTTGACTCCAGTAATTCTTTTTCTCCGGTGGCCAAAATGATACTATTCAATTTTTCCTTGCCATGGTAGCCATTCGTCACAGACCCCTTCATCAATTAGATATTAAAAATGTTTTTCTGCATAGGGATCTAGAAGAGGAAGTCTACATGGAGAAACCTCCAGAGTTTGTTGCTCAAGGAGAGTTTGGTTTGGTTTTTAAGTTGCACCACTCTCTTTATGGTCTCAAGCGATCTCCCCGTGCTTGGTTTGGAAAGTTTAGCCACATTGTTCAATCCTTTGGTCCGAAACGCAATGGGGCAACTCTATTTTCTATCATCACAACTCCCTTGGAAAATGTGTAATTAATTGTGTATGTTAATGATATCGTACAGGGAATGATGCTGCTAAAGTATCTCAACTAAAGAAACATTTGTGCAATCATTTTCAAACCAAGGATCTTGGAAATCTCAAATATTTTTTGGTCATAGAAGTAGTTTAATCAAAGGAAGGCTTGTAATCTCTCATAGGAAATATGCTCTTAGACATCCTAAAAGAGATAGGCATGATTGATTGCAAACCAGTGGATTGTCCCATGGATCTAAATCAGAAATTAATGGCAAAATAGGAAGAAGTTTTCTTTGATCCATAAAGATATAGAAGACTAGTTGGAAAACTCATTTATCTCCCTATTACCAGACCAAATTTGTCTTTTCCAGTGGGTGTTATGAGTTAATTCACACAAAAATTTTATATTGATTATTGGAATGTTGTCATTCGTATTCTAAGATATCTCACAAAGGCTCCAAGACAAGGACTACTTTATGAAGATAAAGGGATTATCCAAATATTTGAGTATTGTGACGCTGATTGAGCTGGTTCTCCTATGGATAGACGTTCTACCACAGGCTATTGTGTTTTGCTTGGAGGAAAAATTATCTCTTGCAAGAGCAAGAAACAAAATGTTGTCAAATCATTTGCTGAAAGTTGAGTATAGAGCAATGGCATCCCCCACTTGTGAACTTATGTGGGTAAAATAGTTCCTACAAGAATTAGATTTTCGTGAGATTCGGCCAATGAAGATATATTGTGATAACCAAGTGACTCTCCACATTGCTTCCAATCCAATGTTCCATGAGAGGACTAAACACATTGAAATTGATTGTCATTTTATTTGAGAAAACTTGCAGACCAAGGAAATTTCCAGTGCATTTGTTGGATCAAACGATCAACTTGGAGATGTACTAACAACATCCTTGAGAGGACCTCATATTGAATATATTTGTTCCAAGCTTGGCACATACAATTTGAATGCTCTAGCTTGAGGGGAGTGTTAGACGAAAATAGATTACATAGTTTTAAATAGAATTTATTTCATTTCAGATTCTCTTCTCTTCCTTATCATACATTGTATCTGGTCTATCTAAAGTAGTTATAAATATGAGATACTAAGAGCAGGAAAGACACACTCCCGAAATTTCAAATTCCTTTGTATTATTATCAAGTGAGGTAATTTGATATTGTAGAAAAGCAAGAAACAAAGTGTTGTGGCAAGATCAACTGTAGAAGCAGAGTACAAGGAAAAGACATTAGTCATTAGTGAGCTCATACAGCTAAAACAACTCAAAAAGCTTACATTTAAAGAAAGTTCCCCAATACACCTTATATGTGACAACCAAACAACATTACACATTGCATCTAATCTAGTCTTTCATGAGAGGACCAAACATATTGAGGTGGATTGTTATTCAAAAGAGAAAAGCTAGAGTCTAGAGACATCACTATTAGATTTGTCAACTCTAACGAACAATTGGCTTACATATTCACAAAGATTGATTATATTTGCAACAAGTTGAGTACATACAATTCATATGCTCTGGATTGAAGGCAAGTGTTCTAATTATAGAAACAAGGAGCAAACCCTATATATATATATATATATATATATATATATATATTATTATTAATATTTTTATATATTCCCATATCATGTCTTTATTATTAGAGGATATCAAATCTCCTCTATTTATTGCATTGGTTCATTTTCCTCAATATAAATAAAGTATTTGTGTTGTCTCATAAACACACAGCTTCAACTCAATGTCTCTCTTTCTTACAGTTTAACAAGATGAACCAAGGAAACATAAAATGTTCAGAATATAGATAGGCATACATGACACATGCCAATATCCCATATGAACTAAACATCCCTACTCATTCAGACAAGTGCCCACTTCTAATTTTTAAATTAAAACAACTAAGTAGTTCAATTATACTCTAATTAATTAATATATATATATATATATATATATATATATATGAGACAGATAAATTTATAAAGATAAAAAAGAGAAAAAAGAACAATGAAAATTTGACACTCGTCAACTGTTCTAATGCATAGAAAAGCAGTATCTTATAAATTCAGCATATTAGGAAAAACTCCTCCTGGGAAGGAGGATGGAAAGTTGAGATGACATTTTATACAGAAACTCTTCGTACCTTGATTTGCCGGAAGCTTTGACAGATTTATTTTTAATGTGAGGTTAAAGCCATCCCTTGGAGGATCAAGAATTTGCACAAGATTACCATATGCAGCTTTTATTGCTTCAATGGCTCCAAAAGGAAGCCCACGGACAAAAATAGTTTCTGAAGAAGGAGTAGGCAGTGAAACCGATAGCAGCAAAACATGAGGATTCTTCATTGACACCTACAATCATTATTGCTTGGTTAATAGCAATCTAAAACTGTCAAAACTACTTAAATTCAATTAAAACTGTCCAGGGCTAAATTTAACCATACATGTGAAAGAATCATCGATGTACTTTCCTGACAATTGTCAACATAAAAAATATTACCTGAATATGATATCGAACATCATCAAACTCAACCCAGTGGTGATCCAGTTCAACTCCTTTTTCAAGACTGAAAAAAGTGATCAACATTAAAATTGTGTAGATCATTAAAGTTGAAGTTCAGACTTCACAATCTTTTGTTAATTGCTAATTAGCATGAGGAAGGGAAACAATAGACCTAGCTGCAAAAAGTGCAGTTCAATTGTGGTCTCTTTAGCTGAAAGTATATATTACCACAAAATGTATAATTAGATGAAATCGAAGTCAACAATTACACACTTCACATAAATGTAACAATAGAATGAGTTAAAAAGCTTTTCCAATTACCATCAAGTTTGTTCACATTTAAGTAGGGAAGTAGCTACACTTCATTACATGGAATTTTCTGAACCAGAGTCCCTCTTGGGTCTCCTTGACTCCAAGCCTATATGCTAGAAGGAGGAATCACATTTGCAGCAAGAAAGTGCCCAGACCACAGCAATCAAGTGTGTTTGACTTGGTCAATTTTTGCAGTGAAAAATAATCAAATTTTCATTGAGTGGAATTAACTTTGAGAAAAGTGGCAGTATTTAATTGTTCGGAGAGTAAAATTGATTCTAGGAATGAAAAGTGATTATACTTTTTACTAGACCCAATTTTAACATATCATTCCCAAATTCAAAATTTTTTTAATCTAAATTTTCCATCTTTCCTACCTTTTGTGATGAAATTCCAACACAATTTAAATCTGTAATTTCATATTTTACAAAGCAATAATAATAAAGGATTCCGTCCTCCATTCTCCACTTTCGTCTCTTAGCAAGGTAGTCTCACTAGTCTTTATGTATTTCTATCCATTAACAATATGAGATTGCTAAAAGGAAAAACAATGGCTAGGATGGGAGAGTGTAGCATGCCTCCGCCAAGGGTAATCATTTTATACTTATCAGTTTATCTCATTTAGAAATCAATGCTTGTGATTTTCTTCTTTTATTTTCCTATACTCTTTTTTCTCTGCTATTTCCCGCTACCCCCTTTTTCATCTTCTCTTTCTTCCCCTCTTCTTTTACTCTTTCCCCACACCTCCTTTCCTTCTTCTCAACCAAAGCAGCATGTCAATGGCAACCACAACCTCTACAATGTCACTTTCCACCACCCTCACAGCCTCATGGTGAACATGGAATTTGAGTGGCATTCCAACACTCACCACAACATGCAAAACCCACTGTTCCCTTGTGTTTTCTCTATTTCACAGGTTTCACCCCACGATGGAAAACCTTCCAGAAGGTGTCAATCTCAATGCACCCATTGATGGTTTTGAGTTGTTGGAGTTGGAGATATAACAAGCTCACATCCACAAAGCTTGCACTTTAATTGTGCAAGTTGGTTTCTGTCAGGACCTTTTTATCAAGACAAATGTGCATGATGATGCTACAGTAATGGAAGCTTATGCTGATAATGAAGCTTATAGCGGAATGAAGGTCAAGCATCAGATGGGATTTTAGAAGAAATGAATAAGAGGGGAAGCAAGAGAAAAAAGAAAGGGATATAATGGGAATGACAAGGAGAAAAAGAGAAAAGAAAAAAACTAAATGAAAATATCACAACTGATCTTTAAATAAGAAAATCTGACGGGTATAAAACACTTATGGTGGGAGACATGTCATACTCTCCCATTGTAGCCTTCATTAAAAGAAAAATAGATACAACTTAAAAACTGCAAAGCACTTTTGTGCCATAAGAAATTTCCAAAGAAATTTTTGGTAGTTGACATTGCTGTGATGTGTCATCTAATTAATCATGAGTATTATATTTATTGAAAAGAAAAGAAAAATCTCACTAGGCTTCGTTTCCCTCTCATCCACTCAAATTTCCCTTACTTCTTATATACTTACTTACATATTCAACTGCACATTTACACATGTTTTGTTGAGGGTGTTCACCCTCAAACTTCTAAACTAGGCCCTATATTGGCCACTCTCATTCTCAAAAAATGGGTATCATTGCTTCTATCCAAAACTCTGATCATACTTGGTATTTGCTGCAATTACATTCTTTGAGTCCGCCTAACTCATTTTGGTGTTTTTCAAAATCTCCACCCCAAGATTGATGCCTTGAACCTTATCAGTAAGGCGTATGTTACGAGAAATAAGAGAGTAGGGGGTCAAAACTCAAAGGGAACTGGCTAACATCATACAGTTGCAATAGTTACTAAGATTAGGGGATGGAAATAAAAGGATGGGGTAGAAGTTGTGTAATTTTGTTGTAGGAAGAGTTCAGGTTCTGTCAAATAATCTGAGAGTGCATAATTCATCCATTAGGTATAGATTTCTCTTTATAGCATATTTCTTGTCTTCTCACTCTGAACCAATTCTACAAAGTACTTAACCGGCCTTCTTTGTATGTCTCCACAAAATCCAAACCATCCTAACCAATTTCATGTCAACTTCACCACACCAATATCCCCTTCAAAACAATCATTTCTTATCCTATCCTTTCCCTTGTGGAAACAAACCCATCTTAACATTCTCATTACTAGGTAGAGAACATAAATTTATAGAACGCATTGCTTCTAGGTAGAGAACTTTATAGAAGTTAGTGATTACTCAAGAAATTAAACTTAGATTTCACTTCTCACACAACTCTACTACTATCTAACTCCAACTCATTAATGAAGCTTTGCCTTCTTCTTCCAACAGCAAACCTATAAAAGAAACCAGGATTTCAATCACCCTTCTAACCCTCCTTATTCAACAATTGTTCTTTAATTAATCTCTCTCACAGATAGAACCTCTTTAAAAACATTAGAAAAATAGCTCACTTGGTCAGCTTCTCATTTACTACATCATCCTCACTTACTAGACAATCCAACACCACTAACATTCCCATCCATCACCCAGAAATCACCCTTTTGTTAATTTTATCTGGTTAGCTAAAGAGTGAAGTTGCTACCATATATTTTCAAGTCAAAGAGGAACACGACCCAGCAGAATCTTTCCAGAATTCAAAAAAATAGCAAACTAATCAGAAATTAGACAAAGGAAAAAAATGTTCCTAAGTAGCATAGACTAAAATTCCATCAACACAAGACACATTCCATTCCATACTCGAACATTTCAACAAAATAGGTTGAGTTACCTTCAATCTTACGTTTAACAGTTCTCGGCAAAACCATTATTATAGGATAACGCAAATAGTATTTATTAGTATTTACTAATAAAGGACCTCAAGCACACTTGTTATGAAACTAAAAAACCTTAACCTAAACAGACCAAATTTCCAGAAGAAAAAGGGTGCATTATAGACATCATGAATTCAAAGATATCGAATTTCAACTCTCGGGTCACAACTGACTAATATATTAGTCATGTATATAACACACCTTGTCCCACTCAACCTTCCTACAATTATATGTGGCTATAGAAAAGAAAAGGAGCATGGTAAATGTAAGGGAGGAGAAGAAGAAAGAGCGTACTTTTGGGCCCGATTCAACAAGGTCTGGAGCAGGAATCTTGAATGGGACTGCAGGAGTATCATGGATCCCTCTGATGGTGTTGCAAGATCCAAGCGAGGGATTCTTTTCTTCGTGATTGGGATTCAGTTTTGGAGCAAAGCAAAACCAAAATCATGCGTCGTGATGTGACTGATGATGACGACGATGATTGTTTCGGTCATTCAATTCTGCTCTCATGCTGCCATGCCCTATATTAGTTACTACCCTTCTCTTTTACTAACTAAATATTTTTAAATTCTACTATCACTAACTTATTCATGTAAAATACATTAAAAAATACTTCAAATCATCATCAAAGAGATCAAATTTTAAATTCACCATTCATTGTCATTTTTGCAACCGAATAATAATTTATTTTAATTTAATATAAAAATTAATTTTACATGCACTCCCATTTATTGTAAAAGATTCTTGCACAAACTCTTTTATTATAATATAATACAATATATACATATATATTTAAGATAATTATTTTAAAAAATATATCAACAGTTAACAACATAAAGGTTTTATACTTATCTATATATATATATATATATATATATATATATATATATATATATATATATATATATATATATATATATAACAAATTTGTTCACTTTTAATTAATTATGTTAACTAGGTACTTGTGTAGCAAATGTTTTATTTTAATTTTAAAAATATTTTATTTTATAATGAAATCATTTTTTAATATATTTTGTTTTTATGTTAAGATTAAATTAAAGATTTAGACTAGAACATTGATCATTTCAAGTCAATAAATTATTCAAAATATCAAATTTTTTATAAAAAAAAACTCACCATAGGCATTTTACTCAAAATATCAATTTATAGTAAAATATTGTTAGAATAATATTTCACTTACATTATAAATTTGAATTTGATTTTAAAATATGTACTTATTAACATGTCATAAAAAATTGTACTGATATCCTCGTATTAATTATATATAAATAGAATTTATTTTATGAGACATTTTAAATAAGGTTAGGTCACTCTTTAACACATGACAATCACCATCACTTACTTTAAATCACTGAGATAAAATTAATTATATTTACACATGTAATTAATCAAAAGCATCTTTATCAATTAGTTTTAGGTTGGTTCCTTAATATTTTTTTTATATATCTCATTTATACATTTACATATTTATTTTTGTTTTTACTTTTTAAACAACTCTCTAACGTCCACTTTATTAAATTTTAATGTCGTAATTATGAAGTAATCTAGGTTTATATTAAGCATCCATTGAAATTGAAATTCCTTGTTCAAGATATATTGAAATATCTCCCCTGTATAAAGGTCATAGTTAGGATTATACACTTTATACCTTAACTGATAAGACACTTCCGTAGAACATGTTGATATAACATTAAATTTAAAATTTTGGATCTTAAATAAAATTTAAGTTCTTATGATATTCTTGATGGAAGCAAAAGTTAAAAAATATCTTTAAAACATATATCCACCAATAAAGCAAACTTACTATTAGACATTCTAATAGTTTCCTAACGTTGTTAATCATAATCAATTATACACTATGAATTGACATATTTCATATAGTTATGTTCATTTAATTTTAACCACTTTTAAAATGAAGTTGCCATTTACACAATTAGTCAGTCCATGTACCAATTAATACTTTCATCACTTCCCTAATGTTCATTTCATTGAATCCTAATTTAACCTTGGCACTCCTTCATCTTCAAGTTTTATTAACGATCACTAGTTACTATTGAAAATAAACTTTTTAATTAAAATCCTTAATTAATATTTCTAAATTTTCCAAAAAAAAAAAAAAAGCATGAAGACTAAAACGTGACAATTAAAATTCTTAAACCTTATTGGAGAAATAAAATCAAAATTTCTTTATATATATATAAGAATTCTTATATAATAAATTTTAATAATTTATAGTATGAAGAAAATTTTTTTCTTATCAAATATCTTATGACCACACCCTTAAATAAAAAAATAAAAACAGAATATTATGATACAATTTATTAAATGAGCCCTTCTAAGTTATGATTAATTACATAAAGGTTATTTTGTTATTTTCTTCTTACGTCTCAACATATTTTATTTTAGTCAATGTTTATATTTTTTTTAGTTTATTTCTTAGTTTTGAGATACCTTAATCTACTCTTCTTTCTTCACATAACTCATTTTTGTTTTATTTTTATTTGATTCTCAACATGCTTATCTGTTATATTAATACGTAGCTCAATAGACTCGTTATGTGACCTCTTTAAACATGTCAACACTTTGTTGTCAAATAATCATTACTCTTAACATTCATATGTGATAAATTTTGACAATTTTCAATATATCTCATGTATGTTTTGTAGGTATGATGCCCACTTAGGTGGAGGACATGAGATTCAAAGGACTATGTTGGAGTTGTTGAATCACATAATTTGTTTTTATTCAAAAGGAGATGTGAAAATTATTCTTGCAGCCACCAGAATTGAAAGCCTTGATCCAGCTTTATTGCCACCTAGTTTAATAAATTGGTAGATTGAATTTCCTTTGACTAATATGAAAACAAGAAAATGCAATTTCTAGGTAGGTGTGAGTACACTAGTAGATAAAACACATACTACAATAGGATAAAATGTCGATTAAAATATAACCGATATAAACAAAAATGCGGTGACACTTTTGAAATTATGTAAAGAGATATTACATCGGTTACAAATAAACCGATGTAATATAGCACATTCTACATCAGTTGACACTTTTAACAAAAGTAGAAAAGACTGAAAAAATAAAGATTCAAACTTTGGTTTGGCGTTCAACTTATTACATCGATTGCAAGCCTCAATCGATGTAATAGGTGCTAGATACTGCATCGTGTTACCTACAACCGATGTAGAAAGTGTCTATTACATCGATTCTCACTACAACCGATGTAATATGTACAATGTATGAAAAAATTCAATTTTGAGTGTACGTGCATGGATTTATTAACCTAATATTTCACTGCTTTTACTATTTGTGTTTTTCTCGCGGAGCCGCTAATTTTCTCAGGTATGTTCTATACGTTTTCACTCTCACTCATGCTCATTTGGTTGGTTCCTTCGTTACCTTCATCTACTTTCTTTAGCATTTTCAAAGGTAATTTGCTAACATTTTTACATTGTAGGTTCTTAAGGATGTTATACACTTGATGCGTGACCCTTTTTCCATTGTAAATACTTGATTTTATAGAGAAATATAATTTTATATATTGAGCACATAGATCGTACAAATATGTATGATTATATATACATACACACACACACACACATATATATATATATGTATATGTATATGTATACATATACACATACATATACATATATGTATATGTATATGCATATACACGTATATTTATATGTATATATACATATACATATGTATATGTATATGTATATATACATATATATATATATATATATATATTACAAAAGGATTTGTTCCTGAATAATTGTAACGAAAAAATACAGAAATGTATGTACAGGATGACAAATAATTAAGGGATAACATAAGCTATAATTAAGGGATAACATAAGTTATAATATAAGTTATAATTAAGAGTGTGTTATGATGTATGCTCATGATTTGCGGATGATTGTTTCTGGTGAATGAAGAGAGAGTCTACACACCCCTGCAAGATGGAGGAGGGAGACCGAACACCAATCTTGTCTAGAAGAAATGCATGGCGAGAGTGAGACAGAGGCTTGGTAAGTATATCAGCTAGTTGATGACTTGTTGGCACATGAGACACTTGAAGTTCCTTAGAAGCAACCAAGTCACGAATAAAATGATAGTCAATGGCAAGATGCTTCATGCGAGTACGAAACACTAGATTGGCAGAAAGGTAGGTAGCTTCAATATTATCAGAAAACAATTACGGCGTCTTGATGATTAGATGACCAAACTCCTTTAATAGTTCCCGTAACCGCAACAATTCAGTAGTGGTGGTCACTATAGTTCGATATTCAGCCTTCGTTGAATATTTAGCAACAGTGAGTTGCTTCTTATAGGACCAAGAGATGGCATTGGGCCCCACATAAATAAGATAAGCAATAGTAGACTTGCGATCACGAGTATCTCCAACCCAATCAAAATCATAAAATGTTGTGAAAGAGAGATCTGTGGCACGAGAGAGGTCAAGATCATGGTCTAGTATCCCCTTAAGATAGCAGAGTATACGCTTGACAACTTTCATGTGAATTTTAGTGGGAGCTTACATGTACTATGATAGTTTATATTGAGTTATAAAGTCATCAGGATCCCGCTTTAGACGAAAAATCCACTTATTACCAATAATGTTGAATTGTGGTTGCTTAGGGACAAGGGACCATGTACCATTAGCAAGTAATGCATTGAATTCTTCTGACATTGCTTGCCTCCACTCAGAATGTTTCAAAGCCTTGGTCGGATAAAAGAAAATTGGTGGCTAGGTGAAGTTGTTTGGGTTTAAAGATGTCATTTTTAGATCTTGTGACCATTGGGTGGGACAATTGTTTTAGTCCAGGCGAGCATTAGGATGAGTCTACGTGTATGGAAGAAGATGAGCCCAAAGTGTACAAGATATTATGATTGGGTTGAGTAGAAGATTCGGTGGAATTTAGTAATAGATGAGGAGGGGATGAAGTATATGGTAATGTTGGCATGGATATAGAAGAAGATAAGTTTTGATATGTGGTAGGTAAGAGGAGACACTGGAGGTGGAATTTGAAATTTGAGATATGGGTGTTGGAATGATTTGTACGTTGTTCGAGGGTGTGGGGTCAGATGGTTGTATGCATGTAGGGATGGATGTAGGAGAGAGACAAGATGTTGTTGTAAGTGTAGAAGAATAAGGAAAATTATTTTCTACAAAGTGCACATGTCTTGAGGTATATAATTTTTCAGTTTTAAAATTGTAACACAAATAAGCACTTTGAGATGAGTTGTAACCTAAGAAGATGCATGGTTGAGATTTTGAGAGAAGTTTGTTATGAACGTACAGGACCAACTAAGGAAAACAAAGACATCCGAAGGTACATAACTTAGAGTAATTTGGTGAGGAGTAAAATAAGGACTCGAGAGGTGATTTCATGTTTAAACCAGGTGTGAGCATGCAATTTATAAGATAGGATGTAGTTTCAAGAGCATAAGACCAAAATGAGACGGGTAAGGAAACATGGTGGAGAAGACAACGAGCAGTTTCAACCAAATGACGGTGTTTTGTTTCAAAAAGTCCATTGTATTTTGGTGTATAAGGAGGAGTTGTTAAGTGCATTATTCCATGAGTTTGAAAGAAATATTTCAATTCAATATATTCACCACCATTATCTGAGTAAAAAGTTTTAATTTTTGTATTTAATTGATTTTTATCAAGTTATTCGAAAATTGCAAAAATATAAGAAACATCAGATTTATGTTTAATCGGATAAAGCCACACATATTTTGAAAAATTATCAATAAAAATGATCATTTATTGAAGATGAAGGGTGTAGGACCCCATACATATGAATAAATCAATTTTAAGGCTTGACTACTAGACAAAGTGGACCTAGAAAAGGGCAATTTGTGACTTTTATTCGCAAACAATTTGAACATTAAACAGGTGATAAGAAAATGAAATGACATTGGCCTTAAGTGCATGATGAAGGATGCGAGAAGCGGAATGCCCTAAGCGATTGTGCCAGGTGGAGAGGGAGGTGTGACAGTGGATATGATAGGATTGAGGATGAAAAGGTAGGCAAGAAATCTTGTACACATTGTTTTCATTCTTTATGCGTAGTAGGATCGTCCCCACGCTCAAATCCTTGACATGAAAATGCCATGGAAAAAATTCAATGGATACAAAGTTGCTTTGACATAATTGGGATATAGAAAGAAGATTTTGAGATGTCAGGAACATAAAGAACATTATTTAAGTGAAGCGGGGAGGGGGAAGTGGGAAGAGAAGCTGAACCACTATGAGTAATGGTGAGTTCCTTACCATTTGCAACCACAAGTTTATCATTACCACTATAATCATGGGCTCAAGTGAGATTAGCAAGATCACTAGTGACAAGATGAGATGTGCCAGAATCCAAAAGCCAAGATGGTTTTGAGTCAGAATCTTTGTTAACCATATTTGCTTAAGGACGAGAATGATTAGAAGGATAACCATGTAATCTGTAGCAAGTCTTAGCAGTGTGACCACGATGATCACAATATTGACAAATACAGGGAGACCCAGAGGAAAAGTTACGTGGATGAGAACTAGAAGGGTTGTCCTGAGCAGGAGATGCTCTACTAAGGGATGGCATTAAACGTTTGTAGCAGCCATGAGAGAAAGATGAACAAAAAACATCGTTGGCAGTAACAGGGAAGGACGATTGTTGTCGCTCCTCTCGTTGAAGGAAAATTTCATATTCAACAAATTTGTCAAAAAGTTCATCAAACAGCAGCGGAGTGTCATGAGTGCGAATTACTGCATAAAACTCACAATAAGCAGCGCCAACACCATTTAGGACCATAATGACAAGATCAAGATCATCAACAAATGACCAACAAATGCAAACTACGGAGTGAATAAAACACAAATAGGCACAAACATTAAAGTCGCCTTTGGTGACAGAGGAAAGACGCTCTTTAAGAGACATGATCTGAGTGCGAGACCGATTGACATAAACCTTGGTCAGTCTCGATATTGCACAGTAGAGGATATAGCAGAGAACATCACAAGTTGCACCTCAGGACCACAAGTACCAAAGAGAAATATAAGCACATAATTATCTTAGCGCTTCTAGGCAAGAAAAGCAAGATTTTCAATAGTTGCGTCACCAATTCCAATTGTTGTTGGAGGACATGGAAGGGTGTCAGAGACATAGTTGAGTATATTATTTGCAGTCAACAATAGAGTAACTTGCTTGATTCATGTGGGGTAATTTGAGGAAGATAGTTTAATGGGTAATTGAGTTATTGTGACCAAGGTAGTTGAAATCAAGATTTGGAGTAGGATCGTGAAGAGTTCATAAGATCGTAAATCGTAAAATCGTAACACGAATCGTAGATTTTACTTTTTTTTAAAATATATAAATATATATATATATATAATATTTTTTTTAAAAAAAGAAATAAATAAGAGAAATTAAGAAAAGCATTTGAGGGATGATTCAACTTTGATACAAAACTATTTAAGTTTATATAGTCACATTTTTTCTATTTTACTTAATGTATTACATGAAAAGTAATTAAGTAATTAAAAAGATTAATTGATATGTTGGATATATTATGAAAGAGTAATAACAATATAAAATCTAAGTAAAAACATCTAATGCCCAAATGAAATCCAAATTAAAGTCATGAACCCTATAAACACAAACAAAATATACATACATAACTAATTAATTCATTTGTTAATACTTCATCAAACTTAAGTCTATAAAATCAACTACTTTCACAATACTTAATAAAACTTAAGTTTATCTAATATAAATCACTCATATTAAAATGAAAATTAAATGAATCTTCATTAGTTTTATCTCCTTCATGAAGCACATCAATAAGAACATTCTCCTCCTCTAAAGTTGGGATGACAAGGACATCATCATCTTTCACACCACCTTGGACTTGACCTTCAACTAAGTGTTCATCATCTCCATTTGAATTAAGAGTATCATTTAAATCTATATTGCCCAAGTGTGTGAGTTGTGGAGTGTGATTTTTTTCTGGCTAATAAAGAGAAGTCCAAGAAAATCTTGTTAGTATATGCTCTAATGACTTTGGATATGTGAGTGTGACTGAGGTTTTAGAATTAAGAGATGGTTAAAATGCCTTAATTAAATTAATTTAGTTTTATTTTAATTAATATAAATAAAGAGTGAAGAGAGACTCTTCATTTTCCTTTATTAAATTAATCTAGTTTTATTTTGATTGAATTTGAAATAAAACCCAATCAAGCAATAAGAAGGAGGAGTAAACTCTAGAGACTCTTCATTTGCCTTAATTAAATTAATTTAGTTTTATTTTAATTGAATTTGAAATTAAATCCAAGTGAACGTACAAAACAACATAAGAGACTCTTCATTTGAAACAGGTGCAGAGAAGCTAAAAAGATTTTTCATTTGAAATGGGGTTGGAATAAGAAGTAAACGTGAAGAGACTCTTTATTTTTTAAAAAATTTTAATTGTATTAATTTTAATTGGGTGGTGTTAGGTGACAACAAGTATCACAATGTTAGAATTTAATTGCATTAATTTTGAATAAAATTAGACTCAAGAAGGTGAATAGTTTGATACACGAAAAAAATTTCGATTACACGTTTTCACAATTTTATTCGAGGATCCGTACGATCTTGTTGTACATTGATCCTGTGTGAAATTTGAATCACACAGAGCATGTAAAATTGTAAAATCTTATGAATTTACGAGTAAACTCTAGATTTTAACTACCATGGTTGTGACAAGTTCCACAATAGAGTAAGCATAAGGAGTAGTGATGGTCATTGATAGGATCAAAAGTTGCTAGTTAAACTTGTAGCTCTGAAACCATATAGAGAAATATAATTTTATATATTGAGCACATATATCGTACAAATATAAGTATAATATATATATATATATATATATATATATATATATATATATGTACAAGATGAAAAATAATTAAGGGATAACATAAGCTATCATTAAGGTTGTGTTATAATGCATGCGCATGATCTACGACTGATTGTTTCTGACGAATGGAGAGAGAGTCTACAGGTTCGACACCCCTTGCCACTTCTCTTTGCAAGAAGTTAGCAATTTTGTAAATTTCATTAAAAATAGTTAGAAATTTATTTTTGACCCAAATTTTTATCAGCAACTTGATTTAGTGAACATTTGATGGTAGAGTTCTTACATTGTATAAATTTATCATAGATTTTTGGACGAAAAAACTTTAAATGTCCATAACTTTTGATAAAGCTCGAATTGAGTTGCTCCAAAAATGAAAGTTGCTCGAAATGGCGTAACGAAGGTCGTGGGCAATACTCGAAGGGGATTCGAAATCCAAAATTTTCCAAAAATTCATCGTTTACTGTTTTCTTTTTTATTCTTTTATTATTTTTAACATCTTTTTTTCTATTTCACCTATCTATAATTGTCAAAAAACTTATGGAATTTCTATGGTGTTTCATTGTATAGATTACATATTTTATCAAAGAATTATGGATTTTTTTTAAGAAAATAGAGATATTAAATCGGTTGCGAGTCACAACCAATGTAATAGGGTAGATACTACATCGATTGTGGCTCTCAACCGATGTAATATGATAATTACTATGTCGATTGAGAACACAACCGATATAGTATCTCCTCCTAAACTCTCTTAAGATTGGTATTTTATGTCGGTGATTTATTTATCAATCGATGTAGTATATTCACATACTACATCGGTTATAGAACCAATGTAAAAAGTTCAAGATATTTTACATCGCCTGCATCTACATCGGTTCTAGAACAGATATATAATGTCCTCTAGAACTGATGTAGAAAGGAATTTTTTCTACTAGTGGTAGTAGTATGAAAGCATACTTTTAATTTTACTCTTATATCTTAATATGCATATTCTACTTTAATGACTAAAAGTTCTTACATCTTATGAAATTTAGATTCACTCATCAATGACATTAGTTGATGATATCAACTTAGAGGGATTTGTTATGACTAAGGATGAGTTCTCTAGAGTTGATCTAAGAGCAACAAGTATTGAAGCTGGCTTACTTGCATTACGAGAACGCAAATGAATGTTAGAATTATCTTCTTTGTATAGTTATTGCTACAACAATGTGATATCGTGGAAGTATATTGTGGCACTCTTATTTTTAGGAATTGCAAAGTTATTAGTAAGGATAAGCTCATTTGATGGCTCAAATTTGTATATTAAGATAAGAAAATATAGGATAGGTGGTTGGATATGTAAGTTTATACATAACTAATTTTCTCAAACCACTGAAAAAACCTATGGAAAATACCAACCAACCCATAAATTATTTACCTACTTCGATGCATGTTCTTAATTTTGTGCATGTTAGACATCATAATTGAAGTTCTTTTATGAGTTGAATTGAATGAAATGAAAAGGAGTTTTTTTATTTTCGATCTCAAGTAGCATAAATCTTAAAGTTGGAAGTAAGAAGAAATGTTGTCTTCACAATTTGATATTTTTTTGTTTTTGCATCTTTTTAGGATGAAGTTGAAGATCATTTGGAGAAGAGAATTCACATGTAGAAATAAATTAAATACTTTTGGTAGTTATAAGTTGTAGTTTATTTTAATTTTGAAAGTTTACAAGCAACATTAAACTTAAACTATAGTGTTTAATGTTTTCACAATTATGTTTTCAAATGTACATTATGGTAGTTACATATTTAATTATATTTTTAAATGTTATAAGTTTTATTTATGTTATCTTCAATTATAACTAATTATAAATATTAATTTAATTATCTGTAATATATTTATTTATTTAATAGAAATTGAATAATAATCTTTTAATAGTTTAGTTTTGACTTGTTATATTTTTATATTACAATAATAATGTTCAAAATAAATTGGCGATATAATGCATTAATATTTTTTTAGAAATATTATAAATATGGTCTAAAGGAATAAGTCACATTTCGAAATTATTAAAAGTGTTGTCTAAGATATAACTTAAAAAAATAAATTAAGTTTATCAAAATGTTGCTTAAAATTGTCTAAATACATTACAATAATTAAATAACTATGTTTTTAACATAAATGCAATAAGTAAAAAAGATTTCTATAGAAAAGGCAAAAACTAAAGTGCTTCATTTATAAAAAAACAAAGTTTTTGCTTAGAATGTTAGCAACCCACTTAGTATCTCGATTTGTTAACCTAATAATAAGTCACTCACTTTTAAGTATTGTGTCATAATGAAGGAAATTTTAGTATCTAGAAAAAGTACGAAGTAAAAAAAAAAAAAAATTTAATAAATAAAAAAAATAAAAAAGAAAAAAAAAAAAAAAAGGTTATAGTCTTATCAAATGTTAAAAGCATAATATAAGATTGTGATGTGATCTTGACGGTGTTAGTGTAATTTTGGATTTTTTATAATTTTTATTATACCTTTAATTAAGATTACCAAAGGATGCATTTGGAAGAATACGGGGAATAAAGAAAATAGACTAAGTTGCATTATAGGCCCATAAAAATATATTATTTTTATGTTAACGAAGTCTTGTACTCAATTTAAAGATAACATATGAAGTTATCCGTATGATCTATAAGAAGGATTGATAGTTAGGAGTTTAAGTAGTTGAGCTAAATAATTGCTTAAGCTCATTTTCATCCTTTTTTTAATGTGATTTTCTTAATTTTTTTATTTAAACATTTCATATGTCTTTTAAGATGTCTTAATTCAGTTTTTAGAGTTCTTAAGCTTTTTAAACCATAATGATAAGTGGTGGGGTAGGGAGGAGTCAATTATGGTAGAAAAGTGTTAATGGGGATTTAGAATAATTTTAGTGGAAATTTATGTAAAATTTAGAAGACTTGCATAATTTTGCTTGTAAAATGATATAATTGTAATGTAACAGGAATATTTATGATTTTTTTATAAAGAACTTGGAATTTTCATTTTGTAAACTTGATGAAATTTTGGGTTATAAAAATTTAAATATGATCTATGTGAAGTAACATATGACAATCAACTTCATAACTTGTCATTCATGTTTTCGTCTTTATCAAAAAAGACATTAATATCCTTATCCAAACATAATATCATAATCACATTATAAAAAAATTTAATTTTAATAGGATTTATTAGATGGGGTTATAATAACCTTCAGAAATAAACACGTTTTACAGGGATTTGCTTAACCCTGGTATCTATTTATGTTTTCAAAAAATATTTAAAATTTTTCATATTTTTTCAAAATCTTCCTAGTTCATTTTACGATTGTTCCCTCTTTTTCATTTTCCTCTTTTATTTCCTTCTCTTTCATTTCCCTCTTTCCTCTTTTCCTCTTTTCGTAACCTAACCAAAACCTAAAAAAAGTCTCAAATCTCCTTTTCAATCTTCCAACCTTCCAAAATTACAGAGAAGCAATATTGCGTAACGTAGTACGGTGTGATCGTGGGGTGATGCAGCGGCAAGGTGCGGTGTGGAATGAAGCGGAGAGGAGCGGAACGTAACGGTGCAGAACGGCATGGAAAGGAGTGGTCCAGAACTGTGCGGGGAGGAGCGGTCCAGAACGGTACAGGAAGGAGTGATGCGAAACGGTATGTTTCTTTCTTTCTTTCTGCCTCATAGACCAGATTGAGATATTAAGTTAACAGACACTATCTTGTAACACTATTAGAATAGGTCTAACAGACACTATATAAGACATGTATGAAATGACATTACAATCCATTAAAGCTAAAACTAGAAATCACAGAAAAACTGGCAAAAGAGATAGAAGCTCTGCTTTAGAATGTGGGTGAAATTTTTACTTGGATTATCAAATATTGTTTTACTATGGAACTTATTATTAAATATCCAGCAATGATTTGGTAACATGTTTAAATAATTACAATTCTAAATGGTATATGACCTATTATCCTGCTATGGTCACGACATGTTTGGCTCCATTGTATAAACCAATTGACAAGAGAAAAAAGAATAGGGGTAACTTGTTGTGGGATGATATATAACTTTCCTAAAAAAATATTTCAGTAATTTTATCTGGATACTTCACTTGGTTCAATTCAGTAGTTATATAAAATTGTTTATTACATATTATTTAGAGCATATCCTCTTCTACCATGTTAGATAAACTAGAAAAAGAAAAAATATGTAATTATTATTATTAACACATAAGTTACAGGTGTTTATATAATATATTTACAGACTAAAAGTAGTTATAAAGTGTTATATATATAAGTGTTATATATATATATATATATATATATATATATATATATATTACCATAATATATCTAAACAAAAACATTAAATATAAATTAGTTTAAAATTTCTATAAATGGAATTAATTAATGCCACCCTCACCTTCTTTCGCTATGATGTCAAAAATCCCAAGCTTTGTGACTGTGTACATGGCCATGGATAGCACGTTAAGGCTCACCAACTGCATGGCGTAACTGAAGCTTTCTTCTTCATCCATTTCTTCTTGTTTATGCTTGTCTTTTGGATAAATTATACATATATGTTCATCTATATATATATATTATATTATATAGAAAGTTGAAATTTAGAATTGACTTATGAAATATACATTTAATTATTTAAATTAAATTAGTATATTGAATTTAACTTGTTAAAAAATAATCTCTTTTGATATCATAATTTGAATGAAATATATTGTCTACAAAGATAATTACACAGAACTATGAAGGGAAACATTAAAAGTATTTGGTGAAAAACTAAAGATGTCTGAATGACATTAATTTCTCCTCCGTAATAACTAATAATTCTATTTGTGTTTGCGGAACCGTAACTTATGAATTGTTAATGCTCATTATGCACTTATGAATTGTTAATACTCATTACACATTTGTTAATGTCTAATTATCTATCAATACTTTTTTTTTCTCATTCTTTGATCATTAATCTTTTTGTTATACTAATAAAGGTTTTCGGGTTAAGGAATTTCCAGGTTCCTAGTGATCAAAAGCTGTCATCACTTTATCTCTTAGACAATATTTTTAAGAATATTAGTCGGGATTATATAAAATAATTCGCTACCAGACAACTTGAGGTCAGACATTTATTATTCTTTTAGCTTGTTATTGATTTCATTTTTCCTCTTGTAATCATCATTTTTGTATTTATCTACAACCAATATGTTAAGTACTTATGTTATGCAAGTATTCAAGTGTCAATTATATTGGTTTGAACAGACCTCATTCTAATGGATAAATCTTGGATTAACATGCCTAGAAATACACCTGAATATATGGAAGGCTTGAATAAGTTTTTGGACTTTGCCTTTGCTAACAGTGGTGTGAGGGAGAAGATTATATGCCCATGTCAAAAATGCAACTTTAACAAATGACAATGTTGTGGAGTAGTGCATGAGCATTTGATTCTTAAACCGTTTCCAGTTGGATATAAAGTGTGGCTTCTACACAGGGAGAGAACAAGAGTAAATGTGATAGATGAAACACATGTAATGCCACAAGAAGATAATGAAAGAGTTTTTGCTAATAATCTAATGTGTGACATGGTTAATGATGCGTTTGGATATCATCAACATAGTAATGACATGGTGGATGATAGGGAAATGGGTGCAGAGTCAAGCCATACTATAGATGATGAAGTTGGAGATTTTGTTGATTTAATGCAAGATGGTCAAGAGAATTTATGTGAAGGGTGTGATAAATAGGACGATGCCCTAAAAAATAAAGAGAACAGGACAAAGCAAACCATTTGCTCATACTGGTGGATCTAAGAGCATTGCAAGGAAAAGAGATGAAATGGTAACAACAATAGACATATTCATGTGAAATTTCTGTTTTAATTTAATATATATTGTGTCATTTAATTTTTCTTCTATTTTATAGGAAAAAGAATGTGGCCACCAAGTTAGTAGAGGAGAGGTATGGATAGCTACACATAAGCATGCTAATGGGGCATTTGTGAGTGTTGAAACAAGGGAAATTGGTGTAAGTTTAATTTTAATAAAGTCTATAATTTTCCACCACACTTAATGCAATTTTAATTAGTTTCTTTTTCTATTTTTTAAAGGAAAAAATTCAAGCATATGAATCAACCTCATCATCATTCATATAAAAAAATATATCAAGTAATGACTCCCTAGCTTATGCTCTTGGAAGTCAAGAGCATTGTGGACGTGTTAGGGGTTTAGGTTTGGGTCCTTGTCCATCTAAAGTGTTTAGCTCCAATACTTATTTATATAGCGGGACATCTTCAAGTTCTCCTTCCAACACAGAATTACAAAATCAGGTTAATAATTAATTTATTTGGTAGCAGTTTTTAATTTATATTAAAATTTGAATCTCTTAAAGAAAACAAATATCTTATTGTTAAAATTTATCATCCTCTTACATGAAATACAAGTATATATAGAACATGTTATAAGTACTGTGATATTGGTGTGATATTGGTCTCTAATATTTGATAGGTTATTCTTTCTAATTTAGAAAGTATAAATAGAATTGAAATTTTTGTATTTGATGTGGCAGTCATTCGTTGAAACCCAAGTAACTATTTTAAAGTCACCAATTATATTTAAATTCATTTTTTAATACCTTGGGACCCACCTGATGAATCCTGAGAATGAAAATGAGCTCGAGTTTGAGATCCTATACATTAAAGATGATATTATCTTGGGTAGGTGCACTTTTAGATTAGTTAATTATTGTAACTTTTTTAACCATGTTTTCTTATACTTGAGAAAGTAAATTAAATTAATTACTTCATACACAGACAGGGATGGGGACAAAAAGAAGGCAGACCAAGACCCGCCTCTGGGTACGATAATGGCTAAATGGTTAAGACTTAATAATATAGTAAATTGAGAAGACTTAAAAGGTATCAAAGAATAATGAACTAATTCAGATAAAAGGTATCAAGTATAAAAAAGAGTAGTTTTAGTTATTTAGGGTAGGTCAAATGTTATTCAACTAAAACATCACAAATGGAATAATGTTCAACAATAAAGTTGGTGATTCACACAAAGGTCATCTGTGATATGACATTCTTCACTCCTACAGAAAAAAAATAAGAAAAGGAAACGTAGACCTCACCAAAACACCAATAGCAGAGTTCAAGGAGATCAATCCTGATTTACGAATGGTTGCCACATTAAGCATAAATAAAATTGAAATCTCTGATAAGCATTGATCACACCTAAATTTTGAAATTTTTTAATACACCGCTAATTGATCATTCACTTCTTGTTCTTCCATTCATTTCATGTTATCAAATATTTTTATTCCTATATGAATGTTTAAGTTTTGATATTATTTAAATTTGACTAATTTCATTGATCTTGTATTCTAATAGGTTTCTATACTAACATCACAAGTTAATGAAATGAAGGCATTGATGAATTTTTTTGTGAAAAATTATTCTGGAGAATTGCCTAGTGAATTTGCTATGTTTCAAGCATCATCAGTAATATTTAAATTTTGGTTCAATTATATATTTTATTGCAATTTGAATGTTACTAATTATAATTATTTTTTATTTTTATATATTAGGTCTCTTATCAAGGAAGTGTTCCCAATGAAGAAGCAAATGATGAATATCAAGAATCATAGTTGAAATGTTATTTAGGTTTTTCATTATGTCTAATTTTAAGACTGAGAACAAATGATAAACCTTAAAATTTGAAGTTTACACTAGTTTACTTTAAAGTTGTAAACTTTGTTCTTTTTTGCTTTTATGAGTGTTACATAAAACAAATATTTTTAAGTCTTTGCTCTTTGTAATTTATTCTTAATATCAATATTTTTTAAATTTTTTGCTTTATATAATTATTAAAATGTTTCATAAAATTAATTAATAAAATCCATATAAATAGAACAGATGAGTTATAGAGAAACTGGGAAAAATAACTAAATTGAAATTGGCGGAAATGAGGGGGGGGGGGGTTGGGTTTTCCAAACCGTCGGAAATGACGGGGGTTCCAAACTGTCGGAAATGACGGGGGTTCAAAATCATCGGAAATGATGGAGTTTCAAACTGTCGGAAATGACAGGGGTTTCAAACCGCAGGAAATGACGGGAGTTTCAAACTGCCGAAAATTACGGGGGTTTCAAATTGTTGGAAATAACGGGGGTTTCAAACCGCCAGAAATAGCGAGGTTAAAATTATCATTCCAAGGGTTAGCTAAAACCGGCAGTAATTTGTTAACGATGCTGGCTCTTTCCGAAAAAATGAAATGGCAGATACTGCATTTAATGGGAGTTAAAATCACCGGAAACACTAAAAATAACCCCGCTAAAAATAATTTTTCTTGTAGTGTCATCTCCTCTATTTATTGTCTTATAAACTTAATATAGCCCAAATAATTTTTAGATGAGTTGCGGTTTAAATATCTAAATAAATAACATCAATTATAGTAATTAATAAATTTTACATATTACTTCTAATTTACTCCTTCAGGAGAAGATCAAACAAATTAAACTTAACTAATATCTTATCAAAATAATATTAATTTTAGAGATATTTTCATGAGTTCCATCAATTCTAGTGACTATTTAACAAATATTTTTATTCATTATAATAGCTATTTAACATGTATTTTTACCTAATATTTGGAGAGACTAAATATAATTTATATATAAATTAGATGCTAATCATTAATATGTTATTGTTTATATAGAAAGTTAGAAAAAAATAGATTAGATATTTACCATAAAAATAGTTGTTTATAGTCTATATTTTACTGGAAACAAAAGTATTTTTTTATATATAAATGTCGTAATTTTATATAAACTTACAAGCATTTTGTATTCAAACGCACAAGTTCAGCTTAATCGTGTCTTTATTTTCTTTCTTTTAACAAGTTTTTCACATGCAATACGAAAGTAAGTTTGATCAAAATATAGTTTAAAACAAGTTCTAGAACGTATAATCATGTGAAACATAAAAGAAAAGAAAATGCCTTTTTATGTGAATAATCCTGCATTAATCCAAATCTCACAACTTATAGAACATTCAGGATGTGTTTGGATTGGAGAGTAGATTTGAGAGAGTAAATCTGAGATAAAAGTGTGTGAAAAATTTGGTTGTTTAGATTAAGAAAAAAATGATAAGATTTGAGTGGAAAATTTGTGAATGATGTGATAAATGTAATAATATTTTAATTTTTTTTAATATATAATATTTAAAAATTTAAAAATTATTTTTATGATTAAAATAAATTATAATTTATTTATTTAATATAGTTAATAATATTTAAAAAATTATAAAAAAATTAACTTAGGTAATTATTTAAAAAATTATTTATTATAAAATATATTAATTTATAAATTAAAACTGATTAATGTTTTAAATATAAAATTAAAAATTTTTAAACTACTTTTAATATTAAATTTAAATATTAATACTTATATTTAATAAATTATAACTATTTTTATATTATTATATAATAATAATATTATTATTATATAATATTTTTATTGAAAAGTTATATAATATTTATTATTATTACTTTTAAATATTATTTATTATTATATTATATAAATTAATATATATATATAATTAAATAAATAATCAGAAAAAAAAG
>Ga0209489_101159_pt1 | contig 53642 bp, 27 predicted proteins | sample SiratrowhiteBW_FD_187527 | JGI IMG/M metagenome (GOLD analysis project Ga0209489, IMG submission 187527) | Root nodule microbial communities of legume samples collected from California, USA - Siratro white BW (SPAdes) (version 2) | ecosystem: Host-associated > Plants > Roots > Nodule | place...
AAAAAATATATATATATATATATATATATATATATATATATATATATATATATATATATTCAGATATAACAAACAATAATTTTAGAAAATTAAATAAACTAACTAAAGTAGGTTGTTAATCTTACCAAACATACAGTGACCCACACCACAACAATAAACGACTAATGTAGCAATTGATGTCCACACCCACCTTAACACAATGAAGAACAAGTTTTTAACCACGTCTGAGATTCTATTACGTGTGATTTCAATGGAATAAGGTTATCCTCTCAAAAATAACAATAATATTACAACAAAACCTGGCAGAATAGAATTACAATGGTAGAAGATGGACAAAAATTCCCTACGTACATTTTTCACAAAACCAAAGTTATGTAATCTGAAAAAGGGAATAGATTATGAACCATAGTTTACATCACTCACCACTTCCTACTGTCACAATCAACATAGGAAACACCAGTTGCTGTTTCGAGCAATGTCACGTTCATCAAACCCTTTAAGAAATGATCGGATAGCAAGATGTTCGGAAGCGTATGTCATGAAAGAACCCAGTATTATGCCACCAACAACCATCAAACCTAACCTGTTCAAAATAAATATGTAAATGCAATTTCAAGGCCTTTCCCTTTTGTCTGATTGAAGATAAGAGAAAAGTTTAGTTTTAGAAACAAAAACTCAAAACTTTCTCATTTTCTCTTCAGTTCAAAATTGACTGATAACAAAGACATGCCACTGGAAGAAAGCTAAGTTTTTTGCCATAACTATATTGGAAAACAAGTTACCTTGCAAACAAGGCAGTTATGCCAAAAAGACAAGGCAAAGATGGAGCTGCAATGGCCAAAAAAGCCATCCCTAAACCATAGTACCATGTAGTAACATCACAAGATGACACGGCTCGCTGATGACCTGTAAATAAAGAGAGAATATAGGTTCAATAAAAATATTATAATAGAAAAAAGTATCTCAGTATCAGAATTAAATGAAAAACAGAACCACAAAAGATGCTTCATTCTTGAAGAACATACGTTTTTCAGAATCATGATTGGACGACCCAGGATCTGACAAGGATGATGCTACTCGTGATCCCACTGTTTTTCCCCACTGATAAATCAAACTGAGATAACCTCCAAATAATATAAAGAAAATTGTGTATGTCCACTCATACATCAGAAGCAATCCAGTCCATGGCATCACTTGCCGAGGAACAATCAAGAGGGATAATCCTAGAGACACCACTGCAACCATAAAACAGATACAGACAGAAACACCACCCAAATAAGTAGGAACCTTGTTCTGAGCACCATTTAAGAGCTGCAAGACACCATAGAAACAAATCTTAGTATGTTAAAAACACACATAAATCTAAGCATTAAGTTCAACCAATTAGAGGATATGCATCCTCTCATTTGATCATTTGATGATATGGATAGTCAGTTATATAGACGTAGCTCCCTGTGCAGGAAAGAATGTCAGAGTTGGTGCCAGGGATTTGGGAGGAAGCCCCACAGGAAGGGCATTGTGTTTGTTTTGCATCAAATGATTTCATCATGTGAGGTCCTTGAATGGCAAGATCCAAATCCCCACCCAGAAGACAGAGAGAAAACCAACCTGATGGATTGAATTAGTAGTTGATGTCGAAATACTAGTATAAGTAAGTGGCCCGTTTGATCTAATCCTATAATAAAGGTGTCTGACTTGATCACATAGTGAGCTTCTACAGAATGAGCTGAAGTGTCCTTGATTCTACAGAAAATACAATGTTATGTGAGACTTACATAAAGCTGCGTGACCTTAATGCTAAGAGATTGAACAAGAATATCAAGCCATTATAGCTTACCTTCATAAATGAATGATACCATAAGAAAAGTAAGGCACATAAAGGTAGCAAAAAGAGAAATTTCACAAGAAAACTGTCTTTGGGATTTTGCCCCCCTCCAGTTCCAGGAAGGGATTCCTCAAGCTGTTCTCTTACATCCTAAAGCATACCACACAAGGTTAGAACAAACAAGTCAGTACACTTCTTATAACAAGTTTCAACTGGACAGTAGTAATTACTTAGACAAATGTAGTCTTTTATAATTATGACAATGAGGAAATTTTTTGTAATATAACATCAGAACAAAAAATTGACTTGCAAAATTACCTGCCAGACATCAACAGGTTTCAAAAGCCAAGAAGTCCACCAGTCCCACGGCTTAAGGGGGCCCAGTGTATAGTGAATCACACGGAGTTCCTTTTCGTCTACCATCCACTGGATAAATCAGCATGAAAGTTGGAATATTAGGTAATAGAATTGCAAGATGAAATACAGATTAATGCTCAGAGACATACATATATTCCGTATGTGAGCGAGTTGTAATAAAACTTCTACGTAATACTTGTTATTCAACGCTTGGTGCCGTTAAATAGGACAAAAACTAACTTACCCCAACGCCAAAAGGCTCCTCACTATACGAAGCTACGGGGGAAGGTCATTGAACATAATCCAAAATAGGACTTAGTGAAACAAAAATCTTAACAAGAAACTACTGATTTCTAAATGAAATAATTTTCACACGCCTATCACTAGTTTTAAAAATAAGTGCGAACATTTCAGAGTTGATTGCAAGCAAAATTTTCTACAAAACCACACATGCCTAAAAAGTAAGCTTCTAACTTAAGACAAGAAGAAAACTCTAAGATGATGACAAACCGATCAACACCTTGAGTCTTTGACCCATTAATAAGCTCAGATTAACATGTGCTGATTCTTATGTTGGTTTTCCATTGGGAAAGAGCCCAACGTATGTTTTCCTACAAACAACTAGTTATTACTTTATTGTTTGCTTGGATGAGAATTTGTGCTAGTGGAAAACAAAAAACCGTAAAACTGCTACATAGCCAACAGTGAATTTTTTATTCTATAGAAGCACTAAATAAATTCTAGGTCAACATAATATAGGTCACTTGAATGCTATAACTTATTCCAATGATCACAAACAATATCTGCTGAAAAGACAGCACATATAAAACAAATCACATCTGGATAGGCATGAAACTGTAGTACAGGATAATCATTGATTTGTGAAATCAAACTTAGTATATCTTCCATCTCAACCGAACTCAAATGAGCAGATCCAGCATAATTAAGCTAACATGGGGAAAATATCTCTAATGCCTCACTGACTCAATCATCCCCTCGTTACCAATATTCTAGTACCTTATTAGCAAGCATGTAAAGACCGACATCAGCATTATACAGCGTGGATAATCGCTCCATTTCAGGAACCGGTCTGGATTTTAACTCATCAGGACTCAAATTCGGCTCAAAAACATGTGCATTGGGAAATCCAGAGAAATATGAATTGAGAAAACCTTGATCGCCTGCCAAAAAGAGAAAAACAGATAAAAACCATTGTTAAAAAGTTATCTGATTTAAATTATATAATTAAAACAAAAAGAAAATTCAAAAGAACAAAGTAATTGAATATAAAACTACCCAGAAATTGTTCTCACCTCCAGTGTAAGATGCAGTAGTTTTTATTTTGCTTATCATGTCATTAAAAACAGTTTGAGATGGCTCCACCACCATGACTCCCGAATTCAACCTCTCAGAATGCTTTAAATTTGCACAGAATTTCACACACTTGAAAAGATCGTCAATATTTTTAACCACAATAGTGTCTGCGTCAAGGTAAACAACTGCACATTCACATGCAACACATTCAGCATATGAACAGCCAATAAGCCACAAACTGTACCCCTTATAAGAGAGATTAAAACCAAAACCTAAACTGTATCTTCAAGTTTCAATTTGTTCAAAAGCAACTAACAACTAACTGAAAAATAAAAGAACCCTTTAACTAAATGCAAGAGCATATTAAACACTCCCATTTCAAAAGCAAGAACTTCATTTGAACAGCAACTTTCAAAATCATACTTGAGATGATTTTTCATTGATTGATAGTGTAAAAGCCTTTATTCAGGGAGTGCATGAAAATTAAACTCGAAACCTAAATGAGAATTATAAAGTCCATCCTTATTTCTACACTAAGATGATATACGCACACAAAGGCCCAAAGAAAAATGTTACCTTTCTTGTAGTCAGTCATGTTAAATATTTTTAGTTTTGTATAGACGCCCCAAAATCTCTTTGGACGCACTCGATTAGGATTCGCCAGTAAACTAATCATCTCCACTATCCACCCGTCAGCCTTCAACAAATTCAAACACAAATCCACCAAAATCAACAGTTAAAATCTCAAACCACACAAAAGAGTTAAAAATTTCAAATCTTGCGGAAGACCCATTAAGAAGAAGATGATGATTACCCGGAGAAGGCTTTTGGCATAATCAGAGACCCCATCGGAGACCAACACGACCATGTCCTTGCTGGATCCAGTGTTACGTATTGATTTTCCCAGAACTCGAACACCCAACAAGAATTCGTCTCCGTACAAAAGAGTGACGTATGCTTCATCCCTTCTCTTGGTCTTGGATCCTACACACCCTTCGAATTGAACACAAACTAAAACTATGCAAATGATCGAACATAACCACCACGTAACTCTATTTGGTTTCATTATAACTCGAATCCGATTCACCACCACCTTCTCTTTTTTCTTTTTTTCTGTTGGGCTCTGACTTGAATTTATTGTCGCGGGTTCCACAATGGTTGAAAGTTGAATTGAATTTTCCAGCTCTGCTATTCTCCGTCGTCTCTGACCAGAACTCTGGCTGTCTTCTCTGGCTGCGTGCGTGCGACTTCTGATCTGCTGCTGTGAGTTCCACGGCAAAACGCTGCCTCCCTCTCTATCATTTTCGTGGAAACCAAGAATAAATCACAATAAATTCTCAAAACCCTTATTCTATTGTTTGAGCCTCTGTTCTAGAATGTGAGGTACGAAAAAAAAAATTGGAAAGTAAATTAAAGAGAAAATAAAAAGATTTTTAATCTTTGTTTTCCAAAATTAAGAAAATATAGCTAAGAAAACTACAAGAAAAGAGATTGTTATACGTATTTTTTTTTTCTAAATATTCTTATAACTTCTCTATCATATGGTTAATTCCATACACCCACCATATCTTTAATTCCTCTCCGAGTATTAGTATTACATTCACCTCAATATGATGTAATTTAATTTCATTAGATATCAATTTGTATATTGATAGTGTCTTTATAATGATTAATTATATGATATTTTTTATAATGATTACTTATATGATACAAATTCTTTAACTTTTGAATTTCAGAGAATTTTCTACATATATTTCATCATCTACAGATATTTTATCGTCAGACTTCCTAACTATTACCAGAAAAGATACAGTTTGATTTTCTTCAGAATTAATCTTATTCATTTTAAAAAGGTTCTAGAATTTTTGGTAAGAACAATTTCAAACCGTGAAAAAAGTCATCAAATTTCATTTTAGATATAAAAAATGTCCAGCTCTAGTCTTTCAGAGGGAAACATCGGGCAAAATCTTCGTAAGTTCTCCTAACCTTAATCCCAATTGTGTTTTAACGTTTGTGTGTGTAGGACCGTGTAAAAGTAAAAGGGAAAGAAATACCTTAAACCTTATATCTTGCTTATTTATACAAATCTTGAACATCTTTTTGTGGTTTTTACTTTAGGTGGCGTGAGAAATATCTCTGGACAAATCACAGTAGAATTGCTACATTTAGTGGATTTTGAGTTGTGATTAAGTAAGCTAATGCATGAGGTTTATTTTCAGATAGAAGTTTCTTTCTTGATATATATGTTTTTGGAGCCTACTAATTTGATTTTAGTGATAGGGCCAATCGATTAGCCTTGCATAATAATCTGTGATTAAGTGACCGTATAAAAAATTATGTACTATCAATGTATTATTTAATTTGTAACTTATTTAAATAAGCACAAGAATCTTATGGATAATGGATAAGATGAAGTGTGTATTTAGATAGACCTTAAAAATAATTATTTATATTTATAATTCATTATTGTTATAATTAATTATAAAAATAAGATTAATATTTGAATATATTATCTGAAAAATGATTTTCAGATATTTTATTTTGATTTGTTTGACCTGTGAACAAAACTGTTTTTTTACGGTAAGATTTTAAAAATCAGCATGAAATCAATTATAGTGACTATTTGATATTTAAAATATTTTTGGTCATGCCTATATAAACATGAATACTCATTGTTCTTAATTTAATATTAATGGTTGAGATGAACCAAGAATACTTAACAATGGTTAGGACCTCTATCTCATATGCTGGTTCTGTAATGGCAATGGCCCCATCACCAAGATACATTGCTGCAACCATCTAAACAAAAATTTGAGTTAAAACAGAAAAAACTAGCCCTGTGGCTACTGCATGCTGTAGATCTGCAGAACCACCTTAAAGATTTTTTCGTCCTAATTGCCAAGTTAACTGATCAGCAGCTGCCATAGCACGAGATGCTGGACCGATGGAACCTTCATACCTGTGAAACTGAATGATGAGAATACGAAGAGAGTATTGACAATTCATGATAAACATGCTGAATTTGAATTATATGCTTACAGAGCAACCAAGATATATGCTGCTGTTTGCATAACAATAACACCTTCACCAGCAGGCTTTGATGTGTTTATACACCTTGCACTAAACCAGTTCTCATGAATTGATGTGACCAAGTCTGCCATCCAAATTTCCATTAGTAAAGTATAAGATAAACTACAATGCACCACATCAATGGTATATATGCTGCAATCCACCCCTGGAAATGGTAATTTTTCAAATTTCTATGCCAAGTGTATGCTAAAAATATCAACACAGCTTGTGTGTTATTTATGTTCTCCTAAAAGAGAGAAAATGTTGTAATAGAAACTTCCATCGCTTACAATTTTATTCACAGACAGCCATATATAATTATGCAGTAAGTACAATTCCATTTTTAAGTCTCCTCAACTAACTTTTTAAACCGCCAAAAGATGGCAGCATACAGTTCATAACTATATATGTACGAGTAGAACATAGTTTATTATCCCTCAACAATATACAGGCTGAAACAAGAATCAAGACCATACATGCTCCAAGAGTTATTGGACCATAACTCATATTAACTAGAGATGTTTCTAAAAGTGGAATTCTTCAGTTTCAGAAAATTCAAATGTCCTTATGGTAGAGGACATAAAAGAAGTTGAAAAACAGAAAGCAGCACCTCATTATTCAGGCAAACTAAAGACAGCTAAGTTTGAGCTTACACTGATTGGATCCAATAACGAAGAGCTCTGTCTGGAGTTTATTTTGTTTGATGAAGTCCATAAAGTGACTCAATTCAATGGGATTAGTTTTTATTCCTTCTTGTGCAGCACTGCCAGCATCAAATAACTCAACTGATAAATCCAATATTTCTAGAAATAAAAAAGAAAATCCCAGGTAAAGAAGTGCCATACAAAGCAAGCATGAAGTTTAGCAGGCAATGGGTACAAAATTTTCAGAACAAATATTTAAGTTTCTTCAACCACAGACAGTATTAAAAAGTAAAAAGAGATTTTCAAACAAAAAACACAGAACAACTTACAATGTCACAACAGATACTTTCCCATCATGAACAAAAATCACACCAGATAAAAAAAAAAAAAAAAAAAAAAAAAAAAAAAAAAAAAAAAAAAAAAAAAAGCCCTAAAATACATAACAAGAATCAAACACAATCCTTCTTACATGGTAGACAACAATCGAGATGGTCCAGTGGGGTCATGATTAATTAGCAAAGCAGCTTTCAAAGGATGACCTAGAAGTAGTAGGATCAGAATATGAGATACTATCGCCAAATTACAGTATTTACAAAATTAATTTTTCAAAGGGTAATATTAACCAAATTCATATGAATGTGGCTTGAAAGCAAAATCTTGCTGACCAGAATAACCAATGTTGGTAGAAGCCCACTTATCCCATGTTTTATGCACAAACGCCCAATCCATTGCGTCGCCACTGATAAAGAAAGTAAAAAAGGTAAACAAACAGTTAAGAGATTCGATTGGATTAACCATCTTTGCAGTTTAACCAAAACAAAACAGGAAAATTAATCAGAAATAGTAGAATAGAAGCATTGGGTGAAAACCTAGATGGATGGATTGATCAAGGAAGAAGAGACAGAGAGGAAGAGAGAGTCTTGGATTTCTCCAAAGGACAGAGGACGTGCTGGTTCAGGTTTCTGACCTCAACTAATTGATGTTTTTGTTTGTTCAGTGGAGAGTAATGTTATATCTAGTATAATTTATCTTGTAAATTTTTCTATTGTTTTATAAAAAATTAAAAAGTGTAATAAAAATTGTTATATTCATTGTTTTCAAATATAAACCATATTCTTTAATTATTATGTAAAATAGTATAAAGTTGTTAAACATTAATTAATTAAAATTAATATAAACAGTCATTTTACATTCTAAAATTGATAACAATAGTATTCTTCACCTTGGCTTCTATTTAATTTTACTAAAAATACACTGCCATTAAAAATAAATTGTTCTTTATTGTGATGAGAAATATGTGTTATAATATTTTTGTCTTATGTTCATATAAATATGATCTTGAGAAAAATTTTCGAGATATTCCTTCCTTTATTTTAAAATTATTAATCTCATTTGTCTAATTTATTACCATTAGAAAATATTACAATTATAGAGTATATTTTCAATAATTGAATTTAATTAAAATTTTTACTTTTTTTAATTCTTTCTAACTATTAGATTTTTTAAAGCTTAAATCTTTATTATTATTAGACATGCTACCTCACAACGATGTTTTTTCACTACCATGGATGTTTTTATAGTACTTATTTCAAGAAGAAGAAGAGGTGAAAAAAATTTACTAAGAAAAGGAAAAAGACCAGTTCATTTAGCATAAGAAGAACACAGTTCGAACAACCGTCGTATTCCAGTTGTGTAGGTGAGACATTGTTGTGCATTTCTTGTGTTTCAATGGCCAATTCAAAGGTAGAAGAAGGCATAGTTCACCAAGCAGAAGAGCACACCTCCAACAACACTCATATTCATCATGGAGTGTTAATGTTGTTTGTTATGTCTTTTTCATGTTTCTATTGTATTAAACATTGTGTTCCTCATGTATGTCTATTCATATATTTTTCTCTTCTCTATGTTTAACCACTTATTTTTCACCTTTTTCTTCTGCTAAAATAAGAAATAGTTCACGTGTTAATTTAGATTCCAAATCCTTTTTACAACAAAAAAATCACTGATATGGTTTAAAGAGTACAAAAACAAAAGCAAAGCATGATTAAAAGAAACAAGGCAAGGGTGGTAAGAATATGACAGAGAAGAATTGATGAAGAAGAGAGGGAACTAGTAGCACTTTTCATCTCCTTCCCAGTTGGCCTTTCCCTTTGGACCAACAGGCCCTTCTTCACCATAAAGCTCAGTAGGAAACAACTCAAACAAATTCACCAAAGATAATCTAACATACATTGGAAGCAGATCTATCAACTTGTCTATTTCAGAACGTGAGTCATACACAATAGCAGGACCCCACTCTCTCATATACTGCAACCAACTTGGTTCTGCAATAGCTCCCTCACCAAGATACTCAGCCGCAACCACCTTGTATCTGCTGCTAGAATCCACTCTTAGTTTGCTTCTAGCTGCTTCGTTCCTTGCTCCTATTCCAAGTTTGGATGCTCCCTGAAGGTAGGTTCCAGCATGAGGAAAACTTGCATGGCCATGCCTTGATGAATAAACAGCTGCTTTATTTCCTTCAACAAACTCCAAGTTGAATGCACTTATCCACTCTCCTCCACTGTGCTGAGAAAAGAACACAGACCATAGTTCTCCTGTGAAGTTGCTCACACGAAGTGTGAAGTGCTCCCAGTCCCCCACGTGTTCACCAATCTTGTTCATCTCAATGTTCACCAACCCCACTTGGAGTATGCCAGGTCCATTGAAGGGGCAAAATACCCACATAGCAATATCAGTAAAAGTTCCTCCCAAAGCTGGTTTTACATGAACGTAGAGTTCTGCACTCTCTAAATCTCCCTTCTTTACCTTACTTCTAGCATCACTGTCACTAGGCAAATCTATCCAAAAAGCACCATCATTTGTTCCACCACTTGGTAAGTTTGAACCCTGGCTATCTATTGCCTTACCCTTCTCACTGCCTCTTGAATACACAAGTGCTCCGTTTTTGAAAAACCATTGCACTGATGATGGCAAGTATATCTCATCAGGGTGGAAGTACACAGTGGGGCCATAATGGTTAATGAGTGCATGAACTTGGTCTATGTTTGGCATGGCATGTAAAGTGGAGTCTAGATTCTTCAAGCAAGCAATATCTGCCACTTGTTCATGGTCAGAAGAATAGGTGCTGCAGAAGAATGTCCCAACTGATACACCTCTACTCCACATCCCTCTTTTACAAGGCCTTGTGTTCCAAACCTTGAATGAAATTCTTGAAAACTTTGAGTTCATAGACAGTAATAGATCACAGGTCTCGCAAGTTTCTGTTAGATCGGCTCGCACACATCTAACTTCTTCAACTTCAGGTTCATCTGGTTGCTTAGTAACCACTATGCCCATTGCTTTGTATCCCAGTGGAGGATTTGGCAGCCAAAAATAACCACTTCCATCATATGGCGAATCAGCACTCCATATCAAAGAGTAGTTGATCGGTTTTTTAAGAGCTGGAGATTCAGCTTCGGGTTCAGAAGAAGTCTCACGAGCCACAAGAACATGCCCTCTCAATGGCTGATCATTGGACTGGCAATAGTGACCAAGGCAGAAAAAATAATCTGGAATCTCCGAAGGTTTGTAAAATACAAAATCCTGAGATTTACTACGTGAGCTTGGGCTGCTCCAAACCCTCTCAAACTTCCTTATCTTCAAAACTTCTAGGCTTCCAAGGCTTATCCTTCCACTAGCAAAACCAGCACCTGATACATCATTATTCACAAACATTTCATGGCACAAAATACAAAGTCAAATAGAAGCCAACATATTAAAGAATTAGCCAAGAATTCAACTTCAAGATATAATCAGATAAAATTTAATGAAATCAATATACCCCGTTAAAACAACATACCCAATCATCGATTGCCACAATCTATACGAATAGTCCAATCAAATCAGTATCAGTGTATCACCCTTAGTTTCATTAGTATCACATCAAAGACACTATTTCCACTCCCTTCAGGGTTAAGGCAAATAACTAATGATAAGGCAACTAACCATGTTTAACCCCAAAGTTAAGAAATTTGGTGCAGTTAATTATTATTTCATCATCAAAGAAATGATTGTATCTTGAAAATATTAGACAAGATGTCAAAATAATAGAATGAGACATAAATAGTTTCCCTGATCTAACTTTATCTGCTAAAAAGCTGTTAAATATTGAACCATCAGGAGCTAAAAAAGTAAACTAATTGTGTTGTGTGATTGATTTAAGGTTTGAAAATTTAAATATCCAAACTTCAGCTTGAATGTAAAGTAAACATACATCGTAATTAAACTAAGATTTTGAAGCATAAACTAATCATGCCACAAGGAAAGCAACTGTTTTAGTCCAAGAGATAACGTTTTTGGATATAAATAAGAAAAAGAAAAGAACAGCCACTAAAGATACACAAAAGCACACACCTTGTGGCCATTGTGGAAGAGGTGCTGGCAGAGAGAAGGGCTCTGGCTCAGAAGGGTAGGATTCAGGAACACTGTTCCACCAAAAGCAGTCACAGCTAAACATCTCTGACACCATCACCAGCAAAGAAAGTGGCAGAGATGGTTTATTCCTCAGAGCCCTCTCTCCAGAGTTCTCAATCAAACGCCGGAGGAGAAAGGAGAATGATTTTTAATTTGTTGTTGATGGAAAACAGGAAAATGCGTTTTATATCTGCGTTGACCAGTGACAACAACGAAATATGAAAAACATGGTCCATTTAATATTCTTCCACGTTTCTGTCTTCACCTAACCTTTGTACGAACTCTTGCTAATTCATCATCTTCATATATATCTCTCTCTTGCTTTAACACAACCTTTTTTTTATCCTCATCCACATATAAAAAGATCCAATTTTGTTGCGTAACAGTGAATTAAATACTGTAATTCACTTCTCAAAAGTATTTTTAGCTCAAATATTCACAGTTTTACAAAAGAAAATGAATACTTTATGATCTAAAGTACATGTTTACTGCCCAATTATTTACTGGTTGTTGTAGTGAAAAGTTCCTATGACTTTGGACCAGAATGAAGTGGATGAAGCAAAAACAAAACAACAAACATAAAAATTACAGTTGTGAAAAGATTGAGGATGTCGTGTCAGTGTCAATTCTCAGAAAAAAACATATAATCGTAAATAGCACGTTGCTTTTCACTATTAATATATTTCGATTACTTTGATTAAGCTTATTTTCTGTTTGCCTTCAATGTACCATCTTCGAAAGGGAATGAACAGTAATAACAAACATGCTTAGCTCAAAAGTTAAAGATTATTGTCTCAATCAACTAACATGAAGAAGGACCTCATTTGATCTTGCATATTAGTCAAATAGGAGATATTTAATCAATTTGAAAGAAAATACCGCGACTAAGTATACTTATTGTATAAGTATATAATATATTAGAGTGTGTACTTTCATAACAGTAATTATTTTATGACATATTTTGTAATTGTTAATATTGTATGATTAAATAAAAATGTGTATACATATTTTGAAATATTTAAATTTATTTTTATTTTATATTTGCGTGTTGTTTGTGATGGATTATCCAACGCAATTGATAAGGGATATTTTACTATCAGTGAAAAAACGAACATATTAAATATGTTTTTTTTTTTTTCATATTTTGGCAGATGTAAAATTTGTAAATTTGTGTCCCACCACTGTCGGATGAGAAGAAGTTGTGGAGTCCATTTTTTTATAACATTGTTCTCGTAACTTATTATTTTTAGGAAATTTTGTTTGTTTTATAATAGAAATTATTTACTCATTAAATTTCTTTTTTAGTATTTTAGTTTTTTATAATTTTTTACTAATAAATACGTGTCTAGTTCTTTAATTATTAATTTTTTTTAAGTTCCTATTAAATTTTGATCAATCTTAATTCCTTTTAATTTGTAGTCTATGTTTTTTAGTCTAATGCATCTGTGTGATAAAATATTATCTTTTAAAATATTTTAAATTTTTCTTGCAATCACACAACTACCAAAAAAAAGATAATATATGAAAAATATTTTCTATTTAAGATAATGTGTCTTTATTCTCTAAAAAAAATGTTTGGCCTACTTTAGTCTGTCGAACAAATTAATTGTTTATATTTTTAGTTGTTTTTTACTAACTTAAACTAATTATTTAGCATACTTTTTACTGACACAACGTTATGCAAAAGAGGATAAATTGAAACAATATAAATGAGTTTTTTGCAGCTAATAAAATATGAAGATAAAAAAAATGAAATGAACTTGGTGGGTGAGGAAAGGAGACAAGAAAAATATTGAAGAAAATAACCCTAAAGCAAAATGAAAAGTAGGAAGGTGGAAATGAGTTAACTCAGAGGGTTGAATTAAAAATGAACTAACTTAAATGAGTTTATTTTATAGTTTGTCAAAAATTTAGTTGAGTTTGACCTATCATATGTTAATAGATTAGATGCATTAACTTGCTTAATACAATAATATCAAATGAGTTTATACAGTCTACATTTTTATTGTAATACAATAAAGATCTATTTCACACAACTATTTATTGGAATTTAAAATATTATGGAGGTAGAGATTCAAAATTTAAATAGAAATGGGTTACAGTTCAACCAACTCCAGCCAATTTAGCTCATATCATCCATATACTCAGTTGTTTAATGGACTATCTATAACTAATAACCTCTAAGTCTTGAAGTCTGAAACAATACAATATCTTTATTTATATATATTAGTTAAAAAAAATAAGTATTTAACAGTGATCTTTACCATATATTTGATGGATTTTATAACATTAATATCAACAACTTTATTACATCAATTTTGTTGTTTTTTAACAGTGGATTGAATACCTACAATGTTCCTTAACTCCTAAAAACGAAGAAATACAATGTTCCTTAACCCCTAAAAACGAAGAAATACAATGTTCCTTAACCCCTAAAAATGAAGAAATACAATGTTGCTTGACCCCTAAGAATGAAAAAAATAAGAACAATTTCTTCTTATATAAGATCACGAGGGCTTTAGACATTTGATATTTGAATATTTAAGATATAAAAAAAATATATATTCATAATTGTCAACATAGGATGTTAACATCTATTAAAAAAATCTCATCTCATAAGTGGAATATATGCATGAAACGTGGCATCTTATGTGATAAAAATTAATCGTCCCAAATTAATAATAACTTTTTATAGTTTAAAAAACACATTAAAAATACAAAAAGTATACTGTAAATGATCGTAGCTATAAAAAATATATAAAAGTATTAAAATCTGAACTATTAGAGTTATAAAACTGAAAATTCAAGGGACCTTAATCTTTTTTAAAATAAGTCTCCTAGGATATGAAAAGACGATTAACTCATTGATCGAATGTAAGGTGATAGATTCAATTGTCCTATCCTATATTCAAAATGTAATTAAACTTAAGAGTAAAGGCTTATTGTTTTATTACAGATACTTCACACGTTAAGATAACCATCTTATATAATTTATATATATTATAAAATATTGATTACGATTTTAAAATCCTGTATAACTTTTTAATGTAAAAGGTAGTTATATAAATAAAATTAATTTTGTATATTTGAGTTCAAATTACGTCTTTTTAATTTATAAAAAATATAAATCAAAATAACTGTTAAAAAGTTATATATTTCAAACACAATTTATATCATATCATACCGTATAATTGTTCAACTTGTTTTATGTACACTAAACATTAAATAAATTTCATTTTATCATGCTTTTATTAGATTATACATAAATCATATTCTTTTATTTTTACTCTATTATATCCATCAAGTCTATGACCAATGACGAAGAAAATAAACAAGATTTAGATAAAGAATTAAAAATTATAATAATCAATTAAGAAAGTACATCCTGTAGGTAAACAAAAAAACCTTTAGGTTTTGGGTGGATGCACTGAATGCAATAGCATAGGATGAATCATTATATGTTGACACTCTTTTTGTTTTCTACATTTACCTTATAACTGAAAAAAAAATTATTTTTTGTGATATAATATTTTATTAAAAATAATAGTGGTAAATTAGAAGTTTTTTCATGAAAAGTGGTGTCAAGACGCAGAAAGTGTAGTTCCTTTTCTTAATTCCTCAAATAAAGGATTCATCATAAGTCACTTCCGACGACGACGACGCAGTAAGACGACTCTGTTGTCGAGTCTTCCCATCTTCGATCTTCCTCCGCCGGTTACCCCTCGTACAAGTAATCGTAATTTCACACCCAAACACCGTCCCGAAGCAGGAGTGCGGACCGCCGCGCTTGGCGCCACGCCTCGGCGTCTGTCGCTCGCGCTGCGACGACTGCTTCAGCTTCCTCCGCTCCTCGCCGTAATCCTCAAACGCCGGAGCAAGCTCCATCCTCCACTTCTGAATTTTCGTCCTCATCGCTTCCGTCCCGCTAATCTCCGAGCACCCGTCAATCGTCGAGCTATCCACCGAACGCGGCGGGGGAATGTGGTACATGTCGGAAAAGTGCGAGTCTTCGTTGAAGGCGCCGCCTTTCCGCACACCCACTTCCGAATCCTGCTCGTCGTAGCGGTAACGTTTCACATTCCTGCGGTAGGCGTAATCATTGATGGCGGAATCGTTTTCCTCGCTCTGACGACGTTGCAGCGTCAAAAGACGAGTAGTACCCAAAGGCGAGTGCTTTTCACGGTCTTCATCGGAAATCGCGTTTTTGTTTTTCCTAGATTCCATTAGGTCATAGTATCCGACATCGGAGGAGCTGAGTTCGGAGTAGAGTGGCATGCTCCGCATGGTGCTGTCGAGGAGGGTGACACCGATGTTGAGGATCCCCTGGGGCCGGCCGGAGGGGCGGCGAATCTGGAGCGGGACGAAGCGGGGCTTGGGTTTCCGGTTGGTGGGGAGGAGGTTGGAGACGAGGACCCCGACGGTGCCGACGAGGACGGGGCTGAGCCACCCCTCCGCGTAGATTTCTATCATGACGACAGCGTTGTCGGAATTGAGGAATTGGTCGTCAACGCGGAACACGAACTTCTCGTTCCACGTGGGGTTGGTGTGACCCTCTTCGTCAACTTGGGTGGTGAGTTTCCGGTCTGGGTGAACCCAGCCCACGGCGTAGGCCCGAACCGGTTTGGCGACCCGGGGCAGATCTTGAGCCGATATCACATTGATTTCCAGCAACTGATATGCTGCAGTCTGGGCCATGATTTCTCGAAGCTTCGAACGGAACGGGACGGGGAGGATGATACGGTGCTACGGTGGTCCGGTAGTCACACAACCACTCACTCGCTCAACCCTCGCGTTAATGCTAAACTCTCTCTTTCTCTCTGTATGTCTCTCTCATTGCTCGTTCTTATATATGTTTGGCTCATGAGCGCGTGGCTTCCATTTCAGACACACGCGAAGGTTACTTTGTTTGTTAAACTCACTGGATCACATCACGATACACGTGTCTCTTCTCTCATGCGCTGGGAGGAGGGAACGGAAAAAACAAATTTTTAATAATCGTTAATTGTAAAGTTTGGTTGCCTAGGAAGCTTCTTCAAAATGCATTACACTATTAAATTTTTAGCTAAAGCTTCTCTTGTGAAATTATTTTGAAATCAACATTTAACGAATTTTAATTATTTTTATTTAAGAACATTTTATTTCTAAGAATTGTTTCAGTATAGGTTTCATTTTCCAATAATTAACGGTCAATCTTTGCGAAAACTATATTCGGTGAAGATATCTTTATACAATGGATCCGTGTAATATATTGTATATTTTATGGATATATTTTGAAGGTTTATATATTTTAAACCTTGAAAAGGATTTTCAAATTTGATTGTTATTTTACCTAATTTTCATATTTGAAACAAGATCTTACGAATTATAAACCAAGGACAAAAAATGAATGCCAATTCAAAATTTTAATTTTCTTGAGAAGAGAAATCAAATTAAAAATTTGTTTTTCTAGCTACAGGTTAGTTACTGATTTCAATGTTATGTTTGTATTTTTCAAATTGATGACCAGATTAAACCAACTTGTTTTTTTATCAAATTAATTCATTTATAATTAAAAGAATTTTAACTAAACTAAATTAAATACTTTTGAAATACTTTTTCTCCAGAAACTAAATCAAATTAGTCTAATCCATGACTGTGAAAACTAATATAAGTCTATTCTTAAAAGTACGAACTATGGTTAAAATTTAAAATGATTTATTTTTGTTTTTTATTGTCTAGTGAGGATCAAATTATAATTTTTTTTTTCAATGTGGCATTTTTATTTTTCAATTTTTAATTAATGTTTGATTGTATTTTAGTTCTTTTTTACTATTTTTTATGCATATTTATAAAAACAACCCTAGTTTTAGGAAACAAAAATATTAAAGACTTTCTTACTCTTATTTATTAAGATTTTTGAAAAAAAATATATATCAATTGAGCCTTATCTTATGTGACAACTAAAATTAATTTATTCTTCAAAGTAAGTACTGTGATTTAAAATTTGAAAATAAATTTGTTTTTAAAATTATTCTTTTTAATTATGTGATGATCACAAATGCTAATGATTGACTTTTTAATATCTGATTTCGGTCTTTCAATTACTATTTACCTACCAATATTTATTTTTATTTTTTAATATGTAATTTAACATATTATTGTAAAAATATCTTAATTTTGAGGAAAATGTAACCCTCAAGCTCCCTTTTTTTGATATAAGATATTATCTTAAAATGCTCCTAATTAATCAATATGAAATTTTGTACATAATAAATATTAAGGATTAGAGGTGTTAAACAAGTCGGTCTAACTCGATGGCAAACTAAAAAAAAAAAAAAATCAATCTCACTTAACTCTACAGTGCACCAATTGATCATTTTGACTCGTTTAAAAAAATTAAAAAAAAAGTCATAAAATAAATTTAAATAAAAAAATATAAATCAGATGTGTTTTAAGATTTAAGTCATTGTGCAAGGACTTGTTTTGTGTTTTTATCTAAGTGCATGGGATAAACTAAAAAGTGAAAATTAAATTTAATGAATAGTTATTAATTTATTTACAATTTAAGTAATGTGTCTGATGTGTGTCAGTTAGTTTTATATTATATAGTGTGATAGTTGTGTATAAGTTAGGGGTGAAAATAATAATTTGGTTAATGTTTATAGTAAACAGGTTGGGCTTTCACTCTTGCGTTGTATCATAATAAGCTAGAACAAGGACGAGTTCTTCCTGCATGCATCCTAATACGGTCTTTATGCATCCTCATAAAAAAATATAAAGTTACATTAATGCTCTCATCTTGAAAAGTCCAAATTAACCTCCATCCTAATACCCCTATCCGGTTGTCACATTTCCACATTCCAACACCCTGTCTCCGTCCATTTTTCGTGTTGCTGCAGTCGGATTGTCACATCCCACGTTCCAAAACCCTAGCTCCATCCATTTTTGGTGTCGCTGCAGTCTCTCTTCATCCCTCTACCAGCAACGGATCTTTAATTCATCTTTCAAATACAGAACAGGTAATTAATTTTTGACATTTATTAGCAATTAATAAGTGATATTGCTGATTAAAGTAATTGATTTGAGATTTGGGACGTTTTTGATAGTTTTCAAATTTAGACTATGAGAACCAAATTAGTTTCATCTTATTATCATTTTAATTTGGAAATAAAAATCGGATGACATCTCCATCAGGTTGTTTGAAAAAAAATTGACAACTGGATGAACAGGCCATCCGATTCTCATTTGAAAAAAAATGACAACTAGATGACCTGCTCATCCGATTATCAAATCTTTTTTATTGAAATACAAGAAAAATGTATTAGGGTAGTGTAGAACTCGTCTAAAACAAGAGTGAGGTTAGGAAGTTTTTGGGATAGTCCAATGGACCTCTTAAAAGAACAAGAACTGGTGGGATGGAATTTACCGTTAACAATGGATCATCCAGTCATAGAATTCCAGTGAACCAATATGTAAAGCATCGTAAAAAACGATTAATCAACCATGACCTTAGAGATAGAATAAAAAATGTTAACAAGGCACTAAATGATGAAAGTTGGGTAAAAGCTATGCAAGAAGGTTTAATCGGTTCTAGAAAAATTATGAATAGCATCTGGTAAGTCCACCCAAAATAGATCTGTCATAGGAGAAAAGTGGATGTTTAACAATAGGCTAGACAAGTAATGTAAGGTTGTAATAAATAAAGTTAGCTAAAGGTTACTCAATAAATTGTTGAAATTGTACCTATAATAACTGTAACATGGATATTTATTTATTTTATTTTATTTGTTTTTTCATATTCAGTTGTTTGGATTTTTTTAGATTATCTAATTATAAAAAAATGTAACATCCCAATTTTTTACATTATTCTATCATGACAAGTGATTAAACATGCATACATTTATTTATTTATTTATATATATATATATATATATATATATATATATATATATATTTATATATTTATTTATATATATATATATATATATATATATATATATATATATATATATAAAAGTTGTCCAATGAAGATTTAAATCAAAATGCATCTCTTTCATATAAATTTTTAAAACAAAATATGTCTACATATAAATAAAATGAAAAGTTTTTTTATAATATCTAAAAAAAATCTACAGGCTCAAATAAGAGTATTATGAACTGGCTCAACTGGGACATTGTCTGTTCTCATGTATAACATGATAATCACATATTGGAAACAAATACACCAATTCACACAAGAAAGGATAATTTAATATTTAAAAGATTTCTCATATAATATAAATTGATCATATATAAATATTATTTAACATGTAGCAATCTAATCATATTATCAATCAACTCATTTGAAAATTTGAACTCATGACCTCAAACAATGTAAACAGACTCAATTCTATTTCTCAAAGACTCGTGCATTAAATAGACTTGAAGATATGCACCTGTCATACAACTCTAAATTGTGAATCTACGCAGCCTCCAGATCAGTGAATCAACAATTTTATGTGTTAAGGTTAGTCTTCCTAAGATTTTTTTTGGCCAGCTATATTTGAAGTTGCAATCACCCAGTTCATATCTCCTTCCACTCTCACCACCTAGTATTGTTCATCTATTTTATTCTTATTATCAGTAGATATCATTATTATCAATAGATATTAATTGTTATTGATCAGATCTATAGACAGTGCACATCCTAATTGACCTGAAAACACTATGCCTTAATCTCGACCACCTCAATAAATATTTTAACAATATCATATATTTATGCTCATTCATTCTTTTCAATCTCAAATATCTCAAGAATCTTTAATCCAACAATTATATTAAGTCTAATTTATAAATTAATCTATTTTTTTCAATCCATAAATTATATTACAAAAAAAACCAAACAACCAAAAAAAAAATATAAAATCAATATTTATGGTTAAAAATATGAGATATTATGATATGCAACTATTTTCCAACTTTATTAAAGAAGCAAATCAATAAAGCATAAATTAGTTCCTCTATATATTTTACATTTTGTTCTTCTTCTTTTAATTTATTGATGTTAATTCAAGAGTCTATTTATTTTCTAGGAATCTATGAGTTGAGAAAAACACCAAAAGAGATACATACACATTAAATTCACCACCAATTTTTAATGGTGAGGAATGAGTTATGGGCTACAAGGATGATTAGTCATCTCAAAACATTAGATTTTTGGAAGACAGTAAAGAATATTATGATGTTCTTTAGTAGCCTCAAAATTCATCCGTGTATAAAATAAAACATCATAAGAAGTGGAAGACAAAAAGGGACAAAGGCAAAAGATTGTTTATTTTTTCTGTCCAAAAATATTTTTACAAGAATTATAAATTTTAAATTTTTCCCTCCAATTACTTTTTGCATCTTCCTTTTCTTTTTAATTTGTTGAGTGTTATTTCAACATCAAAAGCAATATAAATTTTAATTTCATTTGCAACATTCAATAAAATGAAGTTATATCAAAGATACATATGTAATTAACATGTTTCTTAATGGTCCAACAAAAGAGGAAGTTTATTGAAACAACTTCCTCTGTTTAAGAGCATTACTTTTCCAAATTAATTATGTTTTTAAATTAAATTACACTCTTCACAAATTAAAACAATTTTTCAAAGTTTGGTATTGGTGTTTAAACTCTTTTTATTATAGGAATTTATTTTACTAGTAAGTAAGTAGACACTACCTTATCTTTCAAAGATTATTCAACCCATTCTTTTAACATTCAAATTTATTGTGATAATATTATATCTGCCGTTATAATAGGGGAATTTTTTTTTATGATATTATTAATATAATTTTAGGTCAAAACCCAATTCTTTTTACCCTTATTTGTTAATTTTTAGTAGTTTTTTTTTTAATAATTGGTAATGAAAAGAGAATGATTTAATATTAATTCAATTTACTTTTGATAAATTTTGTTAAAAAGAATTTACTTTTGATAAATTTTGTTAAAAAGAATATTGGATGAGAAGAATTATGATTAAGCCTTGAAGAAGGGACAAATAAGAAAACAAAGTTAAATAATTTCTTTCTACACTTTCATAAAATTTTGTATTTTCAAAAAACTCTTATAAAAAAGACTTAAGTGTCCTTTGTTGAATAAAATTAGTGTATGAAGACGTTCAGATTAATCTAATCCAGAATAAAAAATGCATATTGGATTATACCTCCTAAATTTCAATTTGAATTTTCTTTTTACATTTTAAAATAGACTAATTTAAAAGATAACTTTGTATTTTAGAATAAACTAATTCATAAATTAATATAAAATATATTTTAAATTATACAATCTAAAACATACTTTTAGATTCAAAAATGATTTTCAAAATCTAAAAATAACTTCTCAAATGCAAAAATAATTTTTATAATTTGAAAATTACTTCCAAAATCGGGAAATGGCTTTCATATAGCACAGTCCGGAAGCCATTTTCGAATTCTAAAAATCATTTCCTAAGTTTCAGAAACCCTTTCCAGATTTGAAAATATTTTTCAAATTGTATAACTCAAAATGTCTTTTTTTAAAAAAAAAAAATACTTTTAAAGGTATAGGATGAAATGAGTGAAGGTATTAAGATCATCTAATAAATTTATTTAAAGGTCCTAAGTGCAGGAAGAATCAGTCATAAAATCAGTTTTAGTCAATCATATAAGCCTAATGTGATGAAAACTTAAAAGTAAAGAGGTAGTGAGGTAGTAGAGTGTAGTAGACCTCTGAGTGAGTGAAAATCAATTTGGTCAATACCAATTATATAAGATAAAACAATCTATCCATTTAATGCCCAAACTTAACACATAAGAAAGTGTTATCATAATAAATATTTTATAAAGATGAAACAAAACTAAAATTGGTAATTTTACATGTACATACGAATTTTTAATTATCAAACACAAAATACAATTTATATAAAAAATTTATATTTTACTATGTTCTTATTGAAATCTTGAAAATGAAAGAGAAAGCGTACTGTAAAACATTTACAATAGTTAATAAATAATTTTTTTAATGCAATAATTAATTAAGATTTTTTTAAAATTCTTTACATATTTTCTTATTTTATTTTTAATTATACTTTAAAAAGTAACATTTTAGTTTAATGAATGTTAACTAAAGCAAATAAAAAAGATGTTATTAAGTAATAATAACAAAAAATAGTAAGAATAAACTGCTAAATCCACTAAAAAGAACTACACTTTTGTGGTAAAATATTTTTTTTAAATACAAAATTAAAATTAATGAAACATTAGATTTTAACTTGTTAAAATAAGATAACAAATAAAAAATGCACATAAAGGCATTACAATATTTATGTTTTGTTAATATTATGTAATTATTACAATTGTCATAATTATATATTTTTACAATAATTGATAATCAATTGAATGATATTTGATTAATTTGTTAATGATATGTTTTTAGTTTTTCAAAACACATGTTTTTTTAAATTTGAAATTTCTTGAATCAAAACATTTAATTGTATTATTACATTTCAACTATAAAACACACACACACACACATATATATATATATATATATATATATATATATATATATATATATATATATATATATATATATATATATATATATATATATATATATATATATATTTTGAATGCTCAAATAATTAAAATCACATAAATTATAATTAATGTAATTCATTATTTTATGAATTAAAAATAGAAAATTTGACCTTGATAGTTAATTAATATAATTTCAGTTTATTAAGAATATTAATTGTATTTATTTTTTACAAAATAAAACACTTGTTAAATTTATAATTTCATCAATCCCTATATAAAAAATTAATTATATTTTTAGTTCCATAAATATAGTATAAACTTATCACTTAAATTTTAAAATAATTATTTTTGGTATTTTATATATATTTTTATTTTAGTTCCTAGACACTAGAGAAGTAAACTAATTTTTCCATGATTGCTTTAGCCTTGCAAATTTTCTTGAAACATTAAAATCATATTTTTGAAATATAAATAATTGAATTTAACTTTTTAAACTTGAATAAGACCATTTTATTGCTCCATTTAAATCTAAAAAATTAAAAATAAAATTGATATACCTAGTTTTAACCTAAATGTAAATACTTTTAATGGGGTACCGAACCGTTACAATCCCTATTTATACTCTGAATTGGAAAAAGTTCTGACTGTGACTGAAGAAACAATAACCATGCCCCATTCCTTGCCCCTCTCTCTGTACCAATTTCATGCCCTTTCATTTCCATTCTGCAGCTGCTTCATCATCTGAACGGCACTATCTCAGTCGCATTTCAAAGGCCAATTCCATTCTCCGGTCATGTGATTCTTTTTGGTTTATCCAAGTAAGTCTTTAAACTCTGTTCTCTTGTTTTTCCGAAGAATGCATTTTGCCTTGATTTCCGTGTCTGCTCATATGACTTGAGAGGAAGAAGAATTTAAAATCTGGAATTGAGAGAAATCACATTGTTAATCATATGAATAACTATGTCATTGTTATTATTTTTCCTTTCATTTGAACATGTCATTAGGTTTGGATTCCTTATAAACTCATGCTTGTTTGTTTGAAATGATAAGAAAAGCTAACATCGAATCTTTAAACAATGGTTGTTGGTCTAAAACCAATATAGATTTCTGCATTGTAAAAGATTAAATTCAGAGCCTTTTCTTAGTTGAGTCTTGTAAGAAAGACTTGTTAGTGGTCTTAAAAAATAATCTTTTGATTACAACTCTACAAAAATATCATCCAATGATCTTATTGGAAGAATGGAGATGATTAGGTGATGAACCCTTTGTTTGCAAGAATTGTAAGAATGGTATGGGCAAAAGGAAGAGGGGGAGAGTAGGGAGATGAGGGACACTTATTTCTCTTCATCAATCCAATTAAAGAAGAAGGGTTGGAATTATCTGCTCTCATATTTCATCCATTTTTATTTCTTAGCCGTTCGTCACGATTTAAATTTTATATTCAATTATAGTTTAAATGATAGTTTAAGAAGTAGAGACTAACTAAGACTTAGACTCATATTTTGATATTTAATAATCTCATCTCACTCTTTTCAAGCTAAAATATCTTTTTTCAAACATTAATACCTCACTTACAAATGATCTTTACTTATACCACCACATTTAAATGAGACCGTCTAAGATTTTTGTCAGGAAGACTTTCGATACATAGATCAAATTGTAGGCGGTCACAAAGATAAACTATCAATTTTGATACCACTTGTCGGAAAAAATCCGATGAGAGAAAATATGAAAGAAAACACCGAAGAAATTAAATAAGAATGAGATAAGAGTCAGACTCATACAAAAAATTGACACAACCTCTAATCCAAAACCTTAAGACATTAAATTTATAAGTTTTCTTTCTTACATGTTACTTAACTTTTTTATTTATACTTAATATGATTATATTCAATATAAATCTTAGACTCACATTAAAATACTTAATAACATATATAGACAAAAAAATATTCTTAATTTAATATTTTTCTCAGATAATTTTAAAAACAACCAAAATGTAAGGAATGTTACTTTTCAAAATAAACAATGTATCATATACTTATATACAATAATTGACTATAATAATTTATGTGAATTGGCTTGAAATTGGAACAACAACTTATTCCTTAAATACCATCATCCATCTAGTTAACTTTATCATGGATTAAAATAGTGACCTTTTGATTAAGCTTGTGCTACCTTATGAGTAGATTTCAACATCTTTCTTTGGAAAATTCATATACTATAATATCTTTATTTTGACTGGAAGAAATGACCGAAAGGATGGAAGGTTACGAGGTTATTACCTCTCCAACATACTCTCAACAGTTTTGTTGGGTACTAATATATACAGCCTCCTGAGCTGTATACTACTTGATTGAGTTACCTAATATTCAAATGTAACCTTTTAATTTTTTTTAATGGAATATTTATTAAATGAATGATTTATTCATTATAAATATTTTATAACCTAAATTCCATTATGAATCATTAGGCATTGATTAATTTATATGATCTAATCTTATTTAATCAAGATTTTATTTTTATATTAAAAATTAATTATAAATAAACCATGTCTTTATGCAAATATATAATCTCAAGATCCTTTGCATTAAATAATATTTATGGTTTGGTTAAGGTGAAAAGAAAAGAAAAATCAATACATCTAACACATCTATTTAAATCAATAAAATTACACAATTTTCAAGATGTACTAAACATTAAATTTACACGATTTTCAAGATATACTAAACATTAAGTTTTATTTTATTCTCTTTTCTAACTCAACTTATTTCTTCCCTATTTCAACCCTTTCTATTTGTTTCTTCCAAAATAAACATAATCTAAGGTTTTCTGTATTCCAAAACAAACTTCAAATCAACGATAAGATACTATCTTTCGACCAACAATTATCAAAATAACGATTTTATAAAGAAATAGATTTGACTGTTTGATTTAGAAAAGAGGGGAGAAAAAAAAAACTGTTAAAATTTTCAGTTACATTATTTTCTGTATCTCTTTTCTAATTTTCTATCAAATCATATAATTTTCAAAATATTTTCTCTCTATTCTACAAATATTCATTTTTACATATTTCTCTAATTTAACCTTTTCTGTTTCTTTCTTTAAAACCAAACACAAGATTTTCTGAGTAACTCAAACTTTAATAACTGATCATGCATTATCTTTCAATTAACTACTATCACAATAATAATTATTAATAGAATTTATAGTTTAATTACTTGAAAGGAGTCTCAATTTTCACTTATTTATTTTGTTAGCAAACCAATTTTATGCTAACTAATTTTATAGAATTTAAGATTTCTATCTTGACCACCAAATGACAAATTATGCCCACAAAATATATATATTACTTTTATCTAGATGAGCACCTGTCACTATTTGTAAAAACTTATTGTGGTTATGATTGACAATTTTTTTTTTAACTTTTATAATGAAAAATTGACTGTGGTTGTGATTTTTTTTATAGGTTTTATGTAGTTGGATTTGATGTGACATTATTTCTATAATAATGCCAGTTAACATGAACAAATTATTCTTATTCTCAGTTTGGTGTTTGACCATTTGGAATTTGAATTTTAATATGAAAGCGAATGAGGTTTTCCTTTTTATGTTTGAATATAGTTTTAGTAGCTAAATTTCATATAATTGATTTTATTCAATTTGTTTAGAAATTATTTATTAAAAAATATAACCATTGTTTTAAAGTTCTTAAAAAATAATGAGCAAAAATTAGTTAAAAAAATGGTATTGGTCTTATTGTATCCATTGTATTGATATTGCTGTTTCTGTAGTAAATGAATGACGTATCATTAATGCTCACCTGTAATAGTAAATCTATTATAAAATAAGGTATGCAATGTGTTAATTTTTTTAGAAGTGAATTTGGTTCCATGAGTGAATATGTAAATTTTTTAGAAGATTATATTTTGTTGATTTTCTAAGGATTAGAAATAGTTTTGTTTTTTATGGACTAATTTTTAATTATTCTTTTGAAAAACTATAAGTAATTATGTCAATTTGAGTCGCTTAAAAACATTTATGCTTTTTTTTTAGTTAAGCTAGCGAAAAGTTCTGATTAATATATTTTGATTAATTTTTTTGCACACAGTTAAATAGACTAAATAATAATTGGCCAAGTTTTATACATGATTTCAGTATATGTTTTCCAGTTGAATGATTTTAGAAAAAAGTGTAATTTAATTCCAATCCTCAAAATTTTGCTATACTTTTTTTTTTTTAAGTATTATGTAACCCCATGGCAATATAGTTATTTGAGGAAATTTTTAACTAATTAAAATGCAAACTTTCTTATAATCTAATAATTTTTTTTCTATATCTTTTCTCTTCATTTTCTTTTATTTTTTGAGTTATTTTTCTTTTTTTTTTGGTTATATTCTTTCATCTTTTAGTTATTCAATATTGGACCAACAAACTTTCTCTATTTTATGTTATTTTTCTTATATTTTACAAAAACGTTCATCACAAGTTATATTCAATCTTACTTCTATCAAAACCGATTTATAAATATTTCACTACTCAATCACATTAATTAATCACATAAATTCAACAATCAAACTCATTTCGTGCTTAAAGTCTAGTTCAGACTTACAAGAAAAACTTGAATACTGATGATCATTAAAGATTTATATATTCAAATCTTTTATCTTAGGGTCATTTAGAGATAGTTAATTAGTATAAAACATGATACTAACTTCTCTTACACAACTTAATTGAATACTCTTCGAAAGAGTTTACAAGCTTAAAGTTCACACAAGATCTCCTAACTTGCACCATAAAGCTCTAATCAAATATTAAACTATATAACTATGTAAACTAAAAAAGACTTATCCTGATGTACTAGAGGTCACGTACATGTTAAACCACTAGAATTGTTAAGAATATTAAAAACCTGTCTCAAAAGTGAATAGAAAATGAACTTTAAAAATATGATCAGACATTCTTACTCTACTTGACATTAAAAACCTGAGAGTGATCTTCGATTGTCAGTTTGATTACATATAGATCATAATTATAAAAAATATAAAAGAAAAAAAAGGAAATTTTAGAAATAATAGTTTTATAGAAATAAAATCTGAATTATTGGTTTCTTTCTTGAATTTTATCTATAGAAAATCCAAATATCACTTTACTATTACCATTTCTACCCTAAAACCATTTTTTTAAAATACTGTTATTGCATAATAGATTTATAGGGTCTCAAGACTAAAATAATATTATCACAATTTCAGGAAAAAAAATATAAATAATTAACAACATCATTGTTTATTACCTAGTACGGAACAATAATTTTCGGACCTTTATATATATTATATAAAAAATATTATAATAATTAAGGTTTTAGATAAATTAAGGAAAAAACATAAAGGAAATGATGGGGAATTATTGAAATCAATAAATTAATCATTAATATGAATCTAAATATTTTTAGCATTCATTTCAATTATTTAATTTTTTTTTGTTTGCTTGTATGTTTTTCTTTGTTTTATAAATTCTAAAGAAGGAATTATATTTTTTTTCATAAGAATGATTTTTGTAATAGCAAGCTAATGCTGTATATGATACGTTTTTATCATGTTATGTTATTTTTATGTTAACATTTAAGTGTTATAATAATTTTTATTAGTTTGAATATTAATGTATATATTACTTTTAAATTTAAAATATTTTTCAATGCCTATTTATTTATTAGTTGATTTATTTAAATCAAAGATATTATTTAAAAGCTTTAAATTTAAGATTAAAGGAATTTTAAGTTATTAGTTATGATAAAATAAGTTCAATGTAAGAAAATAATAGAGTTATTACAAAATAGATGAAACTTGAAGAGTAATAAAGAGTAAATAAAGTGGTTTTAATGGTTGATATACTTAAAAGTAAGATGACTACATAAGAAAAGAATTCCATTTTTGTTCCAATAAACAAGTTTCTCACCTCTAATATCATTAATAACAATTAAATAATTTATGATAATTGAATATTATACATCTAGTTATTTCCTGAATAGGAAACTGCTGGTTCATATTTTCAAATACGAATATAAATTATTGCAGAGAAATCCCTAATAGTAATAGACTTATGTTTACAAATTTCATTGAATAGAACTTCACACTCTTTCGCCAGTTTGTACTGTTTCTTCTAGATTTAGAAACAAAGTTTCAGTCTATTTACTCATGACTGAGAGATTTGTAAGAATTAACTTTTACTCATAAATCAAGAAATATAATAATATAATGTTTTTATATTGATATATTTTTATACACCTTTCATAATTTCAAGCTGCCCTTTGACATTAGTTGTTGCGACCTGTACAGGAAGAAGATTAATATTTGGTCAAATAAATTCAAGCTGACAGTAGCTTTGGTAAAAGGCCATTTAGAGAAGCAGAGTCCTTCAGTACAGGTGTCTCTCTTTGGTAGTGTTTTAATTCAGGTGGCACTTATTTGTAGGAGCTATCATGGCTCCTTCTGGAAGAGCCGAGAAGGCTTTGAACTTTATGATGGCCTTGGGAATTTCTATGGAGGAGGTGAAGCCAGTCTTGATAAACCTGTTAGAAGTTTATGAAGGAAATTGGGAACACATTGAAGATGACAACTATCGGACACTTGTAGATGCCTACTTTGATTTGCAGAAAGACAAGGTTTTCCCTAAATTCATAGTTTTATTTTGAGTGAACACACTTGTACATTTTGGTCTTTTTAACATTTTCCAATTTTTAATTCTAAAATTGTGAAAACTTATTTCAAGCATTATAATTGAATATTTTTATTAGCGTGATACTAGATGATCCCATCAAGTAATATTTGTTATTATCTGACACGTATATTGATGTGATTTAACTATTACTTTACTTTTCACTATTACAAAATGTATATTTAAAACATGCTAGCTAATTATTATAATAACAATCAATAGTAAAATAGTATTATTAAATATCTAAGGGAAATCCACTCAAGAAATTCACAAAATTCAAAACTCAATTTAACGGTACTCGAGGAGTTGAGAATTTGGAATGGCTTTTGTTTGTTTTTCCTGTATAAGTTAGAAGTTTAGAAGTTTAATACCTTTGTTGGTTTCTTCAAATAGGTAGTTGAAGGTGAGAGAAAACCTAATGCCAGAGGTCACAGTGGACAAAACTCAGCAGGGGAAACGTCATCTGTAGGTGGTGACGACCGTGATTTATCAACCATGGACAGGCCAAGAAAAATGTTAAGTCCAGAAGACAAAAAAATACCATCCAAGGTCTTTCCACAGAGAAACATTAAGCCATCTCAAACATTCACGAAAGATGTTAAGCCCAAAACCAGTTCACAACCATCACATGCAGCGTGCGGTGAGGTCAAAAAGATCTCTGTTTTACCTCGTGGGTCAGCTAAAGATGGAGAATCTTGCCCTGAGAAAGCTTCATCTGCAGGGCACCGTGACCAGTTCGAGAATATCACTGTGAAGCCAAGAGCTAAGAAACCCAAGTTACCCACTTCGACGAATCATAATGGTAACCCTGTTTTCCTTATAATAATTTCTCCTTTTTTAAATTGAAAAATATCTGCAATATTTACATCGATTTTGTATGGGTTTACAGTAATCCCTTTTGGATAACATTTGCATGTAGATTTTTCCTTTAGATTTGTGGGTATCCATGGTTGATGTTTGGATGGATTTCTTAAAAGACTTTCAGAAAAAATATGAAAAAAAATTATCTTTTTTTATAAGAAAAAAATAATTTATAAATAAATTAAAAATAAAAAAATTTTAAAAATTATACAAGAACATTTTTACAAATTAATTTGTTCTCATCTTTTGTGAGAAAAAGAATTTTGTTTAGGAATTTGAAATTGAAAATGAAATTTTCTTGTAGTTGGTTTATTTTCTTAAAAGTTTGTTTTTAAGAATTTGAGTTACTCTTTGATTTTTTGGAAAACTTATATAAATATTTTCAATAATACTCTCTAAACAAATAGTATTAGTCATTTGTAAGAGTTATAGTTCACAATATTCATGAATTATTCGAATCATAATTTTCTGATGTGAATTTTGTTCTGTTATCAAATGTCCTGTTAAAATAAACTTGTATATTTATTATTTTTTTGAGAAGTTGGATAAGAGGGGTTTAATAAATTGTGCAATATACCAGCATTGTATGATTTCTTTGTCCTATTGTCTGGTAATTTAGTGTATTTCTTACTTTGAGAGGAGAGTTGAGTTAGAAGATAATATTATAAGATAATTTACCTCCCTCCTGCTGCCCCAGCACCGTATTTTCATTATAATCATTATCATTTTCATTTCATTATAACATTTTCATTATAGTATTTTCATTATAATCACTATCATTTTCATTTCATTATAACATTTTCATTATAGTCACTGTCATTGTCACCATTCTTGTTATCCATGTCCTTTTGTCACAACCATCATTTCCGTGAGGCTTGACATTAGTTGATGTTGTCGTCACCTTGTAACAACCACCACCATATCATCACAACTATTGTTAGTACCACTACACACTATGGTTGTTATTCACTATTGTTGCCAAAACATTTGTCAATACCATTGTCATTACTATTGTTACTATCAATCACTATTATCGCACCATTTCTATCATGGCAACCACTAACATTGCTGTTACAATTGTCATCATCATTGTCATTGTCACCATCATCGTTGTTATCAATCTCATTGATTGATAGTAGAGGTGTTATCTACATCACAATCTCATTGATAGATAGTAGATGTGTTATTATCTACATTGTGGTGTTAGTGGAGGTGATGCTAATATGACAATGTTGACCGTGTTTGTAATGTTAATAACTAGGTGGTGGTATAAGTGGTTGCAATAACATAAAAGTGTTTGTAGTTTCAAATGGTGGTGACAATAGCGTAAAAGTAATGGTTACTATTGTGGTAATGATGAGAGTGATGGTGGTGATAATTGTAATGGAAAAGTGTTGGTGTTAATGGCTGTGGTGGCAGTGTTGATGGTGATAATGATAATAATGACAATAACAATGAAAAATGTTCATAATGATAACACTTTTGGTGACAATAATTATAATAGTAATGAGTGTAGTTATAGTTGTTACTGTAACTCTGGAGATGGTGATTATGGATGGAGCGAAAATGGTGATAATAACAACAATAGTGATAAAATGTTGAAAGCGAAAACAATGATAAGAGGATGTGGTGGTGACAACATAGACATAATGATGAGGATGTTGATGTTGACAATGATTTCAATGAGATAGGTGGGAATGGCGAGAGAGTGCAAAAAAAGAGAAAAAGTCAATATAATATTTTTGGTGCATGAAAGAAGTTATTACACCAAATGGATCCTTAGTTAGTTAAACAAACTTTCAGTGAAAAAGATTGTGAGACATCCATAGTGATCCTTTCAAGTTTTCAAGTAAGTCAATGTGATACCAACGTGGTTTGGTGCATAGTTGTCACTACGGTAGTGGAGTTGGTTGGATCTTTAATGAGGCATGATGCACACACCTCTATGTTGTATCTTTTAGTTGTGGTTGGAATGGACTCATTAGCAACGAAATGGAGAGGTCATAGTCATGAGTACACTTTTCGAAGCTAAGGGTAATTCATAAATACCCTTCTAATTTAATCCATTATGACATCTTTTCATGTTAAAATGTGATGTAGTCCTCAAGCACTAAGGATTTAGATATTTCTACTGTGTTGATTGGTGTCAAGGAACTTGACTTAAAAACATTAATGTTAGAAGGATGGCGTAAGCCACTTTTACTCTTTAGTCTTGAGTGCAAAGTTTGTTCCAATATGTTCAAATTCAGAAGTCTTACATCTTTAGAAGTTGAGATAAATGATAGATTACAAAAATGAACTTTGTTTCATTAGCTTAGTGAAATGTCTTTTAAGACAAAATCATCTCAAGAGTTACTAACACCAAAGTGGACAATAGACATCATCTCATATGTAATGCTCTAGTGGTACCAACGACTTGAAGATAGGAACAAATACCATAAATGGGAATAGAGAACTGTTTGATAACGGATGATATGATAGATGTAACATAACTTATGATATGATAGATGTAACAAATCTTGCTAGGATGAATGCTAATAAGCTCTGGTACCGTCTAATAAAGTGAACTTTAAGTTTAACTCAACATTATAAAATCAGCTTGTAAGGTAATGTTTATATCCACCCATATATCTTTGTGTGACGTGAGATATCTAACAATGGGTTGTTCTTAGTTTATATTGTTTTTTTGTGATAAAATATTGATGTGATTTCTTGTTGATTTTCGTCAGCAGGAGATCTTTGTGTTAAATCTCTGTCTACTCATGATCAGGATTTGCAAAGTAAAAATGTTGTACCAGCCTGCATCAGTAATACCCGTGCTTATAATGGAAATATTACAATCGGCAGTTCTTCACGTCTTGAAGAAGTTAAAATATCTTTGAATTGTGATTCAGCCTTGTCAGGACTAAACTTCAGTATTCCTGATTTGGATGTTGTTATGAAGTTCATGGACAGGAAATACCTTAACTTTTTCAAAACTGTTGACCCTCCATTTTCGACTGCAAAGTTATTGAATGATCTTTGTAATATTTTTCTGAAGATGGGGCTTCGAAAGGGATCAAATTCCAACCAGGCCAATTCGCATTCACTGCAATACCTTACTCAAGGAGAAAGGAAACCCTTTAATTTTATCAGTGACATTACAAAAGGTTCAGAAAAGGTGAAAATACCATTGATAGATGAATTTGGCAGTGACGCCTTGCCAAAGTTTAATTACATACCATGCAATACAATATATCAAAGTGCTACTGTAAGTATTTCTTTGGCCCGGATTTCGGATGAGGGTTGCTGTTCTGATTGTTCAGGCAACTGTCTTTCCTCATCATTGCCTTGTGCGTGTGCTCGGGAAACTGGTGGAGAGTTTGCTTACACTCGTAAAGGTTTGTTGAAAGAAGAATTTCTAACAGCTTGCGTGACTATGAAGACTGAACCTCAAGATCATCATTTTGTGTACTGTCAAGAGTGCCCTTTAGAGAAGTCCAAGAATGAGTACATGCCTGAACGATGCAAGGGGCATATGGTTAGAAAATTTATAAAGGAGTGTTGGAGGAAATGCGGATGTGACATGCTTTGTGGGAATCGGATAGTGCAACGAGGTATTAAATGCAAATTGCAGGTATGAAATTCTCTGTATACTCTTACAATAACTTAATCATGAGAAAATGCTGTACAAAATTTAGCTATTTAGTCAAAAGCCTCCAAAGTCACACTTGTTCTTGCAATTGGATCGGTGCATCATTAGCAGTGCTACAATCGTTGTATTTGATTTTGATGGAATATATTGTCGTCTTTTCTTCTTCAGGTGTTCTTAACTCGAGAAGGTAAAGGTTGGGGCCTTAGAACGTTAGAAGATTTGCCAAAAGGAACATTTATATGTGAATATGTTGGAGAAATATTAACCAATATGGAGTTATACGATAGGATAATGCATGAGAGTGGGAATGACAGACATACATATCCTGTAACTCTTGATGCGGACTGGGGCTCAGAAAAGGGGTTAAAGGATGAGGAGGCACTATGTTTAGATGCAACATATAATGGAAATGTTGGAAGGTTCATCAATCACAGGTAAAACCATGTACCAAAATGAAACCTTTCTGAAATTCAACACTTTCTGGTAAATACTAGAACTCAATTATAATGATCTTAATTTTATCCTGCTAAGTGATATTCAATCACCAACAACTTCTTTGCCCACTTCTTGCTTTCTTTTAAAATGTTTCTTTAATTATGTTATTAGCGTGATAATTCATTCATTTAAGTGATTAGTAAAATTTGGTTGAAAATTTTGAATTATCATCATTAATAAAAAATTTATTTTTATTGAAAATTGAAGCTTATACCATTCTTAACAAATGAGTTACTGATCATTTAAATTGTTTCATTCTCCACTGTTTTATTTTTGTTGTTTCATTTAAATAACTGATGAAGCCAGACGACTGAACCATTACTAATCTTTGTGTAATTGCAGATGCTATGATGCAAATCTCATAGACATTCCCGTTGAAATAGAGAGTCCAGATCACCATTATTATCATGTAATGATTGTTTGATTTTATATCCACATTTTCTTAATTTTTAGTAACACAATAAAAGTTCTGTTTTTGTAAATTTTGTGCAGCTTGCCTTCTTTACCAACAGGAATGTGAGGGCATATGAGGAATTGACATGGGTAAGTCAGTTGGACCATTATGAGATGGGCTTTTTTATTGTGTGGGTTTTTATTAGTTAATTTTCAATATAAAAATAAAATAAATTTAATTAAAATAATTTATCCGTATATAAAAGATCAGAAGAGATTGAAATTGATTTAAAAAGTAAAATTAAAAATACTATCAAAATATATTTTATCAGTAAAATAAATTAGAATCTATATTAAAATTTAGTATGAACGTGTCTAGTTAGTTTTGATTAATTATATTGTCAAACACTTATAATTTAATTAAGTAGTTTTTAACTACAAGCTAAATTTCTACTGCCAAATAATTTCAGTTTTTAGTTAATTCAAAAGGATTCTATGAACTTTTAGAAAACAGAGTTAAGGAAAAAAAAAAACAAATGAATAATAAATTAAATAGAATTTTCAGATTGTCTTCACTGAAATATTATTGAACTTTTTTACACATTGAATTGAGATTGAAATCGAAATATATAATTTTATATTTAGTTTTATAACTTTTCTATTAAATTCTAATCAAAATCGAATTGTAAGATACAATAGTATCCTTATGCTTCGATATACAAATTAAAGATGAGGATTATGCTGTGTATTTTGTTGGGGGAAAGATGATGGTATAAACGCTACTTCATAATCAATCCTCATATGTAATTGACATTATGTGCAGGATTATGGGATTGATTTTGATGATGACGATCATCCTATTAAAGCATTTCGGTGTTCTTGTGGAAGCGCCTTCTGCGGTGATAAGAAACAAAAAGGTTAGTTCAATTTATCAATTGTGCTCTTTAGTTGATGGATTCTTCACCACTGGATGCGTCATACAATATATATATGTGTGTGTGTGTTGTTTTACCTTTTCGAAGATGCATTTCATATCAATTTGGCATCCCAACATTAAAAGTAGCATAAATTTTACACTTAATCTTTGGAAGAAGAAATTATATGTGAACAACGTTTGGAATGTCAATTATGTATGCATATCCTTCGACTACACAGTAATTTATTAATAAAATCTACTTTTAATATCGCAGCTATGTTGTTTATTACACTTGAGGAAAAGAAAAAAAAAATATATTTTAGATAGCTTTTAGAAGTATCTCTTAAGTTCTCATATTTATATTGAAACTCTTGATTAATATGAAATACAATGAAAGAGAGGAACTGAAAAACTATTTAGCAAAGCCTATTTTGAGTCTATGCTATCATTTTCCAAGAACCTGAAACATAAGCTTGAAAAAAGAAAATTAATCCATGTTGATCATGGATTCAACAATCTCAGGACAAATTTTCTTAGAGCAACTTTTCTATGTGTTTGGTCCTCTAATGGGATACAATATTGAAAGCAATATGGAATGTTGTTTGATCAGCACAATACATTTTCGTTTGTTGAATCTCACAATTTTAGTTCTTAGAGGAATTGTTTTGTGCACAAGTTTACAATGTGTGAGACTTCCTCCAATAGATTACCATGTAGAAAAGTATTTTTAACATCCAATCGTCCAAAGAGGCTAGTGATAAATGTTTATCATGGCAAGTACAAGACAAACAATATCAATTTGGGCACCATCACTAATGAAGGCTATAGATCTGAGTGCATCTTTTGGTCACCAATCTAGTTTTGAGGTGGATCAACTTTACCATTGGGTTAAACTTTAATGCATAAATCCAGCTATATCCAATTGTCTTTTTCCAGGATGGAATAGGATACAGTTCAGGTGGATTATGGGCGGGATTTAGGTTGTTAGATGCAAGAGGATGAATATACTATATAGGAGGGAAGAAAGGAGTATGTTTAAAAAAAGGGTGACACAAAAAAATTTCTTGAATATTTTAGGAAGACACATTTGATGACTTGATGAGAGCTTATACTTTTGATGAGAGCTTATACTTTTGATGAGTGGAGATGGCCTACGCGATCTCCTAAAAGGCAAGGAGATGGGGATGCAAAATAAGACACAAACAAATTAGTGCAAATGTCATTTATCACTTGAACCATTTTCATATGTAAAAGAAGAAGTGACATCAAATGTTATTGATATCTTAAGACTGTAAGATTGAAAGGACGTCCAAGATTGGGAAACTTTTCCATTTTATTTGTTAAGGTTGAGATAAGATATTTTTGGAAAAGAATGGTGTTACGGGTTAGAGTAGTATGTTGGTATACAAAGGGATTGATAAGTTGTGAGAACGAGTTAAAGTACTCAGAATAGTCTTTTGTAAATAGGTTGTAAATTGTTCCTTAGTCAAACTCTCTTCGAACTCAGTTGGAGGGTACTTGCAAAAGTGTTTTGACAATCAAGTCAGTAACAGTGTGAGGAAATAGCAAAGGGACATTAGTTTTACATGTGGGGAGTGTCCTCCTATTTATAGGAATTACAATGTGTTTGTCTACTGTTCATCAGTAGACTCATTCCCTGAGCCTTCAATAATGACCTACATCACAAAGTTGGTGTGGCGATTTTGCAAATCGCGTGCATTAATGACGTGTCAGAACGGTCATGTCTCTTGAAATGAAAAGTCACTTAGTTGTGGGCGTTGGATGGTTTGATTACGTATTTTCTTGCTTTTGTTTTCGGTTATTATGTCGAGTAACTTTAATTCAGAGGAGTTTTCGGGTCCAACGAAGAGTCGAGACTGAAGATAATCGAGACCATTGCGCGGAGTTAGGAAAGCTCTTTTGAAGTAACATCCCCTCCCACCAATGTTGTTCTGGTGGTTAAGATCGTGCAGGGTGAAAGTAGTAGGCCAAGGATTCAAAAAGAGGGAAAAAGCATCTCATTGAGGTCAAGATATGAATGAGTGGATTATACCATGAGAGAAGTTTTCATTATTTCGAACCCATGAGGATTTGGTATAATTTGCAAATGTTGCTAGTATTTTGGAAAGTTCTAGTGATGATGAAATTGCAAACATTGATTTTGGTTAGGCAAATGAAGATTTTTTCTATTTTTATACTTGTTTATTCACTAATTCTCATGTCAAGCTTCTCCTTGACGAGATGACAATGGAAGTCCTCCAAATACTCAATGTAGTGCTTACCTAACTTCATCCTAATAGTTGGGCGACGTTGCATACATTTTGGATGGTATGCAAAATGCTTAATTTGATTGCTAATTGTCAAACATTTCCTTATTGTTATTGTACTCAGTCTGGAAATAAGGTGATTTGGTTGTCTTTAGTCGGTCAACTAAGATTATGCTTCTCGGCCCCATATAAAGCTTTATATAAGCATTTCAAAAAGTTGCTTTTTAAAGTTAGGATTGAGGAGTGGGCCAATAAATATTTTTATAATTGTGAAACTCTCAAGTTTCCATTTTATTGGACAACAGTCTAGTGAAAACAGCCGAGCAAAAATAATTTTTTTTTTCGAAGTCGATGATGTCGGTTGAAGAAATAAGGACAATCTCGGTTTTGGAGGAATTTCTGAGGAAGTTCTCCACTCAAGAACTCCTTGGTGTATATGTGTCCTCTCGTCCTCAAGACTAGTTTAATGCTAAGGTTTTAGTGTCGTATTATAGAGATAATGGCTTCTCCTACTCAACAGGATAAGAATCTTTTCAAGTAGTTGAGACAGAGCAACTTGGACTCTGATGAAGAGACCCAGATTGTTGTAACCAAAGTTACTCAGTCGAGTACAACATTGGTGGTTGTGAGTCCTACTCAATCAAGACAAACATTGGCCTGATCGATTACAGGTGTTTGACCTTCTAATGCTGATATCAAGAAGGAAAAATCTTCTCGACGACATTCTTACTCTAAGTCATGCTCTAAATCTCCTAAAAGCAGTCGTCGAGAAGGGGGCAAGGCCTCTAGTCCAATTGCGGATGGGCTAGATTGGGGGCGAGAGTGTAAAAGAAGATTGGCTTTCATATCAACAATCCTAAAAAGGACGTTTTCCGTAATTCTTCTCCATAGGAGTTTGTGGACGTTATGGCTTAGTTTGCTGACCGTATTCTCATAGCTACTCGGTCACGAGAAGAAATGTCCAAGTTCTCATCTTCAGCTGAAACTGAGAAAGTGAAGAAGGAACTCGAGAGCATTAAAAAAGAATCAAGTGAGACAAGAGGTTCCTTAGAGACTGCGCTTAAGGCAAATGAAGACTTGTCAGGCAAACTGAAAATTGTTGTGGACGTTCATTCTCGGTGTGAGGCAGCGAAGCAAACTTAGAAAGCCAAACTTGTTGAGCTCACTTCTGATAACAAGAAGTTGAAAGAGGAGGTCGAGCTTTTGAAGTCAAACCTCAATGATTTGATAGTCTCTCCCAATGTTGAGCAGCTACGAAATGAAGGTTTGAGGAAAGAAGTAGAGGATTCTAGGAAGGAATTGAAGCGTCTCAAAAGTTACATCTTGGAAAAACATGAACTTGACTTCTAGAAGGTGCTCAACCAAGTAGCATATTTTTACCAAATACCAATCAACGAAGGAAACTTTGACGTTGGGAAGGACATCTATAAAGGTGAACTTATGTCCTTAGTCTTCAGTTTTCAATTTTCGGTCTTCGCAAGAGTATTTATGACTAAACTCTGATACTCAAGTCAGTTTTTGGATAGTGCAAAGATAATATGTAATAATAGATAAAGATTCATTATTTTTTACTTTAGGATCCTACTTAGGATCCTACCTATATGGAGCAGATTCAAGTAAGGCTTAATATTCTCTTAATCATAGTTTGAAAGTTGTTTAAAAGTGATATATGTTAGTTATGTAATTAGGTTCTAATCCTAGTTGGAAAGTGCTTCTTGAGGGTTTTGTTGAACTGTCAAGATGGTGATCTTGGTGTTTCGGAATCTTGGAAGTACAAGAATTGTCGAGGTTACAAGGACATTTACTCAGTTATCAACTTGAGAAAAATAGGAGAGAAAATATTTTAGAGAACTTGTCCAAGTCTCTCCTATATAGAAATTGCAGATTAGTCCAAGGTACAATGAAAATGAAAAAAAGACAAAGTAGAAAAAAAAAAAAAGACACTTCTAAAACTGTATACATATAGTTACAACTCAAGTAGTTTTTAAAGTGTCCTTGTAATAAACGTATTTTAACAATTATGTTCTAATAAATAAGTTTTGTATTGTTGCTTGAAAGATTAAATAAGAAGACTTTGATCTATGATTGCTCAACTTTTATTAGGGAAAGGAAAAATGAAAAAATGAAGTTCATGAAAAAGAAGAGAATGTATGAACAGAAGCAATCGAAGTAAAACAATCTTGCTATGAAGTTTGGCCTCTGCCAAGCAATCCATGATCAACTGGGTGCCGTCGATCAAGATGCTGTTGCTTAGTTACTTCTCATCATTCGGGATGGAAAATAACTGTTCAGGTGGCTAGATGTAAAAATTGAGAATAGTTTTCACTTCATTTTGTTTGCAAATCTGCTTTTGACTTGTTGCTAATTGTTTTGTAACATCTCGCCCTCATAGGGAAATCTAAGGAGTTCGATGTGAACTTAAAAGAATATTAGATTGATAATTTAAAAGACTTTTGATATAAAAGAACTTCTATGTTTTAAAAGACTATGGGAAAATCTTATTATTTTTATGAGAGATCTCACATAGATTAGAAAAAAAGGATTCTTTCAATAGTTTATAAAACTGATGTTAACAGTCGATTATATAAAGTTAAGGAAAGTTTAAAGTTCACTTCTAGTGATATCAGAGTCTATCTTAATAAGATTGTTGAGTCTATTGAACTATTCATTATATGACTGTTTCTTTTTGTACCTCCAAGTTTTTAAATATTTTCCAAACTGCCCTATTTAGAAAGACTATTGTGTTCCTTACTAATTAAAAACAAATAAAAATACGTTTGGAATAGGCAAATTCAGAAGTCAATTTTGGATCCGGAAATAACTTCCGAAATTGTCTATTCCAGAAAAGGTATCATTAAAAATATTTTCGAAATAGTTAAATTTGGAAGCTTTTTCTAAATTTGGAATTTGTCCATTTCCGAAATATTTTTCAAAAAATAAAAAGAGAAGAATTCTGAAATAGGAAATTTCGAAAGTCAAAATTTCAGATTTAGAAATAACTTTCGAAATTGCAATGAATGTGTAAAAAAATTATTATATTATTGATTATCTGATTGTATCATTACCTATTTTAAAATTTCCTATATTACTTATATTATTGTCTATTTAAGAATTTCAAAATAGACAATAATATAATGAGATAATGATATAATTTCAAATAGACAATGATATAATTATTTTAATCTAATTTCAGAATAGGTAATGATATAATTATTTTGATATAATTTCAGAATAAGCAATCATATAATTATTTTGATATAATTTTAGAATAAGCAATAGGTAATGATATAATTATTTTGATATAATTTTAGAATAGATAATGATATAATTATTTTGACACCTTATTTTTGAAATAAATAATTTCAAAATAAACAATGATATAATGATTTCTTTGACAATTTTAGTTTTGAAATAGGCAACTTTAGAAGTTATTTCCAGATCTGGAATTGATTTTTGAAATTCAATTTTTACAAAATAATACTTTTGGATTGGAAAAATTCGGAAGCTAATTCTGGATCTGGAGATAGTTTTTAGATTTTTCGATTCTAGAAGTGTTTTTAATGACATCTCTCTTTTTTTTTTTCAGAATAAACAATTTTGAAATATATTTTCGGATCCAGAATTGGCTTTCGTATTTATCCATTCCGAAAGTATTCTTATTTGGTTTTAAGGTTAAGAGTATTTTGGTTTGTATAATAATAATGAGGGACAATTTTGACTTCTTTTAAAATTTTGGAGGAGTAAGAAGTATTCTTACATATTTAGTCTCACGTGTGATTTGAGAAGTCTAATTTTGGAGGTATAAAACTCTCTCTATAGTTTAAGAGATGTTTAATTCAAATAAAAATATTTATTATTTTATTTTAATAAATAAACTATTAAATTTTCTCATTTATCATAATTATTTATTTTATTTTGGTTTTAATTTAGGGTATAACTGAAAGAAAGATATAAGGAAAATATATTCCGAAATGCATTAGCATTTTATTCATATTTTTATCGTTTTCTTCATTGATGAGGTTTAGTTTCAAAATAGCTAGGTGCAGGAAGTGATTGCCTTAAATGTGTAATGGTAAAACATAAGAAAGTGCAAATGATTCAAAAGGAATTGTTCGATAATAGATTTTTATTCTAAAAGAATTAAATAATTTCAAATGTTAAATGGTTTGTTTTATGGAATTAAGTCTCTTTATGACATATGCTCATGATGGATTAAATCTTAAGGATTTGTTTTAGGATTATCCATTGACAGTAGAAATTGTCAAGGAGACTCTTAATTATAAAAAAAATGTTAGAATTAATTAACAATTAAAACCAATTTGTCTGAATTCAAAGATCTAAAACTATTACCACACCTCAGGAAGAGTCTTCCTATAATCAATATTTTCTTTTAAAGCTTCATCGCATGGTTTCTTTAAATTTTGATTTGTAAGTATGTGAAAGATTGAGAGGGATAAGGGAAAAAGATAAAATAGAGAAGAAGTTAGAAATCAGAAACTCTTTTAAAAATACGATGTCTTACATGAAGAAACATTTTCAGGAGCTTCATAAATCACAGTGTTATTAATTTAAAAATATCATATGCTCTAAAATCACTAAGGGGATATTTATTTTTTGTTTGTTGTTTTCTTTAATAAATATCACAACATTTAATTAAATTTTAGTTATTTTTCTTAAGGTTTACATCTCAAATTGTCTTGATAACTTGTATAGACAAATATCCCAATAAAGATCCAAAGACACTTTTTTGTCAATTTTCAAAGTCATAATACGCGGTATTTCTTGAAATAATAGACTCAATCTTGACATTCACCCTTACCAATCACATCCTCCAATCACATCCTCGAAGTACGGTTCTGTATTACACACATGTTATGAGTGAACTAAATAGTATAATTGGAATAATTTATAAATTGCAATATAGAAATTAAATTGCAAGATGATCTAGCACATATAAAACATTCTCAAGTACAAAATCAATGTTAAAAATAATGGATCCCTCCGTGATAGCCACAATATTGCTCCCATTTGGTAAACTAAAATAATGGATCCCTCCGTGGTAGCTACAATATTGCTCCCATTTGATAAACCAATAAGACATGGAGATATAACTCATAAATTATGTAAATCACTCAAATTTTCTGTCATGTTGTTCGAGGCTCCTGTATTTATTATCCATGATACTTTTTTAGCTGTCATCGTCTTAGTTGGATGACTCTTCAATTATACCTGCATAATCAAATAACCTGGATTGTCAATAATGGTTATGTGTAAAGTAAGATAGTTTTGTGTGACAGGTGTTATCATTGGATTTTTCAGTCATGTGTAAAGTAAGATAGTTTTCTGTGACAGGTGTTATCATTGGGTTCTTCAGTCATGATTCAATATGTTAGATATATATAAATATAACTATCATACCATGGTAAAATATTTTACTTTTTTATTTATTAAAAAATTAAAATTATAGATACAACAGTGTTATTAAAATCCATTCAAGATCTATTAATACAATGAATACTTACTTAATATAAATCAATCATATCAAATATAATATTACTAAGTAAAAACAAATATATAATAAAAATAAACAATGATTTAAATGAAATTATTTCACAATATAAAGCATAATAATTTAAATGAAATTATTCCACAATATAAAGCATAAGAAAGTGTCAATGATTTAAATGAAATTGTTCGACAATAGATTTTTATTCTAAAAGAATTAAATAATTTAAAATGTCAAATGGTTTGTTTTATGGAATTAAGTCTCTTTGGGACAGGATGCTCGTGATGGATTAAATCTTAAGGATTTGTTTTAGGATTATCCATTGACAAGAGAAATAGTCAACGAGACTCTTAATTATAAAAAAATGTTAGAATTAATTAACAATTAAAACCAATTTGTCTGAATTGAAAGAACTAAAACTATTACCACACCTCAGGAAGAGTCTTCCTATGATCAATATTTTCTTTTAAAGCTTCATCCCATGGTTTCTTTAAATTTTGATTTGTAAGTATGTGAAAGATTGAGAGGGATAAGGGAAAAAGATAAAATAGAGAAGTTAGAAATCAGAAACAGCCTTACCCTTCTAGAAAAGATCACACATATTACTGGTAGACCATTTGGTACCGAACAAACCACAATTCTGTTTGCTAATTTTGGTGAACTTAAAATACATCAGAGCACCAAATTAGGAACAGTAATCCAAAACTATTATCCTAACAGTGACAGTGAAAATCTGAAGAAGCTGTCAAGCCATCTTTCCAGCAGCACCTTTGCGATGTTTAGCACAATACTCAAACAAACTCCCGTCAAAGCAACGCCTCACGGCTTCTTTTGTCAGATACCCTTGTTCGTCTTTTGCAAGAATATACAACACTCCCCACTCGAACTTGCTGGCAAACCTGCAATGGTTTCAAGAGATTCACCCATTTTTAGTCCAGGATTCTCAACATCTGTTCTGCATGCAAAAAAAAGTTTAAGAAAGAGGAAAAGAGAGGACCAGCCAAAGAAGTCAAATGCAACTCTATTTGCCTCAGTCATGTGCCACAGTTCCCTCAAGGACAATTTATCAGGCACCTCTCGAGCATACTTACTGAACATGAATTCCAGATTTGCTGGCATGAACCTGCAATGTTGTTTTAGCCACAACACAGTGTTACCATTTAGTAAAAGTAAGGATTAACATTCTTCAACGACTCATTTTCTTGACTACCTTCCCTCTGTGTCATAGCTACCACTGTCACTTCCATGCTTGGCCTTGTGTATGTTTTTTATGTGAATTGGGAAAAAAGGTGAAGGTAACCATGTCTGTGACAAAAATCAGAACATGTAACAAGTGGAAGTAACAATGGTAAGGTAAATCATACAGGAAGAGTGTCTCACAGGAAGAGTAGGATAACTGAGAGCTACATGAATAACAATCGAAATTATGAAGGAAAGAATCACGTTGAAACCCAGTGCACGAAATCCTACAAAATCACAAAAACAACAAACTTACCCTTAAAGCAGCAAACTAAATCATATGCTTAGTTGCAAGTTTGATTTTTTTCAGATACTAAAATTATACATTTGTTATGTCTGAAACCAAAATCATAAAAATAGACACAATAAAAATATTACCCTTGTATGACTCCAATGGGTAAACGACACCATCGTTGTTGAGGTCGAAGAAGGACACATGCTGCTGAAGCACTGACATGTCGTTGTGTTTGTGACCCCATGTTCCATTCACATTCTCTGTGTCAGGGGCACTCAAAGCCCGTGGCAAATCTGAATTTCGGAAAAACAAACTCAAACTCCGCAAGTGCAAAGATCAAATTTGATCAAACCCCATTAAAATTTCCTTCTATGGGACCCTTAATTGGATTACATCATAACTAGAATGTCCATAAACAATATCATGTTCTTCCTTAACTTCGTCAAACATGGTTAATTCAAACAAAAAATAAGAAGAGAATGATCACATGGTTTGGGGAGCTTGGTGTCCAAGTTCTCTGGGACCTTTCTCTGGGCAGTTACCGGTGCTTTGTCTGCCACAGTTGCCATGGATTCGCTGGAAGCTTCCACCTTTGTCATGCTGTTGAAGCGAGTGTTGCTTCAGGAAATGCCTTTGTTTTCTTTGGTATTGGTTGTGATGTGAGTTAAGTGGTGGTCGCAGAATAATCGGAAAGAACGAAGAAGTGTTAGGAAGAGAGGAGAAGAAGGGACACTGCACGCAACAGTGACAGATTCTTCCTCGTGACTCGCGTTTATTGGGCACGTGGCATGTTCTTTTGGACATCATATTATTGCTTTTTTTTCTTATCGTCTTCCCAATTTTGTGGTTCTTCCATGTTCAATCATTCTTCCGTACGCAACAAAAAAGAGAACTCACGTCACTCTCACTCTTTAACACGAAACCTTCAAAATCTTACTTTTTTGTGACATCTTCATTCTTCTTATTTAGATTGATATGATTCATCAACAATTCTGTGAATTAAATAATGCAGTATTATTTTGTTTTAATTTAATCGAAGACTTCGATTTCGTGTTCAAAATATATAGTTTTAAATACTTAGAAGAGACTTCCTTTTCTGTCCAACTTCTTGTTTATGGCTTCAGACCAATAACTTTGTTTTTTCTGTTTTATCGGCTACAAAATTGGCTTGTGCGGTTATTCCACCTGTTTTGTTGTTTTAATGACTTCAACTATTTGCTTGATGGAGAAGTGGGTTAGTGAAATGTTAAAGGAAAAACAATAGCTTACCTAATTGGACGAATTCTTCCTGTACCCCGATACCCTCTTCCTTTCCGATACCCTCTTCCTCCATATTTATTCTAAAATAATAATTACCCGATACCCTCTTCCTTTCCGATACCCTCTTCCTCCATATTTATTCTAAAATAATAATTACGTCCTTAACTAAAAAGTGCAAAAACATAAAAATACCTTCCATTCTCTTTAATCCTATATTTGGTTCTCACTTTTATCTAACCTTAATCCAATTCATTATTGTCACCATCGGAAGCCACTCTTCATCCACTCGTGTCTTTCGGTTCACTGGATAGCCTTTACTACGCACAGATCCACAACTGCATAGCTACTGGGAGGAAGAAGGCCATCCGGTTCACAGCTTGTCTATTTCGTTTCTATCTTCCAAATCTTCGATTAAACGTTCAAACATGTCGTAGATAAGCAATTTTTTATGTTTATTAACAATTAGTAAGTGGTGTTATTGATTAGAGTAGGTGTTTGGGGACTGTCGACGACAAACGGAGAGTTTTTTCAATTTGACAGTATGACAACTGGATGGGTTTCATTCGATTCTCATTTTGTGTTGGAAATGACAATCGGATGACACTCCATCCGGTTCACATTTTTTCAAATTTTTTTTAACTAATAATAACTTTGTGCACTGTGACAGATATGGTGAGGACTACAGGAGTTGGTTCCCAGCCTGAAGGCCGGACAAGGCCTACAACATCAGTGTGTAGAGGAGATCGGGGTGCTTCATCTAGTGCTCCTTTTGTTGGTGGTGAAGCTCCTTGTATTGGTGGTGGTGATGGTGGTGAGGTGGTAGGTTTTTCTGAAGGACCATTTGATGTGTCTCTTTTAGTAAGTTACAATCACCATGTGGCGTTGAGATTGTGGGAGGGTGAGGTAAGATTATGTTATAACTTGTTGTGATTATTTTGTGTTTAATATGCGAACTTTTTTATATCATTTGTTGCTTTTTGTTTAGGATCGTGGAGTCCTAAAATTAGTCTCTCACGGGAGAAAAGTTAACAACTTTGGTCTTCCTCGTGCTGAGGTGTTTGCATTGATTATGAATAGCGGATTGTTGCCTCTATGCAACATGTGTTATGAGGTAGTGGACAAGGGCCTCATGTGAGGATTTGTTGAGAGGTGACATCGGGACACAAATACATTTCATATGCCGTTTGGTGAGATGTCCATCACTTTGGATGACGTGTCAAGTCTACTCCACCTACCTATTATGGGGCAGTTTCCAATGTTTGATAGGTTAGACAATAGTGGAGCCGTGCCTGTGATGTTGGAACTATTAGGCATTCCTGATGGCCCTGCTAATGCCGCTTTGCGTGATGATCGTGGCAATGATGTGCTTCTCAGTTGGTTGAGAGATCACTATAACACATGTTGCGAGAGTGAAGATTGGGAGTTTGCTGCAAGGGCATATTTGTTGCATCTAATTGGATGCACAATTTTTGTTGATAAAAGTGCCACATCTGTCTCCATTTCTTATTTGCCACTATTTCGCAACCTTGCGATGTGTGGTGGTTATGCTTGAGGAGTAGCTGCTTTAGCACACATGTATGACAAGCTAGGAGATGCTTCTCTGGCTGGGACCAAACAATTGGGCGCTTTTATTACTCTGTTACAAGTACATATTTTATTACCACTAAATTAATTAATAAGTTATATTTTATTACCTCTAACTTTATTTATTATTGACAGGCATGGATATACGAGCACTTCCCATCTATGGGAAATAGGGATGTTGTCCCGAGCTATAGCGAAGCACTTCCACGGACTTCTCGGTATGTGGTCAGTCGACATCCCTCTAGGTTGGTTGATGTCAGACAACAGTTAGATCGATTGACCCTCTCTGATGTCATCTGGTGTCCCTACAATTCTCATAGAGTTAGTCGGCCTCTCGAGCCAATTTCTTTTTTTCGGGGTTTTCTCCAATATGGACATACCATGTAAATGCATCTTCCTGATCGGGTACTGCGACAGTATGGTTATATGCAGACCATACCACCTCCTCCTCTAGTGCAAAATATGACAACTTTTGAAACGGTAAATGCACGTTGGGTCCATTTTGCTGATAATGTTGTGACTGCATTGATACCTGCTGTCGGCTCGCATGCATGCACGGAGGACTATATCGCTTGGTATAGTCGTGTGTCACATCCATATCTCATTAGATGTGATGAAGAAGGAGATCGTCGTAGTCATAGTCGTAGTCATAGTCATAATGACAATCAGCCAGCCTCCTCGTTGCAGCAGCAACAACATGCTTATCCGGTATTTCATTACATTGACATTTTATTATTTGATTACATTTTATTATTTGACTACATTGACATTTATTATTTCTTTTTTTTTCAGGATATCTTCAGAAGGATAGCCACCCTATTGCAGAGGGCAATTAGTTGTGGGGATGCACATGAAGATACACGAGCTGCACTTGAATTGGCTCAGACACATTCGCGTGAATGACAAGTCTACAAGACAAGGGAGAGGTGTTCGAGGGAGAGGGAGAGGGACTTCTAGTTCATAGGGCTTTATTTAATGAATATGTGAACCTCATATGTATATGTATGTAGGATTTATATGTTATCTATTTAGTATGTTGGTACTTTAGTGATTATTAACTATTTTGGTACTTTAATTATATTGATCTAATCATAATGTTGTTGCTCATTATAAATCAATCAAAACACATACAAATTCAATATAAATGAATTAATCATCCGCAAGATTAATATATGTTGTATTTTATCCTAACATAGAAACAAATAGTTGCATTCTGCTAATATAATGAGATAGTCATAATTGTATCTCTGCAAAACTGTGATTGGTCCACATCATGTTTACATTTGGTAAAGGACAACCATCAACCAATTTAACCTGTAAATGAAATTCAAAATTAAGTTAGTCAACATCACAGGAATGGTTAGGCAATTTGTAACTTATAAAGATTACTTGTACAAAATGGTTCCCACAAACATGTCCTATGCATATTATCCGATGTTGACTAACATCAATAGGAGGTTTACTTCGTAATGGAAAAATGATTACATGTTGTAACGACAAACAAACAAGGATAACATTATATCTACTTGCAATGCCATAACGCATATCTGGTATAGTCATCCACTTGTCAACACTTGCCTACAAATATGTAAAATATTATTAACATGTCATTGCACTTACAGATGTCAATCATAAATTAAACATAAGCACTTACAGATGTTGTCCCCCTTAACAAGTAAAGAGTTCTTCAGTTGATTGAAACGCTCATGGCTACAAAAAATGATTGTATATTGATCACTCCATTCACATATCTCTTTATATAAATCCATTCTGATTAATGGTCATGACTCTTCTCCCATTCCCAACATTATAGTAATTGATCGATAACCGCATTGTCCATCAGGTTTAACATTAATAATGTTCATTATGTATGGATGACAAATATGATGAAATTGATCAAGACAGGGCAAAACTTTAGAGGATAACATCGAATGTCATTTTACCTTAACCCTTGAAGTCTTTTATGTAGATTAATTTACATTTCATAAACATAAACAAAAACAAATCATTTTACCTTATCAGTTGTAAAATTAAGAATGCAATCTTCTTCCCGAACCAATGAACCACTTTCATGTTCATCATTTATATCAGACACCTTATTTACTTCCTCTGAATATTTACAAAGACTATCTATATCTATAACATAGCATTCCAACAACTCATCAAAAAAATAAAAAAACAAAAAAAAAAATCAAAATGTGAACCGGATGCCACCCAGTCCGGTTGTCAAAACAAAAAAAAAAATTGCAAACTGAATGGATTGTGGGTGGACCTCATTTGGTTTGCAAATTTGTGAACTGATCGTTCGGTTTACAACTTACATACCGGATGACATCCCCCTTCTAGTGCATCCAGTTAACAATTTATGAACCGGACGTCTGGCTGTCTGCTTCTCAAATTTCAAAAAAATGAGAACCGGATGGCTTCGTTCGGATGTCCTACCAGAAACTTAAAAAATCTTACCTCCTCATCGTTTCTTGCCGCCGATAAACACTGTACAATGGTCAGAAAGTCTTCCTTACCATTCAATCACCTTCAAAAACGACACTATAGATAACGTATTTGAGAAAAAACGGGAAGGCTTTTTCACTGGTTCGATAGTGTGGTGAGAAAAAAGAAAGGTGATCTTAATATATCAAAGACAATATTATCATTTTTAAGAGGTTAGTTTTGGAATTAAAATTTTATATAGAGGTATAGGAAGAGGGTATTAGAGTGGAGGAAGAAATCGTCACCGTTGTACATATCTTTTCCGAAAAAGTATATGAAATATTCGTTTGGGTGGACGAAATTTGAGCTAGGCTTTTTCTTTCTGCACGCCTACATTGAATACACAGATTCCACAATTTTCAGAAATAATATAAGATTTTCAGAACAAGATTGTTGGAATGAAATCTCTAGAACGAATGTAATACATTTTATAATAAGCTTTTCAAAATAGAATTTTTGAAACAAATTCTTTTAACGTATATAATATCTTCTGAAATATGTTTTTCAGAATGAAATTTTTAAAATAAGATTTTTAGGATAGATGGAATATATTTCAAAAAGAGTTTTACAAAACAAATTTTTTTTTATTATTCTTTTTCTGCAGTGTTCTCTCCTTTTTTACCATTGATGGTGCAGTACCGGCGATAGTTATGGCAACAATGTAGCGAAGGAGAAGCGAACAAATGACAATTTGGTCATTTCACTCAATTTTGGGGGTGTATGTTGAAAAATGGGGGTGTATGAAACAAAAACTGAGTCTATTGTTGTTGGTGAAGTTGGGCATTCTAGCAAGGTACTTTTTCCTTGGGGCCTTTTTTGTGCACCCTACGATTTCAACTTGCACTCCCATAAATTTAAATATTCCAAATTTACTCCTTTATTTTTACATTTTGAGTTTTAATTGAAAATTCTTCAAATTATATAAACTGAAATATTAATCACAAGTTTTTTAGTCTCACAATATAAATTTGTATTGTGGTTGTATACTTGTTTCAACCACAATGCACCTTTGCAATCCCTATAAATACCCTTCAAACTTCGCACTTGAGCTAACTTTTGGGATTTCGTCTTCACTTCAATCCCATGGCTACTGTGCACAAATTTTTGAATGTTGTGTTTCTTAGTACCATTGGCTATAGGTGTACACAAATTTCTCAGTTTTACAAAACGAAATGATAAAAAAAATATTCTGTGGCGTAGATATCTTAATTTTGATTTTTTTCCCATAAATTAATTCTTCTATCAGTGATGGAATAGAAAGTCATACTGTAAAAATAATGATAATAAATGCAGGTTGCTAGTTGTAGCTATTGAATTCACTTCCTATGATTGTTAAGAAACTTTTATGTTTTGTAAATTTGTAATGGTCTACTTTATTAGCTTATTGTGAAGGTTTAAAAATTAATTAATTAATAAGAAAATAACAATAGCAACTAAAAAAGCGGTTATTTGTAGTTGCATTAATAACGAGATAATATTTAGTTGAAACTACCTAACAAGATTTATGCACCTAGTCTTCCTCGTTGAACTAAAGGATGCCCAAGAGGGGATAAATTTAAAACCATTAAACAAATTTTTATTCCAAATGTCGATTTTTTATTCTAATAGTTTTTTTTTTACATATAATTTAAATTTGATATTAGGGAGTAAAATAAATATTTTAAATACAATTTAGGTTAGGTTATTTAGTTTATGATAACTAATTCAAGACAAGACATCTTTTGAATTTTAAAGTTGAATATAAAAATATGCTTGTGTATGTAGATGTGACTTTTACTTACAATAATTATCTGAAATTCATATATATATATATATATATATATATATATATATATATATATATATATATATATATATATATATATTTCAAATGATTTTAAGTTACTACTAATCTCCTGGTTAGAGATATATTTTGGAAGTTTTAATTATTTTACAAATCTCAACCAATATTATTTAATGTTTGTATTTTTTTTAACTGATTTGAAGTAGTCAAATGTTTTTTTTTTAAATTTTTTTTAAGATTGTTGGTAGTTTTTTAAATCTAATAAAGTCTATAACTGATTCGTTAAATACATTTCATTCCTATAAAATATCACACTAACTAATGATGTACACTTATAGATATGACTATCAATCTATTCTGATCCAAAGTCATTATCAATATATATATATATATATATATATATATATATATATATATATATATATATATATATATGTATATATTTTAATACAATTGTTTTTTTAAATACAAAATTTTCAATTCAGTTATAGGTTGGATTAAAAATGATGGGTTTAATTTAAGTAGCCTATTTTAATTTTGTTTAATTTGACTTTTTTTATCGCTTATATAGATAATTTTTTATTGGTTTAAAAGGTAATTCTTTTCGTTATTATACGTCGTATTCAAAAAATTTAATATACATTTAAAAATGTATATACGTCGTATATACGTATATACATATTTCCAAAAATATATTCGTTATTTAATATACGACGTATATATGTCGTATTATACGTCATATTATCAGTTAGTAACAAAAATTGCATTTAAAAATGTTTACTAATATTTCTTCAATATATGTCATTATTTAATATACAGTATTCAGTAGAGTTATTAAAAACATATATATTCCATTTAACGAATATAATCATTTGTAATTTGTACTATTTTTTTTATTTATTTACATAGATGAACAGTTCCACAGTTTAAACACCTTTTCAATTTTCTCAGTCTCTATCTTTTACGTTGTGTTTGGTTGGAGGTGTCGACTGTTTACGACGATAGAAGAGCGGGATGATTTTTGTTTGTTTCAGAAGATTTGCGTAGATTTGAGAGCGAGGAAATGCGGGAGGGCACCAGAGTT
>Ga0209489_101160_pt1 | contig 53641 bp, 15 predicted proteins | sample SiratrowhiteBW_FD_187527 | JGI IMG/M metagenome (GOLD analysis project Ga0209489, IMG submission 187527) | Root nodule microbial communities of legume samples collected from California, USA - Siratro white BW (SPAdes) (version 2) | ecosystem: Host-associated > Plants > Roots > Nodule | place...
TATATATATATATATAAACCTTAAACCCTAATTTTATAAATATAAATAAAATATACCTTTTGAATATTTAAAAATATACATGATAATTAAATGAAATAATGAGATAAAAGTCAACGATGTGACCATATGCAATAGATAAAAGCGGACTTCACTAATTTAGTATCTATTACAATACCTCCCACATCCACTCATATAAATTTGTTATATACCATGCCACTCACAAAAATTTGTTATATGCCATGTCTCTGGATTAAACAATGACAAAGTCAAAATCATGCAAAATATGTTTATATGTATATAGATTATAGTTAGAAAATACTAATAAATAATTATTTTCGAATAATGCTAACATGTAACGTTGAGAAAAGTATGTCTATGTGAGTAAAATATGAAAAATATTTCTTAATAAATAAAGTATTATATTTTATAAAAAAATCGTAAAAAGGCATTACAAGCGTAGTCTAATAATTGTGGAATAGGAGACAAGTTAGTAAAAGGTTTGATTTATTACTATCTATTTGTGTGCCATTTTATTGTCTCTTTTGTTTTAAGGACAAAAAGACTTAACTTAAAATATGCAAATATTAACTCATTTATGAATTTTTTATTTAATAAATTTAATTTTTTATAAAATAAAATAAATATAATTTTAATTTTTAATTATATCATAAATTATATAATTAACTTTTTGTTTAATAAAACAATAACTAAATATAATAACACTTTTTTTTATAGTAATTTTAAATATTTTAAGTTTTAGCAGCCAACAAAAAATAATATTTGCTCAATTTAATATTTTAATTAATTTATTCTAATTTCAAAATATAAGTACATCACTTTTGATTAAAATAATAATTTATATTATTAAAAATATAACAATATAAACCTAAAATACTAATAATTTTTTTAACTACCTTAATTACTAACCTAACGTCAGTTATAAAAATAAATGAAAAGGTGCTTGTTGTTAATCTTATTTTTAAAAATTAATAAATCAAGCCAAACATTCTTACGAAAATTATATAATTATGTTTTTAAAAAATTATGCTCACATATTTTCTGAAAAAAAATATACAAATTCTAAAATTATAATTTAAAAACAAATTTAATTTTACTTATCATTCATATAATTCAACGACCTTTTAAAATTCAACAAGAAAAACTAATAACATACATAAAAAATAGATGTATTATTGGGTTCGGTTGACCTCGCTTACTGACATGTTAATCATTTGACAATTTTATTTGGCGGCTAAGTGACGGTGAGTTGGTAAAGAAAATAACCTTTTAGTTGGAGGTGCTTATTTTGCTAAAAAAAGATATTTTTTATTAAGCTTTAGGATTCTTAAACTTGAAAAAATGATTGGTAGGATGAGTGAGTGTCGCGTTGTGGGTGTTAGAGTGGTGGTGGTTTGGACACTAGTTTTAGAAGTGGTGCTTTTGAGTGGTGGTTGGACGGTGGGTGCCAGTTTTCCGGTAAAGCGGTGAAGTAAGGTGGTTCGTAGGAGGTTTCCATATTGGATAGCAGCATGATGCCCTTTTTCACAACTTGGTTTTTCTCCGTTTGCGATAAGGAGTTCCTTGCTTGTTCTCCGTCTTGTTTCCGTCTAGACCTGTTATTCGTTCTCGCTCACCAACCCCGCCCTGAAGATCAAAAGAACCATAAACATTTCTTCTCCTTTAACGATTTTGACACATAACTTCCTTTTTAGATTTTCTTCCTTTCACGGTTCCTTCGAAATCCACCTATTTCACTTTTTCCTATGCTCTTTGCTTAGTCTCATACACTTTCTCATCAATCACTCAAACACTCTCCCTTCTTGTAAACTTGTGCCAACCTCATCCTTCAAATTTCATTTCATTATGCAAAAGTTACAAAAAGACAATGTTGTCCTTAGCCACGTAATCTTGTCCTGTCACGTCACGGTTGGTAGGTGGGTTCCAGTTTTCCTGTAAAGCCGTGAGATAAGGTGGTTCGTAGGAGGTTTCCATTTTGGATAGCAGCATGATGTCCTTTTTCACAGCTTGGTTTTTTTTCTCCGTTTACGGTAAGGGGTTCCCTTGCTTGTTATCCGTTTTGTTTCCGTCTAAACCTGTTATTCGTTCTCGCTCACCAATCCCGCCCTAAAGATCAAAAGAACCATAAATATTTCTTCTCCTTTAACGATTTTGACACCGCAACTTCCTTTTTAGATCTTCTTTCTTTCACGGTTTCTCTCTAAAATTCACCTATTTCACATTTTTTCCTACGCCCTTCACTCAATCTCAAGCACTTGCTCATCAATCACTCAAACACTCTTCCTTATTGTAAACTTGTGCCAACCTTATCCTTCAAATTTCATTTTATTATGCAAAAATTACAAAAACAATGTTGTCCTTAACCACGTAATCGTGTCATGCCACGTCACAGTTGTCAATCGTGTCATGCCACGTCACGGTTGTCAAACAAGAGTAATTTCTCTACAGATGTCAAACTAGTTTTTTTCATGTATTACTATACATCAACAAAAAAGAATACAAGTAATCCAATTTCAGGCGTGAAACATACATGCATAATTGTCAAATAAAATTACATGGTTTTAAAGACTATATTGCTTGGATATAACTAATTATGTTAGCTTGCATAATTGATTATGCTGAATCACATATATGTATGAGCTTTATGAGTTTTGTGTTAAGTTTTTGTTTAACGTCATTGCCACAACCACTCACATATACCCCAACAACATCTGAAATTAGAGTTCAAACAACTTATCTATAATTGACAATGGTACTAAAAATAGAACAAAATGAACAACTTACTTTTTAGTACTCTCAAGTATGTGAAGTAAATGATAACTCGATAACCTATCAAACCAACAATAAAAACATTAGTTTTCTTTCAACCTCAATAGAACCCTTGATTATTAATAATAGAACAAGTGAATAAATGTAATAAAATAAATCACAATCTATATTACAAATGTTTGAATTGGATAATTTATTGGATAACTTATTTTAAGTGGTGTTGTCTATGATAAACATGGTAAATATTTTAATAACCTACAAAATCAACAACAAACACACTTTACTACATTATCATAATTGACAATTATCACATCATACTACTTTACCGTCATTGTGTAAATATTTTTTTTATAGCGTATTTGATATTACTTTTTGAAATATTTGGTACGAAAAATTTTAATAACACAATTCAATTCATGAAACATGTCAAGCATGATACATATAAAAAGATCGAAGAAAAATATGCAATTGTATACCCAAAATTGATTAAACAACTTCTTGAACCATATTTTTTTCATGCACTTTTTCACCATTCATTTCAAATAAGAGTATATTATTCGAACTATTTGAAAATACAATTTTACATCATACGTTGATATTTAAATTATAAAAGTTAATTTTTTTTCATTCATCTGATTAAAAATTATACCGTAAAATTGTCAAAAAATTTGTTAATTTTGAAAATTTTCTTTTATTAATAAAATTCTATGAATCCAAAGAATAATTAAATTTTTAACATAGTTTTATACCTCCATAGAACTTTAATTTATTTTATATTTCTTTTAAAAGAAAATAAAATCGCAATTACTAAAATCTAATTAATATTCAATTAAATTTAACTTTATTAGAATTCAAATAAAAAATCCTTGATGATTAAAACTTCTATAATCAGTTTAAACCAACAATTAATAAAAACATTAATATTAATTATTTTGATATAAATATTGTAACGTGAAATTGATTAAAATTGCAATGTCAATCAGTTTATTACACTAAATTAATAATTGTAATCTCAAATGGTTAAAGATTGCAACTTAAATTTTTTTATTAGTTATCTACATTGTCAAGATATTACAACTTCAAATACATTTTCTTATATATACACCCTTCTATAAAAAAGCAAAGACAAAATATCATAATCAAATTTGTCACATGTTTTTTTTTTTCCTATTTATACTTTTCCAAAAGCGTTTCACTTTTTTGTTTTTTCCTACATTTTAACGCAAATTAACATAAACAATCAAGAACGAACCACTCTCTTCCTCTGTCTTAAATAATACACATGTGAGGGCAAACACATTATAAATGCTATACTAATTAATAATTTGTCTTATTAACGCAAATCAATAATTTATTTATTTTATTAATCATTGCACCATTTTATTTATTAATTATTTTGTATTAATATTTTTAATCTCTTTCCGCAATTATTTCTCTTCATTAACATTTGTGTTTCTACTTTATTTATTTTTATCTCAGATTCTCTTCCACTTACTATATTAGTTTTATCCTTTTGTAAGTGCAATAATGCAAATAAAACTATAAATAATTACATTAATTTATGCTATATCATTTTATTTGATATCCATTTATCCACTTGAGTCAATACTTCATAAGTTAATATTGTTTATATATATGCAAGTGTTGTTTTGTCTCGTAACTATTACCAAATATTCTAAACATTTATTTTAAAATATCTTGTTAAATATATGACTTCTTTTAAAGTAATTAATCCATGACACAATTCAATAATTAAATCGCCTGAGTTATTAAATAACAAAATAAATCCCTCGTGACTTAAATTTAATATAATTAAATTTACTTAGATTAAGTCAAAAATTAAATTAAATTCAACCCAATTTAAACCACTTACACCTTGATCTATTACTTTAATCTTAATAAATTTTTGGGAAGGATGAGTAACTTTATTCATCTATCTGTTGGACTGATTTATTGATTGGGTTTTTTCACTGATATTACTATTTGGTTTTGAAACATTCCTTCAATGTCAATTTCGCAATTATGGTACTTGAAATTGCCAAATTTGGAAAACTAGTTCACTATTGTCTGGTCCCAGAAAACATCATTACAATAAGAAAGCAATAAATGCAATGGCAGAATGATGTGAAAAGTATTTCTTATAATTAAAGGCGTATTTATCTTGAGCAAAAATAAATTATATTTTTATTCGTGACTTCAAGATAAACATTAGTTATATATTATTGTTTAAATACATCAATATCGAATCATCTGTACGAACGATATATTCAAAAATGGAAAATATTAAAATCTATAATATAATGGTCTCATCACAGTCTCTTCAGCCAAATCCATAATATCAACTCCTGCTGCTTCCATTTCAACAAGGAAAATCATTAACCCCACTTTTTGTTTGGACCACTATCTCCTTTTCTTCACAAGAAATCATGCATAAATATAGATAAAAGTTTTTATGATTAGTATAAAATTTTTCCTATTTTTATATCCCTTTCCTTAAGGCACAAGTTCCATTGTTTACAATATTAAGTCATATAACTAATTATACTTTTTTGTTTTGTTGCAGAAAAAACTTTATAAATCTAATATCATTGACGATGTTATATGGTTGGTATAACACTTCACTTTTATCTAGAAATATGATTTGTTTTCACCTTTTCTTCTATATCTGTTTCCTTTCTTTGATATTTCGTGAAAAAACAAATAAAATTTCCACAAGCTTTATGTTCAACGAACCAAACAACCAAACATAGAACAAGTTAAACATGGTACAAATGTTCCATGTTGCATGTATCACTTGACAATAACAAGACACGTAATCCAAAACGAGGATCTCACGTGAAGGTTTGCACACATGATGTTAAGCAATAACTCATGGTAAAAAACCTAGAAAGCTTTACTTTGATCTATAATACGTGGCTCTCAAAGAACACAATGAGAAGTGACACACGTGCATGGTTGTTTGTGATGGAGCCACGAAATGAAAGACTAGGTGAAAAAAAGAAAAAGAAAAACATGGCTTGAATGAGTCATATCAGATATAGTATTATTTGGCGCACAAAAATCTTCTAGGCCCTCCCTAGAATTGGTGAGAGTAACTCTTGTGTCCCTTCCTCAGGACAAGTACCATGAACACATTCTGCATAAAACAAATCGTGCTTCCATAAAGAGGGAAATTCCAAAGAGAAAGAGGAATGAACAGAGGCATAATAGCCCCCTTGTGTGACCAATAATAGTTGCTTCATTAGGTGAGATTGGCATGTCTAGAGCAAGATCTTAATCTTATATACTGTGTGTTGAATGAACTAAAAATTGAATCTTGTGAAAAGGGTGTTTTTCTCCCATTTAATGAACCTTAAATTTTTAAACTTTTCCGTGGTTCTAGGATATTTATGGTAAAAAGTTAAATATTAACCACATCTGATATTAAATTACACAGACAAAAAAAAAAGGGGTGAGTCATGAATTTGAGACCAAACTCAAAACCTTGAAATTTTCGAACATATCATGTTGTTTTTGTTGGTTTTTGAAATTTACTTGTTACCATGAAAGGATATATATCTTGAAGAGAATTGAGTTTAGGAGAATAAAAAGAAAATCCCTTAATGGGGGCCCATTTTGGCATTTGCTTAGAGAGGAAGTGAATCAGAAGGGGAGCGTAGGTGCTTCATTCAAAAGGGGTTTAAAAAAAGGCAGAAATGGACAAGGCCTAGTGGCAATGAAAGAGGGTACAACTGTACATGTAAGTAGTCCATGACATAGATACAACTCTCACATGCTGTGGTAGATGCTCCTAGAGAGAGAAACAGGGTTCTAGAGAGAGAAACTGCTGTTCCCTTGTGTTTGCCATCTTTTGCACTCTGCTAGCATTGTTGGGTTTCTCAGAGCTCTTCTTATTTCTGGTGGGGTTCAAGGTGAGGAATGAAGCCAAGGAAGATGTCAATTTGTGTTTTTTTGCTCAGAAATGTTCAATTGCTTCTGCGATTTTGAGGAACCCTAATTGTGGGTGGGATTGTGCCGTTCTGGTGGGTGGCTCTGGGCATTGTTACGCTTAGAGGAGTTTCTGGGTCGTGTCTTTTTGTTGAAAAGTTTGTTTTTTGTGTGGTTTCTGATGATGGGCTGTGAATTCTTTGTTGTGAATCTGAGATGGGTAGGGTAGGTTGTGATCTGTGTTGGAAATGAGGGTTTTTGCTCTGGAATTTTTCGGTTTTGTCATCCATTTCTGGACCTGGTGTTTGTTCTGTGCCCCAATGCTGCTTCTGAATTCTTGCATGTCGATTTTATGCTTCACTTTGGTCCCCGAGTTCTGGGTTCCCCGTCTCTTTCTAGTGATTTGCTGCTTTAATTGAAGGGAATGTTAAGTATTTAATGAAAATGAGAATATTTATTAGATTGAGAGCATGTAAGGGGTGCGTGTATTCAATGTTTTTTATTTAAAATTTGGCATCTTAAAATTTTAGCTTCTGATGTTTGACAACTTTTGGTTTTCCTAAGCGTTCTCTTTTGAAAAAGAAGCTGTGTTCTTGTTAGCCATGAACTACTGGAGGATTGCATGTACATTTCGATTCAACCCAACCTTTACATTTGCATTTGGTCATGTGTTTGGTGAATGTGATGCTTATTAGGAAATATTTACAGAAGTTTCTAATATTTTTATGCTAGTAGCAGAAACCATTATTTAGTCATTTTTTGTCGTTAAAGACCATTCTCTATCACTTCTATGTGGAGCTTGAATTTTTTAACCTGGGAAACCGTGATGAATATTTTGAAGGAGTCTGTAATAAGGTTTTTGGAGGGTTACTGACTAAAGCACTAATACTAGATCTGAAACGGCACTGGAAGACATGAGACTCCCTCTGTAGAAAATCATTGTTGCATGAAAAGTATATTATTTCTGAATTCTGATTCCTTTTCCCTTAGTTTGATATGCTGTTTTTTTTTTCCGGGGAGAATATTTGTCTAGAAGAAACTTTGTATGAAAGACAATATATTCTGATCCCCTATGCCATGGACCAACAATGAATAAAACGTTTAATTGTGGGCAAACAATATATTGTTGCTTTGCTTGGTCTTCTTTGGCAGCTAGGCAATGCATAATGATGCAACCAAAAGAGTACTTATAGTTCCATATCCAGAAGATAAGATGGAAGTTAACTTATTCCAAAACTAAAAACTTCCTTATTTAAGTGTTGAAATGCTTTAGTTACTTTTGTTGCTTCTTGTTTGTTTATAAATACAGTTCACCTACACATTTTTTTACTCTTTAAGTTTTTTTATTAATGAGATGAGATAATGGGGTATTCAGATTTTAGTGAAGAGAGATAAAGAATCTTTTAATGCATCCTTGTGATGGATGCTCATGGGTGCAAAATCGATTCTGTGGCTGTTGTCTGATAATCTTTCACCTTATTTACATTTCAGCTTTGTATTTAATGCAACTATGACTCTGAGTGAAAATGATACCAATAAATGAAAATGACACTTGCATGATTTTTTTATTGTTGTTGCTGCATGAGATCTTCCATGTTTCAGAAAATTAATTAAGAAGTTAAAGCTTGTATAATCTTTTAATTTCAAAGACAATTTAATAACTTCTCAATTTCTTTTGCAGAATCGAAAGCCTTTTACCAGGAGATTTCTTTTAGTGCGAAGTATGTCAACCAGTAATTTATGGCTGAAGCAAGGCTTTCTTCATATGTTGCTTTAGCTTTTTGTGATGATGCCAACATGTAGACCAGCAACAGAAACCGCATAGTGAAATCGCATCCGTCAGCAGAGATGTTGATCAGCAACGAAGTAGAGGATTTGTTTGACGATAACTTTGAAGGATCCAACGAAGAAAGACAGATTTTTTCAGAGGTCTTTTCTGGTAATGACATTTTTCAGTCTAGTCAGAAATGTGTTGTTCCTGGAGTTATCAGCTTTGAACATGAATCTGCTAAAAACACATTTAAATCATTCTGCTCTAGTAACGAAAACTCAGTTGCATTGAATCCCTCGTCTTCTAGACTCACACACCCTGAAGAGGGGAACTTCAATGTAATGCAGCATTCCAAAGAGGCTGCTCCAGGATATGTGCCAGAGAGTTTAATTTGTGAAGACCAGAATGAGGAGGATGTGAATGTCAAACGAATGAAATTTTCTCTGCATGAACTTGCGTGTAGTAGATCTGATTCAGAAAAAAATTTGAGTTCATCACGACTTTCAAAAGTAGCAGTTTCTAACCTGTCTTGTGCTGCTACAGGCTGTGATAGTGAACCAATTGCATTTCGGTTGGTTGAATCATCCAAACATGGTGTGGTATCTAGTTGTTATCTATTGAACCATAACAATTTAAATAAACAAGATGTTAAGGATGACGTAGATGTTACAAATTGTAACACAGCAACAGCAGACGGACATATTGCAAAAGAAGTTTCTGTAAGTAAAGCAGTTGCTTCTCCTGTTTCCCAGGAAAGCTTTGCTAGCAGACTTGTAGTTACAACTCCGTCAATCACTGTTGTGAAGAAGTCTGGGTCTCCTTTAAATCCTGAGGAAATGCCGGAATCTACTAATGTGGACATCTCAAATTCACCCTCAATGCTACAGGAAGGGGACCCTCGTACTATTCTGCAGTTTCAGATTGTTGAGTTGCTTACGATAGCAGGGTGGACTATTGAGAAGCGTCAACGGCCAAGCAGGCGTTATCCAGAGTCAGTTTATAGGACACCAGAGGGAAAGCCTATTCGGGAATTTACAAAGGCTTGGAGAGTATGTGGTGAGCTATTGTCTGTTGAAAAATGCAATTTAATGTGCAGAGATTATAAGGAATGGACTGATATTAGTCAATTCTGGTCTGATCTATCCAGTGCACTGATAAATGTTGAAAAAACAAAGATGCAGTCAGAAGACCCTGCTGCTATGTTGGCTCATCGATGGTGGCTTTTGGATCCGTTTGTAGTTGTTATATTTGTTGATAGAAAGATTGGTGCCCTGAAAAAGGGAGAGGTAGTGAAAGCAACTTGGAGTTTAGTTTCTAGTAAGTATAAGGTGGCATCTGCTCGTATTGATTCGAGCTCTGGAAATTCGAATCGGATACCTGGAGGGTCTAATGTAAGTACTGTTCATGAAGCCAAAACTAGAAATTCCAGAAGTCTTGATAAGCAGAGTTCAGAAAACTATCTGGAAACAAATAATATTATTGATGGACATGTGCCAATGGATATGTCAGAAGAAAATAATGCATCTGGTGTAAGCTATGGCCTGGTTCATTCTCACGACTCAAGGACTATGCAACGGTCTGAATGTAGTGAGGAAGAGGGTGGGAAAATCTTAGTAGATTCTGCATCTGGGAAAGATAATACGTATTCTGTTTCTAATGTTACTCTTAGAAAGAAAATGCGAAGGAAGTGCAAAAGGGTATCTGAAATTAAAATGAATATGTTCTACCATGGTGACATGCTGGGCTCAACTGTCACTGACCAGGTGCAGTCACTAGATGGTGAAGCATGTGGTTTGGAAGAGGTCCAGAATTATCTAGTTGACAATGTTGGAAAGAAAAGAAGCTGCAGAAAGTTATCATCTGTCAGTGCAATTCAGAGCAATACCAGGAAAGCAAGCTCCATAAATGGAACGGATAGGTCTAATAGATGCCAGATTAAAGATGATGATTTATTGGTGTCTGCAATATTCAGGAACAAGGACTTCGGCCCAAAGGCAATCCGGGGAAATTCTAGAGCTAAATCCTGCAAATCAAGGGGCCAGAGAAAGCTTAAAAGCCAAAAGGGTCGTTGCAGGTTGCTGCCAAGGAACCACTGTAATGGAGGGAAGAACAATAAGGACTGTAATAGGCTTTACTTGGGTTCAAGGACAATATTGTCGTGGTTGATTGATAATGGGGTCATATCTTTAAATGATGCGATTCAATACCGAAATGCTAAGGATAATGTTGTCATTAAGGATGGTAGGATCACCAAAGATGGTATTTTATGTATATGTTGTGGTAAGGTGTTTACATTATCTGAGTTCAAGTTGCATGCTGGGTTTACATTGAATCGCCCCTGCGTGAATATTTTTATGAAGTCTGGCGAGCCCTTTACATTGTGCCTCCTTCGAGCTTGGTCAGCTGAATACAAAGCCAGGAAAAGTCTGAATCAAGTTGTGCAGGCTGATGATAATGACAAAAATGATGATTCATGCGGGTTGTGTGGTGAAGGGGGTGAGCTGATATGTTGTGATAATTGTCCATCTACTTTCCACATAGCTTGTTTGTCCACTCAGGTCTGTATGCTCTTTGGTCTATGCAAGTTTCTTTCTTTTAATTTGTTTTTGAAATCCAAACATGAGTGATTGATATAACAGGCTCGTTGCCATTCCTGTGTGTGTATGTGTGTCTATATATATATATATATGTCTTTGCGTTAGCATAAACATGTCGTTCTGCTCCTCCATTAAACTATACTGTAGTATAATCTTTCTGGTCTGACGTTCCACTCACATTTAAAATGATTCCATTTTTTAGATAGAGACATTAGAACATATAAAAAACTAATGTGGCTTAAAGGAAATTTACATGCTAACATGTCAACTCCACGACTCGTGGTTCAGATTTTACATACAGATTGATGGTATGGATGAGTTGCTTTGTGTTAGTGTGCTACTAGCATTGAATTTGTTTATTTATGTTGCTCCTGTATTCTTGTTTCTTTTTATGTGATGCATTTGACAATAAATAAGGTCCTTTTGTACTCTGTATTTTTGAGGATGTGTTTATTGTTGTTGATGTGATTATGATTTATGTTTTTTACCCAACCTTAGAAGAATAATACAATCTTTTTTGCCTATGTACATCAGGAGATCCCAGATGGTGACTGGTACTGTGCAAACTGCACTTGTCGGATATGTGGAACTTTGGTTATTGATAAAGACACTTCAGATCTGCATGATTTGTTACAATGTTCACAGTGTGAACATAAATGTAAGTATGCCTTGTATGATCATACTGAATTATGACAGTACCAGTGTTATGGTTGTAGAGCCTGTAGAGTGTAGATAGACAACAAGTTGAGTTGTGCCATATATAGTTTGTTCTTTTTTGAATAATGGAAATACTGTAATTTGTTTAATGGCTAAACAATTTGTTGGTTTGATTATTGTCATGACGCCTGAGTCTCCTTAAATGCCACAATAGTGGGAGCTTCATGATCTCATGCTCTTATATATTATTATAATAAGCAATTGCTTGATGATCATGAATGAAGATTTCTTTGATCTGAAGTCTATGCATTCTTTGGAATGCTTCAATGATTCCATCTGACTATTGCGATCCTTGTACTAAATAGATCACGAGACATGCCTGAAAGATAGAGAAACACGAGAAGGAGCAGGAGCAGTCTCGGACATTTGGTTTTGTGGTCAGAGTTGTCAGGAGGTACTATACTACAATTTCTCAAATTTCTATACTTCCATTTGAAATGGATTGTTTTGAAATGGCTGATTATTTGTTATATTACACTAATGTAGTGGCTTGTAATGTGAGTTGGTCATTTTACTATCTATAATTTGAAGATGTTCAAAATCTACTGAAACTTTGGTTTATATTCCAAACCATGTGCCAACTTTTGGTACATGAAATGATGATTATCTCATTAAAAATTTATATCAGTGGTAAATATAGTTCTAGAAGTTTCCTTTTTCAGACAAATAAGCTTAAGATTAATAAATTTAAAATTTAGTCTGACTTAAACAAAAATACGAGCTAATTAATAAGGTGGTTGTGATATTCATCAAATTCTTCTGTTCGAATATAATTTGAGTGGTTATAATAATTGAGAGCAATATAACACAGAAGATTCAATGACTGTAGTGTTTGCCAAAAGCTGAACAAATTGGACAGCTTTTCAAAGCCATATAGAATGTAGAAGAGTCTAGCCCGGTGACTTACCAAGTAACGTAATGTAGACTTGTTGGCATAGTTGTATCCAATAGAATGCCATCACTTGGGTATATAAATCTGGGAAGCCTTGATTTCTCACTACTCGAATAACCTAATGACACACTAATATCCCAAGACTTTATTCAAGACTGGAGACTCTGTTTGTGCAGGTGTACTCTGGACTCCAATCTCAGGTGGGGGTAGTTAATGAAGTTGCTGATGACATCTCATGGACGCTTCTTAGATGCATTCATGATGACCAAAAAGTTCATTCTGCACAGTGGTTTGCCCTAAAGGCAGTATGCAATACGAAATTAGCAGTTGCTCTTACTATCATGGAGGAGTGTTTTGTGGCAATGCTTGATCCAAGAACAGGCATCCACATGATACCTCAAGTTTTATACAACTGGGGGTTAGTGCCTCCTCATTGATTTTCCGTGCTTCCTTATTTATAGTTTAATACCTGTCTAAATAATGTCCTCCCCCTTGTACTTTTTAAAGCCTTAATTTTTTCCCTTTTGTTTTTATTTTGATGAGAGGCTTTATTTTATGTGATTTTCAGGTCTGAGTTTGCTCGTCTGAATTTTCAAGGGTTTTACACCATGGTATTGGAAAAACAGGATGTGTTAGTATCTGTAGCATCTATTAGGTAAAATTTCAAATATAGATATTTTCCTTATGAAGTTTATGGTAGAATTTGATGTTTTTAAATCTTTATGATCCTTATGTGGAATGGTTGTATTTTAACTACTAGTTAACCTACAAAGGCAATTATTTAAATGTCTTTCCCAAAGCTCAAGCTGACCCTTCCAGATGATTCATAGTTACATTTGTTTGATTTATACAAGATGCTATATTTGTTTTATTGCATTGTTCTCAAGTCATTTACATTTTTACAGGGTGCATGGAACTACAGTAGCAGAGATGCCTCTGATTGCTACTTGCAGTCGGTATCGACGACAGGGAATGTGCCGACTGCTTGTGAATGCTATCGAAGAGGTATAATTTTAGCTAGTTTCTTGTACTTGTCCAAAAAATTGTAGTGATTTTGCACTTCGTGACTTCTTTTTCCTATTACTATTGAGTTGAAAATTTCCCATACTTGCTTCATTTTGGCCTTTTGTGTTTCTAAATTTATCTGTCATTAGCAGATGTTAACATCTTTCAAGGTGGAAAGGCTTGTCATATCAGCCATTCCTGATTTGGTTGAGACATGGACTAAGGGATTTGGATTCAAACCCGTTGATGATGCTGAAAGGAAAAAATTGAACAAGTTTAACTTGATGATCTTTCCCGGGACAGTGTTCCTTGAGAAACCGTTACACGGAAAGATGAAAAATGAAGGTAATTTTGTTTGGTGCATTTTGTTAGTGTACTATTATTGTTAAATACTTAACTAAAATTAATTTTCTTTTCAGATGAAACAGGACTGTGTGATGAAACAACTCAAGCAACAGATGAATCCGTCAAAGTAGGTATCAGTTCTGAAGGAATGGCCATTACTGACTCATTACTACAAGATGTTGCAAACGTAACTACTGCCAATCAAGATGAAGCAAAGTCAGAACATGAACCTGTGGATGGTAAAAATCAGTCAGACCATGAAGCTGGCAGTGATACCCTCAGAAAAGACAATACACAACATGTTGACACTGCATTAGAAGCCAAAGAATCAACAGAAATAAGTAATAGCTGTTTTACAGAAGAGATCATCCAGTTGACAGTATCAGGTGGTTCAGAGAAATCTATTGAAGAGAACAATGTGAAGGAACTGGGAACATGCAACAAAGTGGAAATGGAGAGTGATTCGGTGCAGCAATCTAGTGAGAATATTTGTGCTATCAAAGATGGTGCCGAACCAAGTATAAGGGTTGTTGAGGACAAGAATATCAAAGTAGGTGAGGGTCAGGAAAATGCTTTGCAGGGCCATTTTTCAAATCTATCCTGCAAAACATTTTTAGGCAGCAATTTTGACACGGATTCCAGTATTGAATGCTCAGTGATGTATGATGAAACAGCTTTTTTTGGAACATTTGCAAAGTCTGCAAGCTGAATCAGAACTTGAAAGAAAGTAGATGTTTAGAGAGATGTTGTGATGCTCATAACAAACTTGTAGCTTATCTCACGGCAACTAACTGCAAAATATGGAAACATAAAATGGGTTCAAGACAACACCGGCTAGATTAAGTTAAAGTTGTGAACCATTTTGTGTAGCTAGGGACTTTGTGAAGCATAAGATGGATGCAAATACAAATGTTTTTGGTCTTGCTTCAGTTGGTGGTAAGGAAGATAAGATGTCAGTGAAGGTTGTGCTACTCAAACAGATCTCGTTAGTTTGCTCAAATCACTTTATTAATGCACCTTCAATTCTCATCATAATTAATGATTCAGCTTCATCAAGAAAGAGTTAACATTTCATAAGATGGTCCAATACTTGTTAAGGCTAGTCTCAACAACTTGGTGCAATATGAATTATCTGCTGCCTTTGTATAAATTAGAAGTATTAAGAAAGAATTATAGTCTTTAGAACTGTGATAAATTTAAATGCAGTAATCTAAAGCAACTTAAGATTAGGAGATGATAAAAGGATATTTATTAATCTTGGTGGTTGATGAAGAGGATGAGTTCCAAAGTAAAATGAATTTTAAGCATAGTTCCAACTCATATTACAAAGGTCCTAGTTGTAAGTTACTTTTAGTAATTATTATTTTCATGCAGTTACATGGTTTGGGTTGGATATATTTTATGGACATTTTCATAATTAAATTTTGGACCTAATCCATGAATTCAGGAACAAAGATTTTCTCAAGGTTACAAATTTTAAGGTGACTTATTTGGTTGTATTCTAGTGTTTTATATAATTTAAAATTAAAATGTAATGTAGAATGTATAATCCCGAAATATAATCAAAATATATTAGTGTACAATTCAAAAATCTGATCTATGGATAATTTACTCTTCTTTTAACTTCTCTGAGGCTGCATAATAAATCACGTGGAGAAAAGAGTGATAAGCTTTGATCTATGCTTTAGTTGGATAAAAGGAAGTAACATGTGTGATCTCGCGTGGGAAAAAGTGCGGAAAATACGGCATTACATAAACAAGCTTTAAAGAATAATGAATAAGGATAAAGATGGAGGTTCAAAATTTGGATTTAAAGTATAATAAAAATATAATTTAAAGAATAACAAATATGGAAGTGCGAAATTAGGGTTTAAAAGGGTATACCTGATAATAAAAATGTATTAAAAATAAATGGAGTGAGGTAAGTAAATTTGGAGATATAAATAGAAGTCGCGGTTTAGTTCCCGCATCCACTAGGGTGTAAAAGAGGTATTTCTTTTTTCACCCCATAACTTCCATTGGTAGCTCTCAAAAAATTCAGAAGACCTTAATTACACTTCTTCTATTATATCGCACTTGAGTAGGCCACCATTTTTGGGTTTTGTTGAGGTTCGTGTGAAGATGTCGGGGAGGAGATGAAAGTGTTGACAGCTAGATCTTGACACGTTAAAGTGAAAGCCCTAATGTGAGTTTTTTTTGTTGAAATTCATTAGAGATTGTACAATTTAGATATATTTTGATTGTATAATCTAAAATGTTTATTTCTATGGAGAAATTAAAATTATATTTTAAATTATATACTTTAAAATACATATTTTTTCTAATTTAATTTTTATTTTTAAATTGTATAATTTAAAAAAGTTAATTTAACTTGTGTAATTTAAAAGATTAAATTAATTTTCGAATTATACAATTTGAAATATAGTACTTATATTGTTTAGCATGAGGTGCACATAAAAGTTTTTTTCCCGAAGGATTGGAGAAAATTTGAAATTCAGACTTTCTTTGAAAAGAGAATGAACAATAAGTTTCTTCCATTAAGAAAAAGTAAGTGAAAAGATGGTAGATGATTTAATTGATATAATATTTTAATTTTGTTTATTAATATATTTAAAGTGTAATTTGTGAAAATAATTTAATATAAAAATTAACTTTTACGTAATGTTTTTAAAGTTATATTTCATGTTATATGTTTTTTAAAATTATAGAAATTAGTAAAATTACAATTGCAAAAAAATTATAAAAATATTTTATTTTATATAATTATTATTTATATCATATGATCGAAAAGACAATTTATTCCAATAGTTATTATATTTTACCTCCACACCAAAGATATAAGACAATTGTTTCTGGCACCCATCAATTGCTTCCTGCACTTCGTTAATGAAAGGAAATAACGAAATTGTCCATCTGGATTAATAAAGCCATTGCTAGCTGCTTTGAGGCTGCAATTCTTCAATTCTTGTGTTTCTTCAATTCTTCAATCAAATACTGAAAAGCAGTTGACTTGTGTTTCTTCAATTCTTGAAGCAAAGCTTGTGTTGGGATAATGCAAAGTGTCTTCAGTTTGTTATCAATGGAAGCTGATCCGTCAGACACAGAACTTGAGACCGTTAATGGCGGTTCCACCGCCAAGAAATCAAAGCAGCGTAAGAGGAAGAATTTGATGGAGGAGGAGGAAGGGCAAATGGGGCCGCGAGAGAAGCTGGCGAAAAAAATCTTGCTTTCTCTTACGAGGCCTTCCTATGTCATGGCATTGAGTCCCAAACCTCTCAGGAAGGAACACCGTACGAGGTTGCGCTACCTGCTGCGGAGGCTCGTCAACCAGCATCACTGGGTCGAAGCCAGCGGTGTTCTCAGTGCCTACATGAAGGGCACACTTAATGACACCTCTCCCTTCGGAAATCGTGTTAAGTTTTGGGTACCCTTCTCCGTTTTTGCTCTTATTATCTGTGAAATTGGGAATCTTGTGTGGTGTCAAGTTTTATTTGCTTACCAAATGTTGTTCTTTGATTAATATGGTTTTGTATTTTATTGTTATAATTTCTTCCATTCTTGGTATCCTAGTTAGTTTCTGAACACTGGCATTATGCTCATGTGCGTAGGTTTTAATGGAGCTTCTTAAGCATGTGAAAAATAATTCTATTAATCCCTCAAGAATCAAGAACCTCTATGATATTTGGTCGAAGAAAATTGGATCAATGAAGACTTGGCCTTTACAGGTATAAATGTTTATAAATTTGCTTTGTCAGGTAGTAACTGTTTCTGACTTAGAGCTTGTTCTGAAGTACCTAAAGGTTATTTATGACTTTAATTCTTTTTCTTAGTAAAACAGAAAGTATACTATTAAGCCTGATCAAATCTGTTATGTAACAAAGTTGATGGTGGTAACTCACAAGAGAGAGGTAGGCTATCTGATTCAATAATCAATTGCAAGTCCTGCAAGTGTTATATTCTGAATACACTAATTGAAAGAGGGGGGAGGGATCTAGCTGTTTAAATGTAATGTTATTTTTTATTATTTTTATTGTTTGTGTACCCAGCTTTAGGGTTAGGGTTTTAGGAAAGTGCCTTGCCTCTTCTTTGTATCCTATATATACATCAATAGAAGTCCAACAGTGTAGGTTGAATACACTGTTTGTTTTAGTCCTCTCATCTGTTCAAGTCTAGCTAAGAGAAAAAACAATGATCCTGATGGAAGTGACTTGTGAGTCTGTAGCTAGCCATCAAGTACTCAACAAATAATACTTTTCCTTTCCTCCTTGGTGGAATTGGGACTAATTTGAAGAAATCAGGGCATACCTGACTTCCTAAATGTTGCAATGTACTACTATTAAATACTAACTACGTGCTGAGTTTATTGTTCACTGTTCATCACCACACTAATTTTATAGCATAATATGTTTAGCATTTTCTAAACTTTGTTTCTCCTAGCCTTGCCTCAACTCTCAATTATTCAATTCCAGTTTTTCTGCAGAATTCTCTTTGTTCAGTGTTGAAGCTGCATTTTTGATGTTATCTAGAGGCATGCTTGGTTTGAGAAAAAGTTTGATGTTTCCATTTCCTATTTTCATTAATATTTGCTAAAATGTCAATTTGTTTTCACTTTGTTTCTTGTTTTGAAAGATTTGTATAGGAAATTATGAAAACAATAATCCAAAACAGGAAACAGAATGAAAAAAAGGGTGAGAGTTTATTCATCATTAATGATGAAAACAGAAATGTTTTCTAATAGGCTTCTAAGTTTCTAGATTTGACTGTCTTAGTAATTTTAAAATTATTTACTTATTATCTTTTTGCATGTGCAAGCTGTATGGGATCAATCAGCTTGTGATAATATGCATGCTCCCATGTGGAAAACTCTACCATTGCCATTGCAAACAATCTCATCAATCTATCCACTGACTTTAATTCTACTTGATAAATAAATTATATTTTGCAATTGAGGCATCAATTATGGATTTAAATTGTCAGCTTGGTTGTTTAGTCTTCAGTTCTTAATGGATAATTTTGTTTATGGAGCAGAGCAGATATGCAGTCCATTTGGAGTTCATTTTTTTCTGTCTTATGCAAGGCAATGCAGGGGATGCATACCAGCTTGCTTTATGGTATGTAATTTAGTTTTTAATGTGTTCTTTGCAAAATGATATGTGTTGCACCATGATGCCAAGAGTGGATGATTTCATAAAATTCTCATTAATACATAATGTGGTGAGCTGGTTGCCTATCATTGTTATTATATTTTTACCAGGGTTGTATATTTTTCAATAAAACCTAAATTCCTCATAATGGTTGATAGGGTTTTAATGGTAATTATCATTGGTGTTCAATTCCTCCAGAGAGTTTGGAATGGTATCTTAATTCTATTACTCTAGAGACCTTGGTACTTGACTTCCCGTTATAAAAGGCAAGATAAGTATGAATTATGCTATTTAATATTGCCATTGTTTACTAGCATTTAGAGTAGACAAGTTTTGTCATTACAGAAAAACAAACATAATTGCATAAAGTCAACATTCCAAATGATTGACATTGCCCCAATGACGAGGATGAATTTGGGATTGGTAACACGTTGTGGAAATTTGGGGATGGATTAGTCCTTTTGGTGACTTTTATTAAAGATACCGCAAATTGTCTGCTGTCCTAGATAGATACATAGCTGCAACTGTTCTCACCATTCAAGAAGTGACTCAAGAGATGCATCGACGGAATATAACAGTTTCAATACTCTGACAGTGACAATAGTAGTTTATTTCGTTTATTTTCTACCATCACATTCAATATGCATAGGTTAGGTTGCCTAGGAAGTACCCTACTGGTATTTCAATATGCATAGGTTAGTTAAGTAATAGATACATGCTTAAATAAATGCAAAAGGACTCAAATAAGACCAAATTATCACGGTATGTTTTTGGCACCAAAGTGTATTACGAAATGGCTTCAAATATGAACTTTCCATTCACAGATCATTTTCCTTCACTAATGGTGGTTTTCAGTTCAAAAATACTAAAGTAGATGTCAGTGTTTGAGAAATAGTGTTATAGGGGGACCACCAGACTCTAATTTGTTTTCTTTATATTCACTTGCTTTTTGTACCCTTTTTCATTTATTTTTGTCTTTTGGTTTCTCCTTTAGCATTGAGCAGGACAAAGTTGATATTCATCCTGTGTCAAAGATGATGATGGGTTTGACATTCTATGAGCTGTGGTATTCTTCTATCCCCGAAGAATTCCAGTGGAGAAACTCAGACCAGTTTGACTTGCAAGAGAACTCAAATATGGAGGAGACCTCATTTACCAATAAAACTGGACAGTCAGAGCGGTATAATTCAGTTGAATCCCATGTGGTTGACTCCCATTGTCCACGTGATTCAGATGCCTCTATCATGAATGATAAGCATATATCTAGGGATGTTGTATTCAGTGAAGACATAGAGGTTGGTACTAATAAAAGAGAAAAACTACAACAGAACTTTCAGCCAGAAGGTTTTTACTTAAATTCCGAAGAGCAAAAAGGATTTGGAGACCCTTTTTCTAACAACGGAGGTCTTACACAGGATATCTTATATGGTCTTGGTAGGTATTCATTCACTGAACAGGTGAAATATCTATTTTCTGTGGATGTACATCTGAGTGAGAATGTGTATGTGCTTATATGATTGTATATGAATTTCCCTACTTAATTTTTTTCCGGAAGGTTAGATCGTAATTTTTCTCTTGCCAATGATGACTTGTTTGTAGCAACCTAAGATTAGTTTTGTTAGAGCACATCACCCTATTACTGTGGTTTTTGTTGGTGATAAAGAAAATGAGGGTGTAGAGTTTCCATTTGACTTCTTGAAACTTCAGACAACGGTACTAATTGGGCACTGAGACCCTTCATATTTTTTCTTCTATCCTTTTCTGTTTTGAGTGTGAGATAATCCAACTGGCATGCTTTCACTGATTCAGAGCTCTAAACTGTCGTGAATGACTATTTTATTTCGCTTTGAATATTCCATGCATGACTAATTTGTTTATGATTTTCAGAAGTCTGTGTTAAATGCTTACATATTTTCAGTTTAGATGGGCTCCACTTTAGGAATATCTATCTCTATAGGCCTCCATTAGATGAATCATTTTACGAGACAGAGGGCTTACTCTTTCTGTGGTTATGATGAGCAGAGAGGTTTTCCAGAGGAATCCAAGAAGCCCAATGCAGAGTGATTTGAGTAAATATGGAACAAACTGTAGAAGGAGGCAACTAGGAACCCAAGAAGGGATATCTTCATTTGCATCCAAGAAATGGATCTCTTGCAGTTACTTAGTATATTGTAAGGGAAACTTGCTTTCATGTGTAACGGAAAAATACCAGTTGCCAAGGCAAAGTCAAAATCCCTATGCGCCACATCTGCAAAAAGATTGGTTTGATATGATATCAAAAGTTTAGTTGATTCTCCAGGCTCGAGCAAAACCCTCACCAGTTACTTTCACACTTGAGATGTTAGTCCTTGGTGCAAGGGAGGGTGTTGGAAATTTCACAGACTGGTGATATCATCAAATTAGTGTATTAAAGTATGGTAGGGGTAAGGCCTTGCCCCATGAGCTAGTTTTTTGGAGTTGAGTTAGGATCAAATCCAAATTCTAAGAGTTCCAGAGGAGAAATAAGAGAAATAGTCAAGGTTATCTTATGTAACTAGCTAAAGGACAAATAGTTAGTCATTTTGTTAGTTATAGTTAGTTTTTCATGAGGAAAAGTTTTAATGAGGGTATATAAAGGATTAGGTATATAGTAGGGGACTTTTGTGCATTGGTTGGGAGGAACCAGGTTCCTCAAAATTGTTTTCTATAATTCTTTCATTATTCGGTGAGTAATATAAACAGTCTTTTTTGTCTTCCCTGTTTTATTTTTCTTTCTTTTGTTATATTCCGGTACCAGTTTTTATCAAATTGGTTTCAGAGCTTATTGCACATCATTTCTTGGTTTTGATAGTGATTACTCTCTGGTTGACTAGTGAATTCAATATTGTTTTTTCGTGCATTTACTTAGGGGGAATTGATTTGTGGTTGTTGCCCTTGCATTTTTCTGATGAGAGCAATTTCGAGGAGTTCATGTATATGCAAAGAAATCAGCCTAATGACTATTACAAAAATTCAGTGAAATATTTACAACTAGCTCTCAACTCAGAACCTTCTGCTTCTGCAGCATTACTTCCATTGGTACAGGTATGGATCATACATTTGAAGTAAGTTTGATGGAACCACTAAACATCATTTTGTATTTCGTTCTTCTTATTTGTTAAACTGAAAATTAGGTTCAGAACTGTTGAAGCAATAATTTTTTACATTACGTCCTGTACTTGCCCAAAAGTATTTTGTCTTAATCTTTGCTTTGGGTGCTGCATGCGCCATAGTACTCTTCCTCAGAACTGCATGGAGGGTGCCTTCAACAATCGGAGATGGAAGTTGCAAGTATTAAATAGTCATAAATGAAATAATTCAAAATTTATACTTATTGAATGGGTCTGGGTCGTGATGGTGAACACTGTCTCCATTGGCCCATAGTTAAGTGGGGATAAACCATATTTATACCTTAATCGTTTGATTATATGGTTAAGTGTATTTTCATTACTTATTACCTATTGGCTAAGCACTATGGAAAAAAAGGATGGTTCTCGGCCATGGTCTTGGGGTGTACACCTCCTAAAAGGTTTAATTTTGATATGCTGTTAATATGAATCTTTTCTATAATCATTTGTTTTTTCACCAATAGCTAAATAAATTAAAAACTTCTGTTTTAGTGAAGATAAATTTGAAGTCATTTCAAATAAACAATTTTGCATTACTTTTAGTTTTGAACTAATTTAGCATCAATTATGGTCTGGTGAACCATTTTCAAAATTTCGAAAGGGGAAGGGTGAGAAATAAGGTAATTTTGGTTCAAACTAAAAGTTATTGATGAAAAACCAACTGGGTACAAAATTTTGTTAAACTTAAAATTGGACAAGACTAAAGAACTAATTCTTACGATATTTTAGGAATTGCCATACAATATTAATTAAGAACTAATTCTGCTCTATGTCTATACCTAATCTTTTGATTTTTGTAAAAGTTCCGTATGAGTTGCCAAAAATTTGCAAGCCTTATTATGGCGTTGGTCAGTGCAATGCATTCACCATCATTGCATAATTCCTGAAAATTATAGCACTGACACTGTAATAAACCATGCATTATGTTGTCAACAACCAGTCCCTGCTGCCTTTTCATATTTTTGCTTATTGCTCTGCAATTTGTTGGCTATACTTTTCCTTTCTAATGGCTTTGCTAGCATACCTGCACCATCTTAGATATTTTAGTATGCTCTATTGTTATTCAAGTAATTTGTTTAAGTTAAACTAGTGAAATATGAAACATTAGACCACTTCAAGGAATTGATGAAATGAAGGGGAAAGTAATGGCTTTACTTGTATCCTTTAGGAATATTAATATATGGAGTGCACCCAGATTTCAATTCATTCTAAATATTAACATTGCATCCCTTGATTTTGTTGTATTAGGAAAATGATATGTTGGTGCTTTCCTTTCAAAGGATATCATTATGATGTGATTTAATACTATGTTTCGTATTTTTACCTAAATGCTAATTCTTCTGAAATGCACCTATAGCACATTATTATTGTTGTTGTATTACAGAAACAGATGGAACAACCTTCTATTCATGATTTCTTTAACTTGCTGCAAATCTCCAAAACCATCTTCAATGCTGAGAGGAGCCCTTTGTTTTTCGTACTAGCTGTGTAGTTTGTTCCTGTGGCAATTGACATATCATTCTGCTTTCTTTGGCTCCCAATACCGCAAATGAAGCTAATAGCTTTTGTAGTCTCCCTTTTGGGCAGAAATAATCTTTTTTGCAAGATAATAATGTTGACAATGATAAATGAGATTTTGATCATAAAGATGGTACTGTTAGAGATATAGAACTGTTACTAGGCATCTACCTCCACCTAATATTGGAAGCTTTTGGGATGCCCTTAACATTGTGCCAGAGCCTCTATTTATCGAATGATTAGAGGTTCAATCCTTGCAATTCTCTCCTTGCATCCGAGATTTTGAAAGTCCTTTGTGCTACTGCATGATATTACAATTGGTTCTCATCTCACTCCTTCCATATGCTTATTTTGTTACACACATTGTAGAAACATCAGTAGCCTGGATTAAATGAAATCAATCATCCATCCGAAATTGCACAAAGCAACTGATTATGTTGTGCTCTGAAAGCTCAAAGCATGTTCTCTTTTCTGGATGCGCATGCACGCCCCTATTTTGCATTTGCTATGGAAATTATTTGGCAGTTGTTTTCTGCATAGGATAATGTTTGGGATATAAAAAATGGCTTCACTTTATTTTTTCATTGCCAGCTGTTGCTAATTGGAGGACAAGTTGATGAGGCTCTAAATATTCTTGAGAAGCAGTGCTGTAATACAGCCTCTCTGCTCCCACTAAGGTATATGCCTTATCTTTGATAAGATGCTTTTTGTTATGATTATTTAAGTTACTGATGCGTACACCCTTGTAGAGTGAGGGCGGCTCTCTTGGAGCGTTTTGATAGAAACAACTCTGCAATGCTTCTTAGCTGTTTTGAGAATATATTGAAGAAGGACCCAACATGTAGTGATGCCTTAGCTAAACTTATCAAGATGCACCAAAATGGTACCTTCATTCTGAATCATGTCTTTTATGTGATTTGAATAATTTATATCGCTATTTCTCTCCAGTTGAATCCAATGTCAACTTGAAAAGGGATGAAGAAAGAGGTTAATGAAAGAAAAAGAGGGGAACCGGTGCAGGAGGAGAAATAACAATTGATCAGGAAACTGAAGAACTCCTAACCTCCAGTTTTTCCTCAGTTGCTATCTTTTGTATTAAATCTCTTCAAATTTGAATAAGTTGTCTCTGATTGGATGTCACGCCCCTCTAATTACAGAGTTAGAAGTATTTGCTGTGATAATTTTTTCTTCTGCTACAGATTAAGCAATATCTATATGCTTAATAATACATTATGTCAATGTTGTTGATTGGTTTCCTTGGTACTTTGCAGGAGAGTATAGTCTTGAGTCTCTGCTGGAAATGATTGCTTTACATCTAGATGTTACGGATTCAGAACACAATACGTGGAAGGTGTTCTCTTCATGTTTCTTAAGACTGTATTCCTATGAAGAAGACTGTATGTCTTCATGCCCCATTCAAACTGAATATGGACACAACCAACATCGTTCCTTCAACAACACTCCTAAAATATTTACGGATGGTACATCAGGAAAATCTTGGTATCTTCGTTGTAGGTGGTGGAAAACAAGACATTTCAGCAGTAGCAAGCTAGAATCAGAGATTGAATCAGGTATAATAATCATATAATTGGATCACTAGAAATATTGTTGCATGTTCATTCACTATTTTTGGTTATGTTAACGAGTTTTCCTAAATTGTATCAGGTGATTTGCAGTTAGTGACATGCAAAGCAGCATGTGCATCGTATATGTATGGACGCGAGTTCAGCTATGTTGAGAAGGCTTTTTCTCATTTAGAGAAACAAAACGATAAGGAGTTGTTGTTGTTCTTGGATGAGCACAGGGGAAATTCTTTAGGAATTTATAAAACATTTCGAAAGAAATTACACATATAATGTAGAAATTTAATAATATTTGCTTACTTGATCTCAGTCGTTGTTGGATGACATCTTTAGTTTCAACCTGTTTACTGTCTGTTAGTAGTAGGAATTCATATGCTCGTTGCTTGGCCACTTACCAACGCTAAAAAGGAACAATTTACCTTTAAAAATGGGAGGATAAAATAAAACTATAAATGGCAAAACACACTATTTGTTTTCCACAAAACAAATGAAGAAGCATCATTTAAAGTAGATAAAATTGAAAAATAACATAAGGTAGATAGATAATATTGGTTTATAAAACACAGTAGTAATGATCGTACTGTTGTAACCAAATAAAGTATAACATATATTTATATGTTAGTCAAAAAATAAATCTAAGATATGTTCTGATAAACGTTGGTAAAAAAACAAACTCGATTAGTATCAATTCAAAATTATGTTAATTTAACCACAAAATTTGTGTAACATAAGTCAAAACACGGTTGATATGGATAAAAACAATCATACTAATGTTAACTGAAAAATAATATCCGTTTTTATAAAAAAAAATAAAAACTTGGTAATGACAACGAAAAAACAATCACATGAGAGAAATATGCACTTACATTAGTAAAAATAAAAATAAAAAATAAAAAAAAGAAGTTGACCCAATGCATCTCAATTTCAACCAAACTAACGACATCTTAACCTGAAAGGAATAGAAGAAAAAAAAATACTAAGAATACAAACATGAATTTAATTAAAAGGTATCAAAATTCAAATTCTTGATATGTGAGATCGTTTAACTCCTCCGTTGGTGTGGGTAAGATGAACAGTCACAAGTCCAAAAGACATAAGAACAGAGAGAAAGAGAAGAAAATAAAACATAGAAAGATGGGTCCACCACGAAATGGTTGTTTGTTTGGTGATGAGATCGAAGAGAGAAAGAAACAGCATAACTGTCAATAACAGATGCTTGCTGGCTAAGCATAAACCTGAACATCCCTTTCTTCCACTCTGAACCACCTCTCATCTCCCTTTAACCTCCATTCCCATTGCATCACATGATCCACACCTCCATTCCCTCACACCCGGAGCTTCTTCCAGTTCCGGGCATCCCTTCCTGAAACCATGCCTTCTTCTTCTCCCAAGTCCTTCTACCCTCGCCCTCCCCCTCGCAGAACCTCCTTCCTCATCTTTGCATTCCTCTTCCTCTCCGCTTTCTTCTTCCTTTTTCTCAGACCCCTTTGGGACCCTCCCTGCCCCAACCGCACCCCCACATCGGTTCGAGTCCTCTGGGACCACCGCCCCACCACCAACCACAACCCTCCGCTTCATGACATACACAAAGTCATGGCCTTTGTGGGAATTCAAACCGGGTTCGGATCCGTGGGCAGGCGCCAATCTCTCAGGAGCACTTGGTTTCCTTCCGATCCACATGCACTTCAAGGGTACTCCCTTTCTTTGGTTATTCCCTGATCTTTGCAATATTTGTTTTTCGACAAAACTGAAGTATAGATTCACTTTGCTATAGTATTTATTATCCTGTATGTAAGTTAATTTTTGGGTACCATAACGACAAGAAAGACTTGACCTTTTACCTTATGCTTCTGTCCCATCTCCCACCACTAGGCTGAGTCTTGTGGTTTTTGGTATCTAGTTATAGAGGTTGAGGAATGCGAGCGAGTTAAATAATCTTATTGCGCATCTGTTATTACTGATCTGCTTAGTTTTGGGAAATGAGAGTGCTTGGATGTTCTGATAAACACTCCATTTTGAGGAATATATAAGTGGAGGATACAATGAGATATAAGAAATAAGATGTAGATGAAATGTTGTAGAAATGAGATGCAGGAGAAAGTGAATGATTTGCATAGTCTTATAGTAATCTGTTATCACTGATCTGCTTTTGGAAGAGGAGTTGCTTGGGAGTTCTGATAAACATACACTCCTTTCCTTACACTGTACTTTGAGGTGTACAATGTGAAGAAAAAATGGAAAGAAAGAATGAAAATGAAGAGACAGATAGTGAAAAGTGTGATGATTGATGTGATGAGAAATGAAAAGAGAGATAAGAAAATTTGGTAGAAAGGAGATGAATACATGTTTCTAACTATTTGATTGCCTGAAGTTGTTGTCATTGCCATGTCTTCATAAGTTGTTACAGTTTTAGCCATGGAAGATACTAGGTTCTTATCTGTATTTGTGTGGCCTAGTTCAGATTTATCTACTATATCAAAATTAGTGGACAGATGCGGCTGAAGGTGAAATTAGTCTATTTTTACAGAAATTATTTAAATTTTACAGAAATCAATTCTATTCTGATTATATTGATAGAATAATAAATTCTACAATTGTCATTCAAATTGACCAGTGGTTAATACTAATCTGGTATATATTCCATGGCCAGATGGGTGAGCTTATGTTTCTGCTTTATAAATGTGATACCTTTTGGGCATCTGTAATAATGTCATTTTTATTTCTATTTTGGAATTTCTAATTTCTAGAATTTTAGCTCCGATGTACATAGGCCACTGGTTAGCAGTATGCATGAACTGCTCAAACTGAAGGAGATTGTGTCTGAGAGTGATGTGATCTAATGGAATTATCTCGACTCATTATGATATGCCAAATTTGTTTTGTTTCTTGCAGCTTGGAAGAAGCCACTGGCATGGCTTTTAGGTTTGTGATTGGTAGAACAAGTGATAGATCGAAGATGTCTGCACTTCAGAAGGAAGTGGCACAATATGATGATTTCATTTTACTGGATATAGAAGAGGAGTACAGTAAGCTCCCGTACAAAACGTGTGTTCTGAGGGTTAGTAAACTGCTATATTTTATGTCTGTAGTTTGTTGCTGAGCTGAATTTGGTGATTTATTACAGATTAGCTTTCTTCAAAGCTGCTTATGCACTTTTTGAAGCGGACTTTTATGTCAAAGCAGATGATGACATATACTTAAGGCCAGGTGCTATATCTTTCAGTGCCTAACTTGGTTAAATATGATGATGAACTTTGTTTATGAGATTAATGATTACTCTATAATTAAGATTTTGTGCAACATATTTATTTTTAATGTCAGACCGTCTTTCATTACTGCTGGCCAAAGAGCGATCTCACCCTCAGACTTACATAGGATGCATGAAAAAAGGCCCTGTTTTCACTGATCCCAAACTCAAATGGTTAGTTCTGTTTAGATTAAATCTATTTTTTTTTTTTTTTGTCTTATTGTATCCTATTATATCATGTTAACCCAACACGCCCTTAACAAGCATCTTTAAGAACAAATAATGTTTTTACTATCATCAATTGCAAACTGTGGTGTATGACAAATTTGTTGACTTTTGTACTAACTTTTTTAAAACTCATAATGAGTTCTAATTGATTCACGGTGTAAAATTTTTTAGACTCAATGCATGCCAATTGAACTCCACCTTTAATGGCTGCCATACTAGAGTGAATGAGTGCAGATGTCTGTACATCAGTATATTGACTTTTAAGGCTATAGTATCATCTAATTTTTTATTCTCTTTCTCTTCTTCCAACCATGCAAGTGTAACTTTAGGGATCAAATTGAGAATGCTTGAACTGAATTTGAAAAATGTTATGTAATGTGATATCTTGCCTCATCACTTCTTTATCCTTTGGAGTAACCTTAATGACAAATCTTGCAGGTATGAACCACTATCTAATTTGCTCGGAAAGGAATATTTTCTTCATGCTTATGGTCCCATATACGCACTTTCAGCTGATGTTGTATCAAGCTTGGTAGCACTTAAGAATAACAGGCATGTTTCATTTCTCCATTCCATTAAAATATATCAATTAAGATAGCTTGTATCTTGGGATAATTATCTCTTATTAGGATTATTAGTTCTCATATTTTTTAACATCTATTGGTTTATCCTGATTTAGTTAGGAATAATGATCTGGTATTATAATGAATATAATGTTTGTAGTTTTGTAATGACAGTTTCCGGATGTTCAGCAATGAGGATGTTACAATTGGAGCTTGGATGCTTGCAATGAATGTGAACCATGAGAATAGTCGTGAACTCTGTGCTCCAGAGTGTACGTCCACATCAATTGCTGTGTGGGATATTCCAAAGTGTTCAGGTTCCTATTTCTCCATTTTTTCAGAAGCTTTTAACTGTATCATCACATCAGAATCATATTCAACATCATTTCAAAGCAAAACTCTTATACACTGTCAAAATTAAAACTCTATACATAACATAAGATGAAGTTGCACTTCAAAGTAAAATATTTTCTCTAATGATCTCTAGATTGTTCTACAGGTCTCTGCAATCCAGAAAAGAGAATGTTGGAACTCCATCAGCAGGAAAGTTGTGCTAAGACTCCAACTTTGGACTCTGATGAATAGTTTTTGTGGGAATAATTAGGAAGATGTGAAGGTGAAATTTGTGTTTTACTGCTGCCATTGCATTCATCTTTCTCTTTCTGATTCATATTTCTTCATGTCTGGAGACTTTCATGTATCTTATTTTTCCACTCAATTTTCTCTTCCCTTTTTCTTCCTTCCTTCTTTAGGGAAGAAGGCTTTGTAGTTTATATAGAACACAAAAAGGTAGATAGACTTTACAGATGGTGATACCATTAACTTCACTGATTTCTTAATTTTAATGTCATTCTTTTTTAAGAGTGTATCCAGCAGTAAATGAGACATTCTTCAAATTGTATTAATTATAGTATTGGATTGTAACGTTTTTTTTTTCTATGAAGAAATCATAAATTATCATGATAAAGAGAAATAATTCTGAATGTTTTGAGCTAGAGTTCTTAGATACTTTTGATTGAAATAGTTTTCCAAACTAGTAGTTGTGGCATTGATGAAACTAGCTTTCCCCGAATCAATTAAACTCGAACCAAATTATCATGTTTTAGACAAATTCACAAATTTTGTAACTTAATTAGACATGATCAAATAGTGATATAACTCTTTCTATACTAAATACGAATTAAAAAATCTTGACATATATATTATATTGCTCAAATATTCTAAGAGAATGAATTGTGTAACCTACTATATATAAATACCAAATTCTTCGATTGTGTGTCTAGAAAGACTTTCGTCATATATTCCTTTTTAAGAATTTAACACTTTTAAATAAACTCACATTCAATCTCCATTTTAATTGCAATTTTTTATACTAATAATAACATTTGCAAAACCATATTCTTTATGCATATTTCTTAGGTATTTAACAAAACCTCTTACCGCTCCAATTGCTACATTAAACCAGATTATTATTCAGTGGCGGCTCAAGGCTTTAGGAGGCCTAAAGCGAATAAAAAAGAGGCCTAAAGCGAATAAAAAAATGAGGCTTTTTTTAAATTAATAAAATAATTAAATTTATGATGTTTTATCTAAAATTTATTTTTCGAGCTTTTTGTGATGCAAAATTATTTATTAAATTATCATAATTAATTTCATTCAAAAAATCTTTTTCAATAGACAATAAAATTAATCCGTTTAATCTTTGTTGAGATATTGTTGATCTTAAATAAGATTTTTTTAGTTTAAGTTTTGAAAAACTTCTTTCAGCTTAAGCAACTGATACTGGAATTGTTAACATTATTCTATATGTTATATATGTATTTTGGAAAAGAATTTATTATTTTTATATAATTAAGAATGTCAATTGGTTTATCATTTTCCAATCCTATAATCCCTTTAAGATATTTAATTTTGAAAATAAATCTAAGCCATCAAGATCCAATAAATTATCATGTTTCAAATATTTTTCAAGGTTTAAGCATTTTTCTTTCAAAAGTACACATCCCAATAACTTTAAATTTTTAATACTAAATAAAAAACCAAAAATATCTTCATATATTTTAAATTGTTCAAATCTATTTTGGAGTGTGGTAATTGCTTTATCTACAATATATAAAAAATAATCAATTCTAAATGACTCTTGAGGTGATTTAATAACTTCATTCTCAATATTTTCATCAAATTGTTTTTTTTTTCCACTAGTTCTTTTTTCACGAAACTTAGGCTCTACATCTATTTCAGAAGCAACTTCTTTGGCAGAAATAAATGCATTTTCAAATCCATTTTCTCTATATGTTTCAAAAAATGAAAGTGTCTTGAGTATTTATCTTTTGGAAAATCTATATCAGTTATCCTAATAGGGCCTTTTTCTACAAATAAGTCTCTTAATTTTGTATCAATATCTTTCCATTGTTTTGGATCGTATATATTTTTAATATTAGAATCATTTTGTCTTGCAATTTCGTTGTCATTATCTTGAGTTTGAGATTAGAATTACTATCATTAGTTTGAGAATCAAAATTATTATCCTGAGTTTGAGAATCAAAATTATTATTTTCGTTGACTACTTTATTATTGTCTTCGCCTATATTTACATTGTTATCTTCACCTAAATTTATATTGTTATGTTCTTAATTCAAAGAAGACTCATATGTATTTTCTAATTCATTTTTTTTGTTTATTTTTATAAATTTATCCATAGCCCATTTATTTGATTCAACAAAAAGTTCAACTCTTCTTTTTTTTTTTTAAAGTTTTGAATAACCTGATTCAAATTTTCTAGTTGCCATATTTGTATCTTTTTATATAAATTAAAAATTACAATATATATCACACTGAATATAAATAAATCTAAGTTAAAAAGATAAAACCTGATTGATCCTGTCTTTTGGTATGTCTTTAAATATAATTTGTAACTTCTAAATTCTCTTCCTTCCTTGAATCTGCAGAAATTATTTTAAGATTAATTAAACAATAATGAAAAAAAAATTGGGATCAATTGATCAATCTCATATTATTTTTACCTAATATTGATGCACTCAAAAGGAGCTAAAGTGAACACAAGGTCTTCCTCAATCAATCTACTGTTGAAGTCTCCAAGTAAAGACACATGCATAAATGCACAATATAGAATGATGAGATATTAAATGAAAGGAATTTGAAATTGAAAACAAATTGAAATAATATTATAGAATGACCAAAGAGACAGAGGAAGAAAATGAGATAAGTGAAGAAAGAAGGAGAGAAGTGAAATAGTCAGACAATGATAGGACATATAAAGTGATGAAACCGTTGTAATATAGGGAAGAGATAAATTAGAAAGTTTTGATATGAAAGATTCTTTCACTGTTCAATTTTTTTAAAATATTATTAATTTATTATAAGAAAGTTTCAATAATATTATTCATTAAATAGCATTTATAGTACCAATATGAATTTAAAGTCATTAAATAATATTTCTATCATCAATGTAAACTTAAAATCAGTTAAAATATTTAAATTTTTAATTAAAATTTTTTTAGTATAATTTTAAAATTAAATATTTTTTATTTTATAATAATATGTGAGTATTAAATTTTTTTGAAGCCTTGAGGCCTAAAGAATATTAAATTTTTTTAAAACCTTTATGACCTTGAGGCCTAAGCATATTAAATTTTTTTGAGGCCTTTAAAACCTTGAGGTCTAAAGCGGTTGCTTTAGCTGCTTGGGTCTTGAACCACCCCTGTTATTATTAACAATGATTCTGATAATATTATATTATAAAAGATGACATAATTCATGAGAATGATATGATATATGAAAGTTCCAAATTGTTTTAAAAAAAGTTATGTAAATGAAAAATAACATAAATAACTAGTTGCTTACAGATTATAAATTAAACCTATTTTGATGAAATCATCTAACGAACTTTTTAAACTAATTTATAAAAACTACAAAAGTGACTTGTGATCATGCATTCATGCCCCTAAATACAGATAATCTGTAAGGACCAATTCTAATTAAGTATATCACATTGGCAGCATTACCACATAGCAAGTAACAGGTTTCTCATGGACATAGGATAAAAAAGTATTATTTCTTTAGAACCCTCAATTTCCCTTTAAAGATTCTGTGCATTCTGAAAACTTTAGCCCTAATACATATAGATGATAAGAACACCAAGGAATTCACAGATCTAGAAGTGAGTGTCAAACCTTTTCCTAATTTCTGAACAGTATTTGATTTAAATTTAGTTTTGATAATATCATCAGCGTGGACATGCCGGAGTGGTTATCGGGCATGACTAGAAATCATGTGGGCTTTGCCCGCGCAGGTTCGAATCCTGCTGTTCACGTTTTTTATTGTTGCATTTTATGATGATTTTTTTTTTTTACATAAAATTGTCATTGCATAAACATGGGTTGCAAACATTCTAATTTTTCTATTGGAGCCATAACAATTTTTTGTTATCATTCTCATGATTTAGACTCCAAAATTAAGCATATTAGATAAATCTAACTTCCTTGTAAGCACTTTTTTAAATTTAGTGACACCATTCATATTTTTTCTAGTCTTTCTTTACCTTTTTCTATGGAAACAAAATTTGGATCCTACAATTTTGCCCACTTCTTTAACAACCATCACTTTTTTTCCTTAAACAATTTTGCATAAATCATTATGTTTTAGAAAAAGTAGCCTAATTAATAATATCCCCTATCAATATAGGGGGGGAAACCCAAAATATGATGGGAAATTCTTGTTGCTTGATTTGTCAATGTTTGTGGCTAGCCCCTCCATGTTCTTCCCAAAGGCAAAAATAGTAAAAAAAAAAAAAATCAATAAGAAGTGACAAATAACATTATGAATGAATATTATTGGCAGAAAGAATGGGTGTACCTAAATCAAAAGAAATTGGACCCCATTACTTAAAAATCTATTTTTCACAATTTTCTTTCCAAATAAAAAAGTGTGTACGATTCACCTTTTTCCTTTCTTTGAAGTCAAGCTTGTTCTTGATTTTATTTTAATATTATTGTTGAGATCTTATTTGGGTAGCATTGTTGAATTGTTCCAATGAATGGTGTGAGAGTGAGTTTGAGAGTACTTGCGAAGATTCGTAATAAGTAGTGGGAAATATGGGCCTCCAATGATGGACCCATTATTGGGCCATCAAAAGTCAATGGTGCTGGGCCATTGTTCTAATTCTGGAATGGCTTGCAACGGATTAGGATACAGAGGGACCCACGTGGCCCATCAAACATCTACCTTTGTGTTCCAATAAGTAAAAACAAACAGTGAACTTGCTTCCTGCTGACGTGGAGCTGACACATTTTCTACCTCCTACCCTTAAACCTATCTTCTATGCCTACCCATTAGCCAAATCAAATATTTCTTTTTAATATGTGGGAAAAAAATTAAAATAACTTATTGGAATATTATTTATTTGTTTTTGCATCATCTAATTAATTTTTTATTAAAATTTTTCATTCTAATAAATATTTAAAATATTTTACTTTTGTCTAAATAATTTACTAATCAATTTTGCTGACATGATAATATGATTGGTATTTTCATTTTTATGTTTCCAACTTCTCAATCAATTCTTAATTTTTTGCTCCAATTTTCTTTAATTTACCAATCACACTTTTAGAAAGGAGGAAAGGAATGATTTAATTGATAGATTGAAAGAGATTGAAAAGAAAAGAATTACGTTGATCGGTGAGACGAGAAAATGAAAATAACAACTACAAGTAGTTGAATTTAATTCAACCTATTATTTTAATATAAATTTCAAAAACTTATTCTTGAGTAATAATTAAATACATTTTCAGAAATTAAAGTAACAATTTTAACAAAATTATTCATAAAGTGATACTAATTATAAATTTTCTTATTTCCAAAAACTAAAATGAGAACTTTTCACACTTTTGCAAGGATTTTTGTATTGACCCTTATTTTCATGAGGGGAGTAATATTATTGGCATAATTTTCTATACAAAAATAAATCTATGTTAACATGATTGGACATGAAAAAATAATAATAATTGAGGCATGGCTGGCTCTGAATGAATAGTTCTTGCTGTACTATTTGTTTTTTACCATATATTACCGACACAATTCATGATAGTGTAGTTGCACAAGAAACTAGTTTTGAAAAACGGGTCAAATTATTTAAATTTGTATCAGTGTAGAATTTGCAAGAAAAAACATAACAGTGTTAGAGATAATTTATTTACTTGTGTTACTTAGAAGTTAGACATGACCAAGACAGCAAAGTGGGATTAAGACTGAGTTAATAATAGATAATTTAGCTTTCTAGATTAGGAAAAAGACCTTTGCCAAAAGAAAGAAAATAAAAGTAATACTTTTGTGTGGAGAATAAAATTTCAAACTAGTCAATGACATAAAAACATCTGTGAGATCCCTTTCTAAAACCATACTTTGTGGACACCTTCAGTAATTTTTTATTGTCTTTTGAATTTGAAAAGTTGAGTGGTGAGGAAAAAATCACAGAGAAAAGCATAATTATGTTAATCATGACAATGTCCTGTGATTATTGTGCTAATTGTGTATCATGTATGGTAGTTTCTGTGGCCTCATGATATGGATGGTGATTCAGACAGCACTACAAGCAGAAACAACAACCTAGGTTTTGAAGAAATGAGATTTTGTCAGGTTTGAAAATGAACCAAGATTCCAGATCAATAATTTCTGCAATAGTACTTCTGTAATAGTAAAACTTGTAAAAAGAATTTAAAAATAATGTAACATATAAGACATGTTGTATTAAGAATGAAGAAATCTTGTTATATAAATTTTAAAACTGAAAAACAAGTGAAATTCATAAATCTACCATTTTCAAGGTTGATGTTAACTGTTTTAAAGTAAAAAATATTTTTATTTTAATTTTATGAACCTAGATTTTTATTTGTACCTATAAAGCAGGTTCATTTATGTTACTGAAAGGACCAAATAAATTCAACTATCAGTTTGTTTGAAGATAGTAACAAAAATAACAAATAACTTATACCTGGGTCACACAATTATATAGTCATAGAGATGAAGTTGATTTCTATTGTTTTTATACTTCACAATTATTTTGTAGTTTATGCAATGCATTTATTTATGATACATGCATGATGTACAAAACGATGAAGAAAAGTAGGTGGTACAAACTGACTTACTTGGCAGGTTGCAATTGTCGGTAACCAATGAGAAGCCCTTTCTGATGAATTTGGATGAAAATGATTTTGCATGTGTGTGAAAACATAATAGCTTAATTTCTTAACTATGGATATGAAAAAGGTCAAATTCAAAAAGTTTTTTCTTTTTTCTTTTTATTATTTCTTCTCATTTTTACAAATTTGAAAAATGTTTTGATATTTAATGTTGATATGAGTTTGTAATAAAAATAGTTAATAATGATAGATATAAAAGTATGAGATTTATATAGATGAGAAAGAGAAGATGACTTTTGTAGACGAGGAAGAGAATATGCAGATGATTGGTGTTTATCTTCAACAATTGTGGTTGATTTTGTGAACAGAAAAAATAAGAAGAGAAGGAAAGGTGAAATTTCTAAGAAAAAATAAGGTGATATAAAGGTAATAATTATCTTAATCTTATTAGGCATGTAATTTTATTAGGCATGACAATAGTAATAACTATCTTCATTTCTTTCCACATATTCATGAGAGTAGTAAGACGTTGTCACGTCTACATGCATATGAACAAAGATGACATAGACTCTTTTTGCAGTGACAAATTGTCCTGGTTGTTCCCAGTCTAAATATTTATTATAATAATTTGTAATTATTTAGGTTATGATTATTAATTAAATCAATAAATTTATTGTGTTTATGATTGTAACATACAATTATTAAACTATCACTATTTAATCAATAAATAATACTAATTTACTAATTCAAATTCAAAAAGCTTTTTTTCTTTTTCTTTTTATTATTTCTTTCTATTTTTACAAACTTGAAAAACGTTTTGATATTTAATTTTGATATGAGTTTATGATAAAAACAAAGTAGTTAATAATGATAGATATAAGGATATGAGATTTGTTTTTATCAGTGTTGTAGATGAGAAAGAGAAAATACAGATGATTAGTGTGGTCAACAATTGTTGCTGAATTAGAGAAAAAAAAAAAAAAAAGGAGAGGAGGAAATGTGAGATCGGCAAGGAAAGATAAGTTGAGGCAATAACTATCTTAATCTCATTGGACATATTTATGAGCAGTGTACAGTAGGGAGAAGGGAGAAGTTGTCATGTCTGCATGCATGTGAACAAAAATGGCAGGGATTATTTTTATGGAGATCAGAGATTTCTTGCAACCTCTCTGCCAATTCTCGAAATGGTGAATGTGGTAGTTGAGGAATTCAAATCACCTTTATAAATATGTAAAATAGAGAATGAAGTAGACAAAAGATGATGTAGACAGATAAGTAACCACTTGTCCTCTAATTCCCAAACTAAATATTTATTATAATAATTTGTAATTATTTAGGTTATAATTATTAATTAAATCAATAAATTTATTATTGTAACATACAATTATTAAATTATCACCATTTAATTAATAAATAATACTAATTTACTAATTCAAATTCAAAAAGTTCTTTTTCTATTTTTTATTATTTCCTCTCATTTTTTACAAACTTGAAAAATGTTTTGATATTTAATGTTGATATGAGTTTATGATAAAAAAATAGTTAATAATGATAGATATAAGGGTATGAGATTTGTTTTTGTAACTGTTATAGATGAGAAAGAGAAGATGGAGAGATGATTAGTGTTTGTGGTCAACAATTGTTAGTTGAACTACAGAAAGAAAGAAAGAAAGAAAGAAAGAAAGAAAGAAAGAAAGAAAGAAAGAAAGAAAGAAAGAAAGAAAGAAAGAAAGAAAGAAAGAAAAGAGGAGAGGAGGAAATGTGAGATTGGTAAGGAAAAATAAGCTAACATGAAGGCAATAATTATCTAAATCTCATTGGACATATTTATGAGCAGTGTACAGTAGGGAGAAGTTGTCATGTCTGCATGCATGTGAACAAAAATGACAGGAATTCTTTCTTTTTATGGAGATCAGAGATTTCTTACAACCTCTCTGACAATTCCTCCAGATGGTGAATGTGGTAGTTGGCGAATTCAAATCACCTTTATAAATATGTAAAACAGAAAATGAAGTAAAGAAAAGATGATGTAGACAGATAAGTAACCACTTGTCCTCTAATTCCCAAGCTAAATATTTATTATAATAATTTGTAATTATTTAGGTTATAATTATTAATTAAATCAATAAATTTATTGTGTTTATGATTGTAACATACAATTATTAAATTATCACTATTTTTTTTATTTTTTATTATTTCTTCTCATTTTTACAAACTTGAAATTTTTTTTTATATTTAATGTTGATATGAGTTTAAGATAAAAAAAAAATAGTTAATAATGATAGATATAAGTATATGATATTTGTTTTTGTAACTGTTGAAGATGAGAAAGAGAAGATGCAGAGATTGACAAGGAAAGATAAGCTGATAAGAAGACAATAATTATCTTAATCTCATTGGACATATTTATGAACAGTGTAGATATAAGTATATGATATTTGTTTTTGTAACTGTTGAAGATGAGAAAGAGAAGATGCAGAGATTGATAAGGAAAGATAAGCTGATAAGAAGACAATAATTATCTTAATCTCATTGGACATATTTATGAACAGTGTACAGTAGGGAGAAGTTGTCATGTCTGCATGCATGTGAACAAAAATGGCAGGGATTATTTTTATAGAGATCAGAGATTTCTTGTAACTTCTCTAACAATTCTCAAAATGGTGAAGGTAGTAGTTGAGGAATTAAAATGACCTTTATGAATATGTAAAATAGAGAATGAAGTAGAGAAAAGATGATGTAAACAAATAAGTAATCACTTGTCCTCTAATTCCCAAGCTAAATATTTATTATAATAATTTGTAATTGTTATTCAAAAAGTTTTTTTTTCTTTTTTTATATTATTTCTTCTCATTTTTACAAACCTGAAATTTTTTTTAATATTTAATGTTGATACGAGTTTATGATAAAAAAAAATAGTTAATAATGATAGATATAAGGATATAAGATTTGTTTCTGTAACTGTTGTAGATGAGAAGGAGAAGATGCAGAGATTGGCAGGGAAAGATAAGCTGACATGAAGACAATAACTATCTTAATCTCATTGGACATATTTATAAGCAGTGTACAGTAGAGAGTAGTTGTCATGTCTGTATGCATGTGAACAAAAATGGCAGGGATTTTTTTTTATGGAGATCAGAGATTTCTTACAACCTCTCTGACAATTCATCCGAATGGTGAATGTGGTGGTTGAGGAATTCAAATCACATTTATAAATATGTAAAATAGAGAATGAAGTAGAGAAAAGATGTTGTAGACAAATAAGTACCCACTTATCCTCTAATTCCCAAGCTAAATATTTATTATAATAATTTGTAATTATTTAGGTTATAATTATTAATTAAATCAATAAATTTATTGTGTTTATGATTGTAACATACAATTATTAAATTATCACCATTTAATTAATAAATAATACCAATTAACTAATTCAAATTCAAAAAAATTTTTTCTTTTTTTCTATTATTTCTTCTCATTTTTACAAACCTGAATTTTTTTTTAATATTTATGTTGATACGAGTTTATGATAAAAAAATAGTTAATAATGATAGATATAAGGATATGAGATTTGTTTCTGTAACTGTTGTATATGAGAGAAAGAGAAGATGCAGAGATTGCCAAGGAAAGATAAGCTGACATGAAGACAATAATTATCTTAATCTCATTGGACATATTTATGAGCAATGTACAGTAGGAAGAAGTTGTCATGTCTGCATGTATGTGAACAAAAATGACAGGATTCTTTTTATGGAGATAAGAGATTTCTTACGACCACCTCTCTGACAATTCCTCCAAATGGTGAATGTGATAGTTGACGAATTCAAATCACCTTTATAAATATGTAAAATAGAGAATGAAGTAGAGAAAATATGATGTGGACATATACGTAACCACTTTTCTAATTCTCAAGCTAAATATTTATTATAATAATTTGTAATTATTTAGGTTATAATTATTAATTAAATCAATAAATTTATTGTGTTTATGATTGTAACATACAATTATTAAATTATCACCATTTAATTAATAAATAATACTAATTTACTAATTCAAATTCAAAAAGTTTTTTTTTTCTTTTTTTTTATTATTTCTTCTCATTTTTAGGAACTTGAAAATTTTTTTGATATTTAATGTTGGTATGAGTTTATGATTAAAAAAAAATAGTTAATAATGATAGATATAAGGATATGAGATTTGTTTTTGTAACTGTTGTAGATGAGAAAGAGAAGATGAATAGAGATTGGCACGAAAAGATAAGCTCACATGAAGGCAATAACTATCTTAATCTCATTGGACATATTAATGAGCAGTGTACAGTAGGGAGAACTGATCTTGTCTGCATGCATGTGAACAAAAATGGCAGGGATTCTTTTTTATGGAGATTAGATATTTCTTACAACCTCTCTAACAATTCTTGAAATGGTTGAATGTGGTAGTGGACAAATTCAAATCACTTTTATAAATATATAAAATAGAGAATAAAGTACGATAAGTGACCACTTATCCTGTAATTCTAGTTTAAATATTTATTATAATAATTTGTAATTATTTAGGTTATAATTATTAATTAAATCAATAAATTTATTGTTTTAATGATTGTAACATACAATTATTAAATTATCACCATTTAATTAATAAATTATACTAATTTACTAATAATTAAATCATTAAATATGTTAGTAATTAATTAATTAAATTAAAAAAGACTAATAATTTTACAAATGATTTACTTAATAAAATTTTCAATAAATTTACTGTAAATAAATTTATAAATATTAAATAATATTATATTTTTAATTAATATCTTTTTAATTAAAATTAAAAAATAAAGTGGTGGAAAATTATTATACCCTCCTAGATGGTTGATGGGTGAGTATTTATCTTTTCATAATTTTATTAGTGACTTATTTTTTTACTTTTTTTTCATGTTTTCACTTTTGATTTGATTTATTCATGAAATGTTTGTTTTCATCAATATGAACTATTTATTTTAATAGTCTAAACTGTTTTTTAATTTTTATTAATAATTAATAATTAAAAATCAAAATTATTTATTTATTGATTTAATATCTACGAATCTTATTACAATAATTTTATCGTTATTTTTGAATTACAATTAGTAAAATTAATAGTTTTATTTAATTTAGTAGTCAATTCAAAAAGCCTTTTTTTCCTTTTATTATTTCTTCCCATTTTTACAAACTTAGAAAATGTTTTGATATTTAATGTTAATATGAGTTTATGATAAAAATGTGTAATAATCTTGTTTATTTTTGCCATTCTGTTGTTTGTTGTAGAGGAGGAAGAGAAGATGTGAATGATTAGTGTTTGTGTTTAAAAAATTATGGTTGATTTGAAGAAAAGGAGGAGAGGAGAAAAGGCCTATCTTCGCGTGAAAAGAAAGTCGCAATGAAACATTCGCTGACATGAAGACTATAACCATTTTAATTTTATTGGACATGTTTATGAGCACTGTAAAGTAGTGAAATGTAACCATGTCTGAATGCATGCAAACAAAAAATAGTAAGGATTCTTTTTGCAATGGTCAAAGATTTTTTACAACCTTCTTTCTGACAAATCTTGAAATGGTAAATGTAGTAGTTGAGGAATTTACAATGACCTTTATACATATATAAATTAGAGAATAAAGTAGAGAAAAGATAATGTAGACAAAGAATTAGTTACTTTTCCTCATAATTTCCAATCAGACCATATTTATTATAATAATTTGTGATTATTTAGGTTATAATTATTATTTAGGTTATAATTATTAGATGTATAATTCAATAAATTTGTTGTGTTTATGATTGTAACATACTATTATTAAATTATCATCATTTGATTAATAAATAATACTAATTTACTAATAATTAAATCATTAAATATTTTACTAATTAATTAATGAAATTAAAAAAGACTAATAATTTTACAAATGATTTACTTAATAAATTTTTTAATAAATTTATTTTAATTAAAATATTAAATTTTAAATAATATTGATTTTTAATTATTTTTTTAACTGAAATTAGAAAATAAAGTTGTAAAAAATTATTATACCCTCCTAGATAGTTGATGGGTGAGTATTTAGCTTTTCATAATTTTATTCGTTACTTATTTTATGTTTATTTTGTGTGTTTTCACTTTTTATTTGCTTTACCCATGAATTTTTTTTTTTATCAATATGAACTATTTATTTTAATAGTCTAAACTGTTTTTTTTTATTAATAATTGTTAATAAAAAATAAACATTATTTATTTATTGATATCTACGAATGTAATTACAATAAATTCATTAATATCTTTTGAATTATAATTAGTAAAATTAATAGTTTTTATTTAATTTAGTAGTTATAATTTAATAATTTTATGTTATTTATTAATTAAATAGTTATAATTTAATAATTTTATTAAAATTTTAAAATAAAATAAAGTAAATAAATTTTTATTTGATAATTATAATTTAAATCATTACACATTGACATAATTTAATTTTCAAACTAATACATTTGAAAAGAGAAAAGAAAAAGGACAGTGTTAAGCTACAGTAAATGTGGCTAGTCACAATAGGAAATTCTGTTTTTTTTTTTTTTTTTTATAAGAAAAGTATTCATTGATTGGGGTAGTTTAGTTTGTGCTCTTGTGCCTTAGTGGTTTGAAAGATTTGAACGGTGGTTTAGCAAAAATGTGATAAAAATTTAAGCAACTTATGTTGCTCTTAGGAACCTAATCAAAAGTTGTAACAAAAATCATACTCAAAAGTTTGTAGCACAAATCATACATGTGCATGAAGTCATATGGGAAAGAATCTTCAAACCACTTTTCATGTACATAAAAATCTCTCCTTTCATTAATTAAGTGATTAAGTAATTAATTAATTGATTTCTTCTTTTCTGGGCTTTGCTGCATTCACCAGTACTGTGAAATGTGCCAAGGGGCATCACGTGGCATTGCAGTTCCTGAACTCTCTCTATCAGAAACCAAAGAAGTGAAGAGAATAGTGACAATGAACTAAGCAGAGAGAGACAGAAGTGAGTTATCCCATTTCCATATAACAAGGATCAATGATGATAATAGCTCTGTGCTGACACACTTTCCTCATTTTTGTGCCACTTTACACTCCATCTTATCATACTATATACTTAATTAACCACAAATTAATGTAGCATATAGCATCTTTATGTACATAATAACACAATATGGATCCAAAGCATGTAAAAAAATAATAATGTAGTGAGAATAAAAACAATGACTGCACACACAAGAGGACAGGACAACAGAGAGCTTCCCTGAAGAAAACTCATGAGCCCCATTATTTGGCACTCAAAGAATCCTATGTAGAATGGCCCTCATTTCAGCAGACACTAAAGTTCATCCACCTCTCCCCAATTATAAAGGCCATGTGCCCTATACCATTTCCACACACCAACTGCCCCTCAGGAACATGTACAACTCCTCAACATCTTCTACCATAAAGCCTATTTCTACTCCTTTCATTTTCACACCTTTATGCCTAGATGGATTTTCTGTTTTATAAGGACTTAACATGTCTAAAGTAAATCACATTATTTTCTAGTGCATCCTCTCATTAGGAAATGCTCTACACTTTCACATGAATGCAGTATTAGTTGTACAATATGTTGTTTAGGACCAGGAATCATGATTCATATTTTGATTTCATTATTCATCTAAGGACAAGGGACCTAAAAAAAATGTGCCTTTTCTTTTTTTCTTTGACAAAGAACAAGACATGAAAGCCTAAAGATAGGTATGTCTAGTCTATACCTATTAAAGAACTATACCAATGGATCACTGTAATGTTCCTGAAACTCATGATTACAGTGTCCCGAAAATTTCCTTCAATTATATAAACCGTACTAGTATAATTCGAGGATACTCCAGACAACATTCGATGTTCCAGCACCATTTCTTGCAAGCTACTCACATGGCTTTTTATCCTCTTGGAAATTACCAACTTCTAAAGTTTTAATGTCATCGGTGGTTTGGTTTGGTTTCTAATCTTCTGTGGACCAGCAGGCTCGGTGGCTTTGTTTATTTATGCAGCTATTCCCCCAAGACTAAGCCACTTTCTCTCTATTTATTTTTCCTTTTCTGGCTTTGTGGTTGAGGGAGAGTTACTATATTTGGGGAACTGGTTGAGTTAATGTGTTGAAGATTGCGATTGTGTTGGTTTGTCATGGTTTCAAGGATGTTGAAGATGAAGATAGGAGAATCAAACATGTGTGTGTTGAGGGATAAGGATGGAGGAGGATAAGAAATGGTGTTCCTTTAGACAGATATAAAAGCTAAAGAAAAGGATTTTACACTGGCAAAGTCCACCTAAAGGTTTATGATTTCCCTTCCACTACTACACCACATGGCCTATCACGTGTCATTGTTGCTCCATGACAAAATCTCCTTATCCACTCCAATTGTTGAGACTTGATCATTAAGTAGAATTCCCATAAACTCATCTTTTACCCTTCATGGCTCACCACCTCTAGCTTTGTGCAACATTTAGTAATGTTGATAATTCTAGAGTGACCCTTAATTTGTGTCCACAAAACAAAGTTACAAAACTGAATTTTGGGGTTAAACACTGCATGAGTACTTTGCATGTGCATTGTGGCAAGTGAGAACAAAAGCTAAAAACCATAATAATATGAGCATTTAGCAGGTCTGACTGAAGCACAATGAGGGACAAAAAAATTGAACAGCAAAGGAAGGACGAAAGAAATTGCATCAGCACCCTTTTCCCAAAGCCTAAAACTTGGTCTCTCTCATGTGATGTGCTTGGTGGATCTGACACCCATGATTGTTGGGTGTGCAGTGTAATCCTGAAATGCTCTCAAGTCACCGTATCTTTCAAACTGAGTTTTCAAAGCCCTAGACATTCTAAATTTGCAAACTCTCCAATTCACTTCACTCACGTGCTGCTGCATTGGTGGATGGATAATCAAACTCTAATATATTTCTTATAATCTTTGGACAAAGGTACAAAGAACCAAGCAAAACCTAGTTTGCTTCACTTTTATTCTCAGTTTAGGATCCATAGCAGTCTCATTTTTATATATATTCTTTATCTTTGTATCAGTGCCTTCAATTTCCTTTCTTTTCTCTATTCATATACTTCAATTTTCCAACATTTGTTTGTTTGTTTTTAACTTTGGAAAATCCAAATGAATGAGACAAAGCATGCGTCAGCTTCTCAATCTGCCTAGGTTTTGGTTTAAACAAAGAAGTTCTCACTTTGTTCTCTGTCGTATATGTTTGCATCATGGTTGTGATGAAAGAACAGATAAAATCATTTCATCCATTGATTCAGATTCTATTGTTGTTATCTAATTACAGATTCTTAAATTTAACTTTTATAGATACATTACATTCTTAATTTTGTTCGTATACTTGTGATATATTTGGTCTTTTACACATGGGAACTAAATTATAATAAAAGATGTGTTATATATTATATTTTATATCATAGAACAAAATTATCAGGAAAAAATTGTTTTTCCAAAATTAAAATTAATTTTGAAAATATGCATTAGAGTAACTAATAAACACAAAGAATTAAAAATAATAAGATATTGATCATTAATAAGTGAAAAATGAAAACATCACATTTAAAAAATTACTCGTCTTTAGTATATATTAGTTTAGGAAATTATTTAATTTCAGAAAATTTTATAGGAATTAAAGATATACTCAGAAATCATCTGTTATAATCAAGAATATCAGTTTTGACTTTGTTTCAAACTTAAGTAGGAAATAAATTTAAATTAAGTTATATTAATATTAAAATAAAATTTGTCTAATTAATTTAGGAAATTATTTAATTTTGATGTATTTTATAGTATTTTAAAATATACTTGGGAAATTAATTTAAGAAATTATTTTATTTTAGCTTAGTTAAAAAATACTAAACATTTGGATTGGAAATGACGTTAAGAAGAAAAGAAAACTACATATAGGAAAGAAAAATATAATTGTTCATATATGCAAACCCTACAAATAAATTTGAATTGTTACATAAATATTATCTAATAGAGTATCTTAGTTGTATCAAAATCTTTATGAATATATAGATAAAATACATATATTATATGAAATTTTCAAAATATTCTCGTGCTTTGCTTTTTTTTTTAATTTTCAATAAAATATTTGTGAAAATTCACATCACATGCGTTGTTCTGATTAGAATAAAGTTTGATACAGATATATAAGTGAGTTAAATATATGTATTATTTTTTTAAAAAAAAACACAAGCCTTACGACGTTTAATATTATAATCATATTCTCCCACATTGATCATACAAATAAAATGCATTTTTATATTCCTAAAAATTCCTGAAATTCAAGTAGAATTTTCAATTCATCTCTTTTTTTGTTTGAATTCACGTTTTGTTGCAATTTTAAAATTATATTTATTTATTTCTAATTCTTTTATAGGTAATTTATATATAGATAACTTTTCATTTTAAAAATATAATTAGTATTTGAAATTCATTCAATCTTAATATCATCATTTATAGTTTATAATTATATCTATAGTTGGGCAATACCTTTATAATCTCAACAAGATGATTCAACAATAGGCAATATCTTCAGCTTTTCCAAGCGATGGACGTTGTTATGATCTCATTCCTAATTATCTTATTACATATGAAAGTTCTTAGTATCATACTTTTGTTGAGAAGTTACCCGTTGAGAATTGTATAATAATAATCTATAAAAAAAGGAATTTTCTATTTAGTTATATAATTTATATTATTATTTTATTCTTAATCATATTTTAAAATAAAAAAATATTCTAATACTAAAAATAATCACTCATGTTTTAATAACATAATGTATTATAAATCACTCACTTTTTTTTTAACAGCGTGTATATTAAAAGTTATTCATTATTTTTTATGTAATTACTATTATTATTTTTATTTTCATAAAAAAAATATAAGACTTATTTTTAAGTTACAATATAAAATTCAGAATACCAATTTAAAAAATAAAATACAGTGAAAAAACGTGAAAAAAACACACAAAACAGTAGAAAAGAGGTATATGTAGATTAAAAGAGGTAGCTGCTCATATTTTTAAATAAATTAAATTCTAAGTATTTAAAATATTTGATTTTGTACAATTAAAATTCTTTGACATTAAATAAGTAATATTTAATTATTTTATTTTTTATATAGTAGAAAACCATATAAAATTAAAACTAATATATATATATATATATATATAATAAGATAATGAAAAAAAAATCGGACATACATATCTGATCGCTAGTATATATAAAATAAAGAAAATAAAAACTTAACCATTTCCCCCCAACATTAAGGTTATTTTTATCAATAAATTGATTATATGATTAAATTAGTAAATTTAAAAAAAGTTCAAAACTAACAAAACATTGATATGATAATTAATAAATAATTAAATGTGAAAATATGACACTGGAACCTTAAAAATTTACATATATCATTGGTATACAATAGAAGGAAAAGGTTTAAATTGAACATATTTTTAAGTTTTCAGTTTTAAATCCTAGTTTCTATTTTTTAGGGTAAATCTCTTATCGTTTCTAAGATTCATGAATATAATTAGATTGGTTTATTTTTTTTTTAATATCAGAAGTATAAAATATAGTTTAATTGAATTAATTTAATTCTATAAAATTAATTCGATAAAGAAATTAATTAGTTAAGTCATTAGTTTGAAAAATCAACCAATAAAAGCGAAAAAATTTATATTAATATGTCCTTTTAAAATATTTTATCGTATTGTCTAACATCTTATCTTTTGTTATAAAAGAAATAAATTCTGAGGTAAATATTTCCTTCGAAGTTAAAGTTATTTTTGCAAACATGTATTAAATACATAAATTAATATTTTTCAATTTTTGAAATAGTTTACTTTTTATAATACTTAAAAGATATTTAATCTATTATATTTTTAACTTGATGTTATTTTATATTATCATTAAAATTCTTTAAATTATTTTCAATTTTACATTTATATTTTTACTATGATGTTGCCATAAATATTTATTGTATTCATCAATTATTAGCAGAGACTAAATAAAAAAAAACATGTTATACATAATGATTAAATTAAAAATCATAAAGGAATCAAATTAAATCCACTTTTTTACGTATATAGAAATCGGTTTAATACTTTTATGCAGAGGAATCAAATTAAAATTTCACTCACGTGCTAGTTTATGACTTTAGGTGATTGAACTTAATTAGTTACTAATGTACATGACAATTTTCCCATTTTTCTTGCAATGCTTTTGCCCTATATACATGTGCTTTTACCTTGAATGCATCTTAGGTAAACCACAAAAATGAACAAGTGTTTCTGATTGTTAGAAAAAGCACTTTTTAGATATTTTTGTGATGATGATAATAAAACTTCAACGTTACTATGCTGTGAGTTGACTTAAGGATAAACACCTAGCATGCGTAGAATACAAGAAACTTTTGTCAAGGTGCCTTAAAACCCTAGTTTTAGATCAACATGTGAACACTACCCTACTATAAACTCGTGTTTGAAAATCTCCTACCCTATTAAAATATGTTTGGACCGATTTATCTAGAAGAACTTTTAAGAAAAAAAAAATTTATTAAATTAAATTTAACTCATGCCTAATTAAAAAAATTAAAAATATAAAAAGGAGTTTATACAATTTAACTTAAGCATAAATTAATTTTGAATTATAAAAAAAAGTTAATTTCATTTTTTATTTTATTTTTTTCCTCTATAAATGCTTGTGAAAGTTTGGCTCGTTGAAACTTTATTGACTTTAAAGTTTAAGACCCACATTATTACTTTAATTGGATTCCATGAGAAGAAAATAAATATTATTAAAAAATGAAATTTGTTTAGTTTAATTGGAAACGAAAAGGTGATAAGAAAACTATTGAATTTCTTTCCTTTTATTTGATAAGAGAAAAGAAAATAAGAATGTTAATTATTTCGTATCTTTTTCACTGAATTTTACCTTGTGGGTAAAGAAATGAATAAAGTTTTTGTATTAATTTTTCTTTCGATCTTATCATTTTCTCTCCACTGTAGGAGATAAGCTTTTATATGTCTCACATATTATTATTTTTTCCTCACAATACAATTTTCCTAGCCACTTCCCTTCGTTTTATTTATTTATTTTATCTTCAACTAATTTTTTAGACAAATTTCAAGGAGCGTAATTATTTTAATAATTTCCTTACATATTTGCTAATTTTTATTTTAAAATATCAATTATTTAATACTTTACATAAGCATTAAAAACGTATCGAGTAATTTAATTTAAAGGATATAATTATCACTTCATATACCATTAACCATTTTCTCATTTTATTTAATACAAAATTAAGAGATAAAATAATAATTATATCTTCTATTTAAAACAAGAAAACATAAACTGTTTCCTATAAAATAACTAATATTTCAAACTGTAAGAAATACCAACTTGAGTATGCACTTAAGAACATTAGTTTTGCCGAACACACGTATCAGTATTTATTTGAAAGGGAATTACAAAATAAATGTGGATTAAAATGAATTTTAAAGCAAAGTTATGTATATTTGTAAACGTACTATTGTACTTGTTTGATCCAAGTAATTAATAGAAAGCAAGAAGCAGCAGTTATAAAGGAAAGGAATAAGAATTTACTTGACCACACAGACATGGTGAATGATAAAATGAATTTTTAGGTTAAAATAGTTTGTAGTATATATATATTCTAACATACCATCACAAAAAGATTGAAACCGCATGTGATTTTCTTAACTGGAAACCACAAAGTGTGTCGGCTTCACACGTTGAAGTCTGAAATTCATTAATCAAAACAATCACACACCATTATTTATTATTTATTAGTACCAATCCTGTCGTTTCTCTGTAACAGAAATTAACTTTCAGTAAATGTGATGCCATCCATCAGTTTCAATAGTAACCACTCGTTGCAAAAAGACAAGCAGAGATTAATTTCAAGCATTCAAAGTTTGTGTGTCTATATATATATATATATTAAATTACTGTTTTGATTTTAATCTCTAAATTTAAAAAATCACATTTTTAGTTTAATTTTAAGTTATATATATAATTAAAATTTAGAGCTCTATAATCTTAAAAAAATATAGAAAATAATAATTAAAAGACCAAAATTGTAGATAAAACATTATTGGGACAAACATTGTAATTAAACCATAATTTTAATAGATAAAACTATTTCATTTTGTTCAAAAAAAACATATATAAGAGTACAGTAATTTATTATATTGGCTATTTTTTAAAAGAAAATAAATATATTATTTCTTTCACATAAAGCAAGATATTTTATAAACACTTGCAAGAATATTAATTTTTTAGTATATTATTAACAATTTAAAAAGTAGATGAAATTGAAATCACTTATATATTTTATCACTAAATGTGTAATTAAATAATGACGTGTTACTATTATATTAAATTTGAAAACACCAGCGGTATGTTATCAAAAGTGAGAAATAATTATAATTTAATCAAGTATTTTATTTTAATATATAAACAAACTTTGTATTAATTTCTATTTCATGTTTTATTAACAAGCTTGTTTAGAATAATGGTTAGAATGAGTTGATACATGTTCTTAGTAACAACTCTAGGGCTAATAGATTGAAATATTAATTGATGCAAAGCTTTGAGACTTGTTGAGTGAATCTGAAAAACCAGAAAACGATGACTATTTAAGCAGAGCCATTAGTTTCACCAGAAAATGCAACTTGAATTAATTGATAGCATTGTCAGTTTGCAAAATAGAATATGCCTTTCATTGTTCTCTTCCAGCTTTCAGGTGATCAACATATGACATGTGAATATCTCTAACCACAATAAAAGCAAGTGGTTATAGGGAGATCTACCACACCCCAATGGAGCAAGATCATAACTTTTTTCTTTCTTTTCACACACACATAATTGTCAAACACTCTTCACTACCTAACCTAACCCACCTGCCACACAAACACTCAAGAAAACATTGCACCATCACCAATCAAAGGAGCCTTATACTTTGAAGGAAGCTAGCTAGGGTGGTTGAGCTTGCAAGGAAGGAACCATTTGGCAAGCAATCTTGGGATTTATAGTTTTTGTATATAGCATACTTTATTGCTAGCTTTTGCTGCTTCTATAAATTTCAGATTATGTCAACTTTAATATCATAAAGTTTTGTCCAATTCTTATAGTGCTGGCAATTGTCATAAAGTGTCATAAATTGTGTCAAAGAATGGCCAATCAATCTTCCCTAGTGCATGCACATACACTATTTTGACTCCGCAGAACTAGGATACCACCAAAACTATCTTAGTCAACCCAATAGCTTGCTAACCTTGTATGTCATATAAATTATAGCTTAAATTATACCATAAGTCTTTTTCAACTATTTAAAAAGTTTTATTGAGATTTTTTTTTAGTTTTTTTCAGTTAAGTATTTTAGTTTGTAGTTGTTTTCTTTTAAATAACCATTGACACCTAATCTGAAGTGTGATTAAGGAACTTGTACTTGTACAATGTATTTTAATACAATGAATCAGCTATGGAATTTTTTGTTGTTGCTAGATTGCCACTAGACAAAATCTCTGAAAAACTTGTGAAATAATAATTAGGTCAAATTAACCTAAAAAATTGAAAAAAAAAATTCTCAGAAATGATTCTATTATACTTATAAGAAGCTTTAGAAGTTTGGTCTCCTAACTGTTTTTTTTTTATTACTTATGGTTAGTTTTTTTCCTAACAATAAATATAAATTCAATTAGTTTGTTAAAAAAGAAGTTTGAAAACCTAATTAAAAATGATTAAATAATTGAGAAACTCATCGTGAGACGAAACTAAGCTCTTGGATATAATTAATATCATAATTGAAGCAATGCCATTAAAAAGTGTTTTGCACTAGCTTTGTTTAACGAACCAAGAAATCATATAATAGTTATTTATGTTGGGTAAAAGCAAGAGAGTAATGTTATATTATAATATGATACAGTGCCCCAAGCAGATGCTTTCTTAGTGTCTAGTACATTGAACTATCCCTAGAAGACCATATACCATTTTGTTGTCTATTGCTTAAGAAAGATTGGTTCTTTTCTTAATTTGCACCTTTCAATCCATCTTTGGTTCTTGTTTAAGGACAATTCTCGTTAAATACCCCTCATTTAACTAATACTACAATAAGATTACCACTTTTGCTTTCAAAATTTCACATTTTTACATTGTGTAGAGGAAGTTGAAGCAACAACCATTTTTGGTAATTGAAAGCATAGGCTATAAAAAAATTCTATATATAATATAGTATAATAATCTCTATTGAGAGGGTGGGGGAGTGAAGTTTGTTCCACGATTAAAGCATGATGCAGCATAATTAGTGTCTACTAATGAAAATCTATAAAATTCAATTGAAGACCTTTGTATGGAACAATCAAATCTTACAAGCCAAGTCAACTTCCACTAGCCATGTCTCTGGATTTTATTTTTACTTTGTTATTGTAAATTGAAAGAAACATTAAATAAATATAATTTAATTCTAGCTTACTCTTTCAATAAAATAATCGTTAGTTTTGGCATGTGGAAATTTTATTATTATTTTTTAAATGATTGCTATTGTTTAATGTGGTTCGACATCAATTTATTCGTGTCATGTAAATAATCAGTTTGAGAGGAGATTGGATGTCATATATCACAGCCTTAATAAACAGTAGTAAAAAAAATTATGAAAACGAAGGTCGTTGATAACTTTTGGAAGATTAAATCAAACTTAGTAATGTTTATGAGTGGTAGAGTTCCTAATAAAGAGTGGAAAAGCAAAGCTAAAATGAAAAATAATATGGATTTGTATTCAGTTTAATTGATTTACAAGAGTCCTTTTATATAGAAGAAAGAATTATTATAATTATTATAGTAAGAACGGCTGAGCCTAACTAACTCAACTAAAAGTTTAAAGTCAACAAAAAAAAAAAAAAAAAAAAAAAAAAAAAAACAAAC
>Ga0209489_101161_pt1 | contig 53562 bp, 33 predicted proteins | sample SiratrowhiteBW_FD_187527 | JGI IMG/M metagenome (GOLD analysis project Ga0209489, IMG submission 187527) | Root nodule microbial communities of legume samples collected from California, USA - Siratro white BW (SPAdes) (version 2) | ecosystem: Host-associated > Plants > Roots > Nodule | place...
TATATATAATTAAAGGGTACAGTAGGCAACAATCACCTTGTTATGAACTGAAATGGTATTCCCTCTTTTTCAATAAATGACCAAACAAGTTTGGAAAGACATTTTTACATTCACAAACCAGACATAGCATTATTAGAATCTGACCCTATAAAGCACCTCACACAAACACTCCACTTCCACCATAGCAAGAATAGTGAGTTATCATATTAATATGTTTTCCCGTCTTTTCATCAAGTGCCATAGAGCTGCCACATTAACATGTCTTTCCTTAAGGCAGAAGTCTCTTCTAATAAGAAGACTAAATAAGATTCTATTTTATTTTATTTTTGTGTTAATGACAACATGATTTTTATCAAAGAGAAACCACATAAACATGCGTTTGGTTCCATCCCATGTCACCTGTGTCGGACCCAGGGTTGAAGCCACTTGAGGGACACACTTTTCAAACTTTTCTCAACGTAATATTCATAGTATTTTCTCCACAATAGCACGGTTTAAGATAGGAAACTGAATGCAACAGGGTTCATAGAGTTAGGAAAAAAAAAAATCCCTGTTTGCCGCACCATGGCACTGACAGAAACAGTTAATAACTGTTTTTTCCCTCGGACCTCACAACACAACCAGTGAAGTGAGGTGAGTCAGAGATAGATGTTGAAGCAAAAGAAGAAGCGCGTGGGACCCACGCAAGGCAACCATTGACGAGACCTGTTACTGATTCTGTCCAACTTTTGCTGCATTAACTTGAAAAAGTTTGATTTCAACCCCTTTCTGCTTTCTCCCATATAAACCCCTTCCACTCCCCTGCTTCCGCCACTTGCTGTCTCCTCTCTCTCTCTCTTTCTCAACTCAAACCTTCACACCCATCATCACACAATATACCACTCTCTATTTTGCTTATTCATTCATTACACACAACACATTTTCACATGGGTCTTTCCAAAGCTACCACCTTTGCCATCCGATTCTGTTTTTGATTCTGATCGGAGATTAATTAATTACACCCAATACTTCAAATTTCTGTCTTTTCTTTTGTGGTGGTCATGGCGTATAACAGTGGAAAGTCCAGCAAAGAGGGTGTTGAAGAGACCCCTCATCACAAAGTGTTTGGTGAAAGTGAAGGCCATGATTCGGAGAAAGAGAAGGGAAAGGGTGTGGATTTGAGCTCAGGGAGGAGACAGTGGAAGCCAGTTTTTGATGATGCTTCTATCTCACAAAGGCCTCTCAAGAAAATCCGCAGCCCCGAACGCCAAAACCCCAATCAACAACCTTCTTCATCATCGTCCTCTATGCTCTCTCTCCAACCTCCTTCATCAAGAATAGTGTTTCCTTTCGCTTTTGAAGGCTCTCAGCACCCAATGCCATCATTCCCACACTCATTTGGAACCACAAACTTGCCTCTTTTTCGTCCCCCTCTTCAGCCAACGCAACAAATGATATCGTTTGGATCCCAACAGAACATGGGGTATCCACCATTCCTATGCCCAGATCCCACCATAAACCAACAGCTCCAACAGCAGCAGTATCAGCACCAGCAGCAGCTTCTTCAGTATTGGAATGACGCACTCAATTTGAGTCCAAGAGGGAGGATGATGATGATGATGAACCAGTCAGGGCATGAAGGGAGACCAATGTTAAGGCCTCAAGCACAGCCTTTGAATGCCACCAAGCTCTATAGGGGAGTGAGGCAGCGCCATTGGGGCAAATGGGTCGCTGAAATTCGTCTCCCTCGCAATAGAACTCGCCTTTGGCTTGGAACCTTCGACACTGCTGAAGATGCTGCTATGGCTTATGATCGTGAAGCCTTTAAGCTCAGAGGAGAAAATGCTAAGCTCAATTTCCCTGAACTCTTCCTTAACAAAGATAAAGCAGAACCATCCACACCTGCTCCTGCTTCTTCTTCCAACGAAGGTTCAACCTCAACATCAAGCCAGAACACAAAGCAACAACCTGAGCCAGTTCCAGAAGAGACCAACACTGAGAGTGAGGACATGCCACCAACTGAGACATTAGCAGAAGAGAATGCTGAAACCGAGGAAGGAGTTTCACAGCCTCAGGAACTGGTTTGGGGAGAATGGTTCAACACAATTCCTGCAGGTTGGGGTCCTGGGAGTCCCGTGTGGGATGATCTAGACCCCAACAATAATCTTCTTTTGCATTCACAACTTCCCTTTGTGAATCCATCTCATCAAGAGTTCCATCACGAACCCGGTGCTTCTTCTCAGACACAACAAGATAACAACAACACAGGACCAGGTTCTTCCTCTCCCTCTTGTCCCATGAGGCCCTTCTTCTGAATGGTTAAGATTAAAAAATTCATGTCTGATATTAGAATCTGCATTAGCATCTCTTTGATTAGTCCTTCTTTCGCTTAGTGTTTGAGAACTATTATAAAGTCTCATATTGAACAATTAAAGAAACTTTTTAAACCATAGACCTCTCTTGCTTGATTGATTCAGTTAACATTCACTTCGAATTGTGTCAGTTCGACAGTTCCGGCAGTTAGAGATTCCCATTAGCTTTCTTTCTTTTCCTGAACTGATAAGTACAACCCCATCAGATATTCTATCTTGGTCGGTTACTGAAGCTTCGCCACATTCACATATGAGGACAAAATTGATAACCACACCCCACCAACTTTATTTTGTTCTTACTGGTTGCTGATATTTTGAACAGCACCCTGTGAATCATGGATGTTTGAGGTGCAGAATTTTCATTTCCTGGAAAATTCTGCTGTGATTAGGCTTCGTATTTTAAATGGCCTTTCAGCATCAGACTCGTACTTGGTGGGGCTTACCTAGTGTTATAGTTTGTTTTCTGATTTTGGGTTTTTTTAATATCATTATTATTCTCTTTGCTCTTTTGTAGTATTTGTTGCTTTTAACTATGCATGACCAAGAAGGAAACGTTTTTGTGATTTCCTTTTTAATAGTTGTTAGTTTATTCTGCAGCTTGTCTAATTCATAGATAATTGATGTAATGTGATGCAGACTTTATCACTAGACCTTCAGCTGTTTCTTCTTTGGATTATATGATTTATCTTATGTATATTATAAAATTATTTAGTTATAATTTTATTAATTTATTGTATTATAGTATTAAAATTAAAGTAATATGTTTTGTAAATAAAGTAGATAAAAATCAGTTTGTATTTTATATATTGTCGGATCAAATAAGTCATTTAAATTCAAGTAAACTATCTTATCAAAATTGTTAATATATTATAAGTTAGATTTTTTCTTTTAATTTTGGATGGTTCAAGTTACTTTGAAACGTCTTTATCTGCATCCTTTATGTATGGTTTTCTTTTGTTCTTAATCATGTTTTGGTGGTGCAGGACTTTTAATTTTGCATTACTTAGGTAAATTGTCTATAGGTATCATGTTTGCATAAATCATTGTCAACCTATTTTCTGAAATTCTTTAAATAGATAAAGTGAAAATTATAAAATATATGTAAGTTGTAAAAGAGAAAATTAAAAAAAAAATGTTACTTGTAATGCTTTATCTTTTTTTTTTCTCGGTTGAAGTAGTGATGTGGTGTACACTAACTTTTTATGGTTTTTTTAATAATTATCATTACAATGATCTAAGTATGTACCTTCGGGGAAATAATTTGCTCAAAGGTCTTGGCAGTTTTTTGATTAGGCAAAGTTTAAGATTTTTTTGTTGCACTGAAAACCTTTATAACTGTAATATTTAAATAGATTTAATCGTTATTAACCAATAAAAATTGGAACTATGAAAGTATAGGAATTGTAGAAGGGAATTTAGCAGAGCACAAATTTTTCCTTTTAGGAGAGTACTATATTATTGATAAATGATAATTATATTGAGAATTATACTAATTCAACCTAAATATTTGAGAGCACTATTAGTTCTCAATAAATTGTTAACGAGTTTCATTAATTAAAAATTGGTTATAAAATAAGTATATCTTTTACGTCTTATTTTAATTTTCTTTTAGACTTAAAATTCTAGGTACTCTTAATTATCAGTTATGACAATAATAAATAAGGTGACCTTAAAGAATAATTTTGATAAAAATTATATAGAATAGAAACTTTCTTAAAAGGATATAACTTTTGTAGAAGAATATTACAAGATTTTTGTTCTCAACTATAAAAAACTAAAGACAAATAATATAGGTTTGCGAGCATTTTCTAAGAATGTGAAAATGAAGTAATGTATTCGGATATTTTTTTTCGCATTCATCTTTATTTTGTTTTGTAGTTATAGTTGCTTAACAATCATCTTGATATTATTGAGTAATTCAAATATTGTGATTTGATCAATTTTTCTTATGTCTATATATGAAAAATTGTATTTCCTTTTATTCTTGTGCTCAATATAAAAATATGAAAAAAATAAGTATAAAATATAACAAATAATATTACATATAATCCCTCTTATTGTATCAAGTATATTGTTTCCATATATTGCATAAATAGAGCTATTGCAAAATATTTATTCAAATAAATTAATTTAATTATTGAAAGATGTGTTTTGTGTATTGTTTTTAAACGACTAATTAAAGTAATGTAATACTATTAAGGATTAATTTAATTTAATTTTATAAATAGACATAAAATTAGTCAAGTTAAAAACTTTCTTTCCTTTATTAATTATGTTATTATGATCATTATTAGATTGTTTGGTCTTATTATAGAAGGTTTTATTTTAAACATAATCACCTATGAATTTTTTTTGTTAATCACCACTAGTGAATTTTATTAAAAGGTATAGTATGATACATGGATGTATTTAATGTGATATCATAATAAGAAATAATCATTTCAATTCTTAGTAATACTATATATCATTAATTTATTTAAAAAAAAAGTTGCTTAATACTCTTAATTGGTCTAGGATTAGACTGTCGTCCTATTAATAATCTCTCATTATTTTTACCAAATGTTATAATTTTGGATTAATTATTTGTGTTATACAAGGCATAACATATCAAAGCTTGGTTAGAAATTATATAGTGGATATAACAATTATTAGGAAAAAAAATCATGTATCATAAGATATATTAGAGTATATTTTTAGTAGCATGTACAAGAGCAAATAAGGACGATATATATGTATAGGATGATATGTATTGATGATTTTAATACCTATACAAGTGCATGTTGTAGAAAATAAAAATGTCATATACAAAAAAATAATAATTAAAATTCAAAAATTTGTAAAATTTTTTCATTTACTGATATCGATTATTCAATTTATATGGATAATATCCATGTAGTTAGATTTTCTCGTAAGAAGTGACCACTTCCATTAATATTTTTTCTTTCAAATGAAGAATTGGAAAACAATTTAAAGTCAAGACTTAAAAATTTATAAATTAAACTTATGAAAGAAATTATCAAAAATATTTATTTTTCCATTTTCACTAAAAAATCATAAAAAAAATGGTTAAAGACAAAATATATGAACAAGATCTCTCCATAAAAGCCTTTTAATAAATATCAATATCACATTAATCACACTATTAAGGACCAAGTTATGAAGTAAACAAATATTTAGTAAACAGAATGTATTTTGAAAATAATTACAATTTACATTACAAGCCAATAAAATTCAATAATATAAAGCTCAATTAAACACTAATATGACAATATTAGACAAATTAGAAGGAAATGCAATTATATAACAAGTGTCTCGAAGTTTACTGATCAATACTTATAGGCTTATATGTTAAAGTTGGCTTTCTAGCTTTGATTTACCTTTAACTTATTTTCACCTGTAAAATTTTGACACCTTCAACTCAATTTGTTGTTGCCTTTCAGGCGGGTTTTCATCCAAAAGGCTTTTGCCAAAGATGACCCATCTTTAAGGTTTGTCCTTATATTTTTATTGATTAACACAATGTGTTTGTGTTGTCTCTTAGGGGGTTTTCATAAACAAAAATCTAATATTAAAAGATTTGGTCCATCTAGGGGCTTGTCTTATGCTCAAAACATTAAAATAGCCTTGGTAACCCAACTTTTGTCTTGTATTTATTATTATTTCCTTTTTCATCCTAAATAGAAGCATATATTTATTAATTTTTATTATTATTTCCATTTTTTATCATTTAATCAACCTATGCTAAGTTTCTATCAAATAGTGACATTTTCATACGGGGTTGATTTGTGTTATGGTTATTGGTATTTGGGTCTATAGTTAAGAAGAGGCTGAAAGTGATAAGCCCAGTGATAGAGAAGCTACGGCAATTGCTTCCTCCACCCTATCAACTGTTTGCAGCACCCTATCAATTTTTTAAAATTCTGATTGGGTCTTCACAATTTTATGTGAAAGAGGATGTGCATTGTGGTTCACTTATTGGTAATGGCAATTCCGGTGGTGGTGGCCGGAGTAAGTGGTAGTATTTTTCTCCTATGACTTGACTTGTTGCGGAGGAGTTTGTGTTGTTTTAGAAATAAGACAAAGCGATGTGGGTAAATTGTGTATTTCTTTTCAGTTTAGTTACGTTATAAGCTTCCAAAAATAGGGTTTCAGAAGTCAATTTAGAGAGTGTAGAGATATATTCCAGAATCTTATTTTTTCATTCGGAAATAAACTTTCTAGAAGGCAAATCGGATGTAGCCATGTATTTCAGAAAGTCCAAAAATATATTTCAGAAAAGGTTTTTTAGAAGTCAAAATTGTATTAGTAAAAAAATGCATTTCGAAATATCTTTTATCTTTTCCTGTTAGTGACCTATTAGTGACGGGTGCTGTTAGTGATGGGTGCAGAAAGTAAATGATGGCGTGTAGGAAATAACTGCCAGAAGCTACATATGGGCCCAACAATGAATGGCGTTATTACGGCTTGGTTAATGTCACCCCCTCTTCTGTTCCATATTATCCGTCTTTTTTTCTTTTAAGAATTAATAAAAAAAATTAATTTCAATAAAATATATGTATAATTTTTTTTATCTCACAAATAAATATGTGTATATTGTTTGATGTGATATAATAATTTATAAAAGAGTAATTAATGTGATATAGCCTATGTTTGCGCGAAAATGACTTAGATAGTGGCAAAGCCATAAAGGCTTTTAAGATTTGATGTTAAAAGTGGTAGAAATTAGTTAGTTGTTAGAAGACTAAATAAATTCTTCCAAATGGTAATCGGTAAAGTTGGGAGCGAGTTGGGTCATCCAACTTCTTAGCAACCCATTCTAAGTGTATTCCACATTGGGTCAAGTTTGGGGCTACACATGTTTCTTGCAATAGTTGTTAGATTAAAATATATAATATTCTAAAAATAAAATAACTGATAAGAAATTAAAAAATCCATAAATATTTATTTGTCGGAAAAATAATCAAATGTCACGAGAATTATCTAAATTGAAAGTAACTTCTTCACTTTCAAAAATAAAGTCTATATTTCATATTCCATAATTTTTAAGGGAGTAAATATGTTGGAATTCTAAATATCCTATAAAGATAAAATTAGGAAAGGAGTGACCGACATTACAAGAACTTTTTTTATTTTCCTTCTAATTGAAGACATTCTCAAAACAGTTAACGAAGTCAGTAAGAAGGGTGAATGACAAGAAGCTATGAATATTATAATTAAAGAAACAAATTAGTAGAATATTAGAGATAATCAAGAAAATATCAGAGAATATCAGATAGATAGTCAAGGGAGTATCAAAGAATATTAGAGAATATCAAATATATTTATTTAAAATAATTTCTATAGTTTCCTAAAATTTTATATTAAGTGAGCTATTATAAACAAAGAAATGAACATTAAAGAAAAACCTCCTTTTTCATGTTATCATATTTTTTGTTTATTTTTATTTATAATTATCATATCCTTCTTTAATCTTTTCTAACTCTCAATATCATCATAAAAAATTCGTGATTACACATCATGTCTTACTCAAGTGGACCAAATTAAGAATAAATTGATAGTTTTAACTATTTTAAATAACAAACACCGTAGTAAAGAAACATAAAAAACTTAATTCAAATAACTTTTTTTGCAAATCTCTTACTCAAAATAATATTTTGTTTCACTAACTAACTTATCCTAAAAGACAATAACATACAAAAATAATTAAAAAAAAAATCCAATATCAACATTGTAAACTTTAAATGTAAGAACCTTGAAATGCTTTTTTTTTCATATTTTAAATGGTGCAAATGGGGTAGCACTTACACACATTGTGAAGTTCCTTTTAAACAAGTTTCAAAAATCGTTATTACTTATCACGCCTTTAACAAAAATGTGTCATACGTATTGGGGATACTTCAATGCTGTTTCTCGACCTCTTTTAATTGCGATTCCCTTGTTAGTCCATATGTATGCATTGGATCACATCTACAAAGCATAGATTCATTCAGTTCAAGACCTTGTAGGTACACTAGCTTGCAACTTTAATTCATTCACATAGTAAAGGGAGACTTGGCCGAGAATTCATGGGTCATTGTAGAGGTGAGAAAGAAAATAGTTAGTTAAGGGTTCAGCTTTGATAATATAGTTAAAGCATAGAGTTGGTCGTGAAAGTTATTGGCTTCTGATGGAGGTGTTGTTTCAATTTAAAATGATCAACAACCGTGGGAAATTGCATTCAAACTTGGTGTTATGACTTCAATAAATACTTATGCTGTGCCTATATATTCGCATACCACATACACATCTTTCACTTCACAGAGTCTTCTCTCTTTCACCTCATGGTGGCTATAGACAAAGGTTCATGTTGTGCCTCCAATTGAAGCAGACTTGGCAACGTCTTTCACTTCATTGTAAGGAGTTTTTATAGAAGAAGGCTATAAGTTAAATTTTGAGTAGGTTCAAATCATCTCTTTATTAGGTATTTAAGTGACTCTAAATATCAAATTGAGTAAAAATGAGATTGTTGAACAACATATAAGAAAGAAGACTCACAAATCCAATGTCTTAAGATTTTGGGTTGAAGGTGGTGTCATTCTTTTGTATGGGTTTCGGCTCAGTTCTCATTGTTTGAGATCTTCTCGGTGTTTCCCTCTCAGATTAATCCAACAAGTGGTATCAGAGTCGATGGTTTGCAGCTTGGACGAGTACAGTTTGATCTCTGTATCGAAAGTCTTCCTGACGGCTCTCACTTGAGGAAGAGATTGTTAGGTATCCAAGTGTGAGTCTAAGTCTCACATTGAGTACAAATAAGATTGTTGAACAACATATAAAAAAAAGACTCACAAACTCAATATCTTAAAATTTTAGACCGAAGGTGATATCATTTCCTTGTATGAGTTTTGACTCTATTCTCATTGTTTGAGATTTTTCAAGTATTTCCTCCTCAATTAACCCAACAACCCAACAACACCCTTGCAAGTAAGGCGAAGAACAATACTTTTCCAGCTTTGACATTTTGATGTTATTAGGGTTGTCAGAAAATTTAGTTCCATTGATCTGTACATGATAGTTTCTCCAACTTTTGCCATTTTGATGTTTAAAATTAATTCAATAGTACTTTCCAATATATTTGTGAAACAGAAAATGACTTTATTTTGTAACCACTTCTCAATATTAGTTTCAGCAGTTTTATTGAATTTAAATTTTTTTAACATTCACTGCTTACCCCAATTAATTGATATATATGTTTTCTATTCAATTGATTGTACATATAAATACGTTGTTTGGTATGTTTAGGTTATACATTTAATATATAACATGCTAAAATTATATGAAACGGGTTCTTTAACTTATATGATTAAATTGTATATATTTAAATTTTTTAATTATTTCAACTATTTGAACTTATATCCTAAAGAAATTAAAGTTGGTACAATAGTAATAATAAAGAAATTAAATAAAATATAAACTATAAACTATGAACTGAAGAATCAAAATAATTACGTATAAATTAGAAATTAGGATATACAATATGTTAAACACTTGTATCACTGGGTCTTAAAATAAACCGAAAAGTGAAAACAGTGGTTTTCATATTGTGCAGTTAATTGATATACATAACCTCCCAAAAGTAATGTCCGTACTTGTTTGCTAATCGTACAATAATAATAATCATAATAATAATAATAATAATAATAATAATATAATAATAATAATAATAATATAATAATAATTTAATATACCATATTAATATAATTTAGTTGTGATCTCGACCCGTCATAAAATTTTAAAATGTAATAGCTAGATAATTATATCGCATCGAATCGGTTCCTAAGTTATAGGTATTGGGCTGAAATCATAACATTGTGTGCCAAGAACACCAAAATTGAAAATGAAAACAAAATTATAAGCAAGAGTCCAAAAAAAAAAAAAAAAATGATAACAAATGTGTGTATTTGAATTTCTATGTAGTTACCGTCTTCATATTAACATGATTAGCACACAAGAGTTTGGGCTTGAGGCTTTCCTAAGTTTGTTTTAAAATATTAGAACTTTAGTTGAGTCCTTATTTTTTAATTTAAAAATTAATAGTTGGGATTAAACAGTAAATGTGAATTTAGCCTCTCTAAAATGTATTGTATTTTGTAGAAAATTTGCAAAGTGATAATTAGTGATTGAAAATTTATGGTTGAGATATGATAAAAACACCTTTATTCAAGTTTTATGATTTTAAAAATTTTGTAAGGTTTTGTTTAGTCACTCATTTTTAATTTTTTTCAAGTGATCCTTATACTTATTATTTTATTTACTAAATTATTTTTGTCTGATTTTCCATTTTTCTTAGTCCCTTTGAGATTTTTCTTTTTGATAATTTTATTTTACGAGTTTTTATTTCATCTCAAGAGTTGCTCATGCGATCCCTCTAAAATGAAGGACTAAATAGAAAATTCCCATTATTTAGATTATTAAAATGGGAACATTAGATTAAAGGGATGATTTGGTAATTAAAAAGTTTTCACGAGAATCATTTGAAATAGGCAAGGATTTAATTAAGCCTAAACTATTTATACATGCATAATATATAATTCATGAAATTATTAAAATGAATCATTGATTTTTTTTCAGTTAAAAACTGTCACTCCATAGGCTTTTACCTGTAATTTGAAGGAATTAAATCCTTCTTAATTAGTTATGAAACAGAAGACTTGTGAGTGACAAACATTTTATATAGATTGACTTGTTTAAGTTTTGTATTTATCATGCTAATGTCATCATTTTAGCATACACATAATTTATTTGTTTTTCTTTTTCAATGGTTCTTTGAGTGTTTGACAAGTAACCCATAATATGTGTGTTCTTTGAGAGCAGCTAATTAGTAGAAATATTATCTTCCGGAAAATATTTTATGATAAATTAGATTGGTATGGTCACACAGAATTGTAACCCTAAGATACATTTATTAGGCATGAGATACAAGCCCTTGATACTTATTTATTTATTTACTGTATTATAAAATAAATAAAAAATTCTTACAATAAGGTTTTTGGCCATTAGATAGTTATGAACTGTGTACTCCATGCACAACTGCAGAGAGACCCAGTTTCACAATCTGGCTAAGTGCATTTAGTTTAAAATTACTTTATAATTGAAGTACAATATAAAATACATAATTCAATGTGTGAAAATTAAATGACAATACTTTTCAATTTTATTTTTATTAAAAATGCACTGATAAGTGGAGCTGATAATGCTTGAGCACGATTCACAATTTAAAGCAAGCTATTGTTTATGTTTTTTCTTAAATGAAACTATTGTTTGTGAAACATATATTGTTTTATGAGTTTGGCACGTTGTTTGCCATAATTGGCTCTCACGTTGTTAGAAATCCATGTACAAGTGTGACTTCTCTATATACACACACTATTTCTTTATATTTTTTTTTCTAAACTTGTTTTCCAAACATTTTAAAATATAATAAATTTTCTTGATTCTAACAAAATGATTGTTTACTCTATTATTTATTTTAATATAATAATTGTATATTTTAATTTTTTAAATTATATATATAGAATATGATTTAAATTTTACAAATAATAAATAAATAGAAATAAAATTATCTAAAATTCCAATCGAAATATGGAAGTACTAAAATTATTTTATTTTAAAATAAATTAGATTATGTTCTCTCCACTTACAAAGTGTTATATATAAATATATATATATATATATATTGAATCCGTATTTACTTGTTTTTACTTCATTATTTAAATAAATATAGTTTTCTTATGATTTTGTTACTATTTAATTTTTTGAACATTTATTAATAAACTGTTCATAAATCAAAATTAAAATAATTTTATTAAGTAGATTTTTTTTTTGAAAGAAGCTTCAAATATTTATATTTTTATATTTACTATAGTGAACATTTAATAATTGGTTTATTTTAGTTTAATAATAATTGTTAATGTATTTTTTTCTTCTTCATTTCTTCCCCTTTCATTTTACTATGATAGGGCATGATTTCACTCTCACACAACTGTTGCAATTAGAATAATGCTACACTTGGCGTTTCTTTAATTAGATCCAAAGTCACTTCATGTGTGTACCAACTTCAATAACATTCGTTCGTATCTAAAATATTAACTACTTAGGGTATATATAACAATAGATACTCAACAAGTGTATCACAGTTGGATACAGTTGCTTTAAAAAAACTCGTTGTTGGAGAAGAATGATGTAGTCATCTGAAAAAATACAAACAGATAAAAAACTAAATCTAAAGAAGAAAATCACAAAGAAATGTAATTAAAAAAAATCATAAAATGAGAAATCAATTCTCTTCATCTATATGGCACCAATGTCATGGATCACTGGTTCCATTATGTAAAGGAGTGTTTTGTTGTTGGCTTTTCTCATTGTGGTTGTTTGGGCTTGGATCTTAAAAAAAGATAACCCCTTTCATATCACTCTTGGGAAGGGTAAAGGGCTCGCATGAGGAGAGAAAATGGGAAGGAGAGACAATTTTAGAAGATTAGGAGGATTGAAAAACGGTAAATATATTTTGACACTGCTATTTAAAAATTACATTCATTTCACCCATTTTTTTAATAAAATATTATATTTTAAACAATAATTATTTTTAACTCTTAAACGGGTGTAAATTAGTGTGGAGAGTGTCAATGTATCAGTCCTAATTGAGAAAAGAGTAGTGTATTGGATAGAAAAGAAGAAAAGGAGGATTCCTACATTAAATAGAAAGAAAGAAAAAAAAAAGTTTTGAAAATAAATACTATTGCAGAAAATTAACATTGCAAATGAGTCATTGTGGTGAATTTTTAACATCGAGGGCAAAGACATCCAAATAGTACAAGATGGTGTGCACCGTAAAAGAATTCTCACATCTTTTCCATTTCACATGCTTTTTTTTCTTTCATTTTTTTTATTTTTTTAGTGTGTCGTGATCTCAATATTAATAGAAAAAACATATATTACAAATAGAAAAAACATATATTACAATAAGATAAAATGTTGGTTAAAACATAACTGATATAAAATAAAACGTAGGTATTTTTAAAATTATGTGAAGAGATATTATATCGATTATTGATGAACTGGTATAATATACCTCATTCTACATCGGGTGACACTTCTAACAAATGTAGAAAAGATTGAAAAAAATAAAAATTCAAAATTTAGGTTGGCACTTGCAACCGATGTAATAGGTGCTAAATACTACATCATTTGTCACCTACACCGATGTAGAAAGTATCTATTACATTGGTTGAGGTACACAACTGATATAATATGTTCTAGCATGTGAAAACATTCAATTTTTGAGTGAGCGCGTGCGAATTTTTATTAACCTAATATTTCATTGCTTTCATTATTTGTGTTTTCCTTACGGTGCCCGTTAAGTTTCTCTGGTGTGTTCACTTTCACTCACACTCATTTGGTTGGTCCCTTCGTTGCCTTAAATTACTTTCTTTAGCATTTTCAACATAGCTGATTTGCTAACTTTTTTACATTGTAGGTTTTTAAGGATAATATACACTTGATGCGTGAGCCTTTTTCCATCGTGAATACTTGGTTTGACACCCCTTGCCGTTTCTCTTTACAAGAGGTCAACAATTTTGTAAATTTCATTAAAAATAGTTAAAAATTTATTTTTAACCCAATTTTTTATCAACAACTTGATTTAGTGTATATTTAATGGTATAGAGTTCTTACATTGTATAAATTTATCATAGATTTTGGGTCAAAAAATTAGGACAAAACTTTAAATGACCATAACTTTTGATACAAAGCTCAGATTAAGATGCTCCAAAAAAGAAAAGTTGCTCGAGATGGCGTAACGAACTTCGTGGGCAATCTTCAAGGGGGATTTGAAATCTATTTTTTTTTTTCAAAATTTCATCGTTTACTATTTTTTAAGTATTTTTGACATCTTTTTTTTTCTATTTCACCTATCTATACTTGTAAAAAGATTCTGGAAAAATTTGTTGTTTTTCAATGTATGGATTAGAAATTTTATCAAAGAATTCTAAAAAAAAATTTGGATTATTTTTTGAAAAATAGAGATGTTACATTGATTGGGAGCCACGATGTAATAGGGTAGATACTATATCGGTTGTGGCTCCTAACCAATGTAATAGGATAAATACTATATCGGTAGAGCCATAACCAATGCACTATCTCCTCCTAGCGTTCTTAGGATTGGTATTTTACGTCGATGATTTATTTATTAAGCGGTGTTGTATATGCACATACTACATTGATTATAAAATCGATGTAAAAAGTTCAAAACTTTCTATATCGTCTGCATCTACATCGGTTCTAGAACCAATATAGAATGTCTTCCAAAACTAATGTAGAAAGTATTGTTTTTACTAATACAACCAACCTAGTTAATTATCTCTTACTAGTCAAAATTCGTAAAATAAGAACATTTATTCCATTGTGGTTGAAATTTAAGGTTTAAGGTTTAAAAAAAAAGTTCCATTGTGGTTGAATCTAATGAAGGACCTAATAATTAGTTTCATCCATCAGTTGTGTGAGAGATATATTTGTAAGTTTAATAGCTCCATCTAACACTAGATTTCCTTCTCCGGTTGCAAAAGTGCTTTATCCATTCGAAAATTTTACGCGATATTGAATATCATGCAATTTAAACATACTCTTCGTTTTCGTATTACATATTTGGATGCTCCAATGTTAATTATCTACAAAATAGTACTAAATCCACCTATCATTTTATTCAAGTTTCTTTATGAGTATTTAACATTTCCATCAACACTTGCCATTCTTCGGTGGTTCGTTCAAAAATACTACCACTCTTATCTACATCAAAGAAGAGTGTATTTGTGTCCCCTACGTTAGTTTGTACGATATTAATAGGAATACTTCCTCTTTGTTTCGTGTAGCACTTTTCTCTATCACGTTTGGATCTCTCTTCCCACAAATTAGGATAGTCGATTAACTACAAACAATTTGTTGCATCATGACATGCTCTGTTACAATTTTTTCATATCGTATTATTCTCTTTAATGTTCTTTATATAAGAAAATGTAGAACACAAACTAAGTTTAATAGTGTTCAATATCCATGATATATTGCATTGCCCACCATTCCTTCACACGTCGTGATTCTTCCTTTGATTTGATAATTGTTCCATCATTATGTGTCCTTGTTTCGCAATTCACTTGGATGATTGTATTTTCACAATTATCACTTAAGTTGAGATCATACGATAGATTTTCTTCCTTTGGTCACCATATCTCTACTCACTTTAATATCATTATTCCTTTTAAATTTTCATACTCTAATTCCATAATAAAATATGAAAGCAAATTTTATCTCCTTATTCATATGTCATATTAGTTTATATAACTTTAGTATTTACTTCTAAAGAAATACTCACCGATTACAAAATTAATCTAAATCATTATGAAACAAATTTTACTTTAGATTATGACTCCTTAAAGATAATTAATAATATAAATATCTTCAGTAATTTCAACTAAAATTTAAACTGAAGATTTGAATAGGTTACATAAGGGTAATATTTTCATAATAATGTAAATAATAAATAATTAAATAAAATAATATTATAATTCTTTTTTTCATTTCTTATATTCTAAACGATTTTCATTTCTATTTATTTCTTACATTATTTTTTCTTCTTTTACTCCCTTGTTTTTTTTTATCATCTATTTCTTACATTGTTTTTTCTTCTTTTACTCCTCTACTTTTTATCATTCAATCCAAATAAAAAGGTCTAGTATATTTATAAAGAATACAAGCTATTTTAATAAAATTTTATAAAATAATGTATTTATTATTATTTTTAATCTATATATAGAAATCTTAAATCACAGTTAAAGACCTTAAATCACAGTTAAAGATCTTAAATTACAGACAGATTGGGACTTCCATATTATCCATATTGATTAATTTATAAACTAATAAAAAAATATGTTCATTGAATTGGAATATAAACAAGTTCCAACTTTCAAAGCTCTATGGTTGGTATTTAAAAAAAAAAAACGTATTTTTATGAAACATCTCCAATAGATATTATTAAAAGTATTTTAGAAAATATATTTATGAAATCAGAATATTAAATGAAATTTAATTATCATATTTAACAGGTAGGAAAGTAGTTAATTTAATTTATATATGAGTAAAAGAAAACAACATATTATTAATAATAAATATTAATTTTGACATAAACCATAATCTGATGAGTGTCTTATGAGAATCCCAAATGTCAAACTTAAGCTGAAAGCCATCTACCATATCAGTTACACTTTTAAGCTCACAAAACAAAACAAAGATTATTTTAAAATTGAGGGATAAATATGGTTCCAAATTTTAAATAATTAAATTATGATAAAATTAATTCTATAATTGTATTATAGGTTTTCTAAGTTTGACTAAATAATTTATTTTTTCATATTGTAATTCATGTTCAAAGCATAAACCTGGATCGTTATCATCCTTTGATGATAATTTTTCTTTTTTTTTTTTAATTTTTTGTCATAAAAATTTATGTAAATAAATTAGCTGGCAGTTTGCAGGAACATTGTCCAGGTTGAGGACAAAAATGTTGTCGGTGCTTATTGGATTACAGTTTGCCGACAACTTGGTACATGCGTTTTATTTCTTTTTTGAAAGTTTTATGACATTTTTATCTTTTATATTTCAAATTATTTACTATTCTTCAATTTTAAGTATATATATAGTTCTTTTTTTAATTATTTATAATAACTTTTCATTGTATATGTTGCTTAATAGTTTAAATGTAAGTGAAGTAAATCATGAGATTAATTCGTGTAGATCGAAAGAGAAAATCTATATAAAATTTAGATAATATAAAATAATAACATTGATATTATATATATATATATATATATATATATATATATATATATATATATATATATATATTATTTTACGTAAATCAATATAACATTAATTTATTAATTTATATTTATTGGAAAAAATATATAGGACGAAGAACTTAATTTTAATAGTTGTGAAATTATAGGAATTACAAATAATAAGAATGAAAAACTATCTTACTAGATCTATAATTATATATAGAAATTAGATACAAATATTTTACACAGAAAACCTAAGTATTTTAAATAAGATTTATTGAGATCACACATAAAATAAAATGAGACTAAACAGAAAATAATTTTTCATCTTATAATAGTAGGAGGAAATAATGTTGGTCAGGTAAATAATAGTGATTTGTAGTATATTATATTCTTAATAAATATGAGAGATTGGTACTCTCGTCTTCTTGAAATGCATGGGGTTTCTCTTAACATTTAAATAATTTATTTCTATCATTTTCTTTTTGTTAATTTTAAAATATAACAAAAAGTAAAATAGGAATATAAAATGTGTTTTAATTTTTTAAGAAAATGAAAAAAATAATGATGATTCATAAAAAAATAGTACCGACTAATTTGTATTCTGTAATGTATAGCTCATTTTAAAATATAAGTAGTTACATCTGTTTCTTTTTTTATTTCTATAACTTTAAAATATAAAGATAAAATACGAATACGAGATGTGTATACTAAATGGAAAATCCATTATATATTGTTATTATATATATTTTTATTTTATAATTTTAAAACATAAGGATAAATGAAAATATGAAATATAGTGTTATCACATTTTTTTTAAAAATTTTGTAATTTCAAAGATAAAATTGAAATATGATATGTCATATCACTTCATACAATCAGACAATGCTCCCCAAATCTATCTGTATAATTAGTAAATGATTGAAAATATTTCTACTTTCTACAAAGCAGTAGTAATTTGTTAATAAATGAATTTAAATATTTCTACTTTCAACATTTTAAATAATATCAACATAAATGATTTATTGATAATTATAAGAAAAATTAATTATAGAAATAAAATATATTTTTGTTAATACTAATTTATATACTATTATATATATATATATATATATATATATATATAACATATTTTGATATATTTTTTTATATTTATAATTATTGTGGTACATAAATTTAAATTATATTATTTGTTAAAATATTAAATTAAATAATTATTATTTAATATTTTAAGATATTATTATAGTTTTTAAATATTATATTTTTTTATAATTTAAAACACAGTTATATAAATAAAATAATTTTATATAATTTAGCAAAATTTAATTTTGAATAATTTATAAAATTTGTAAATTTAATTTTAAAAGTATTGTATATAATTTAATAACAAATTATCATTTAAATGTAATTGTTAGATATTCAAGTAATTGTTAGATATTCAAGTGTGAGTCGAAGTCCCACATTGGGTAGAAATGAGAAAGTTGAGCAACATATAAGAAACAAGACCTGCAAGCTTAATGCCTTAAAGTTTTGGGTTGAAGGTGGTATGTTGGCTCAGTTCTCATTCTTGTGAGATATCTCTCCGGGCGAGTACAGTTTGACCTTGTATCGAAAGTCTTCCTGATGGTGATTTCAGGAAAGCATGTCCCGTATAAGTGTGTGAAGGGCGGTACAAGTGAAGGGGCCATGAGTAATGTACTCGAGTTTGAGATTATTTCCGCTCGAGGTAGAAATGAGAAAGTTGAGCAATATATAAGAAACAAGACCCGTAAAATTGTTATATATTCAAGTGTGAGTCGAAGTCCCACATTAGGTAGAAATGAGAAAGTTGAGAGCAACATATAAGAAACAAAACCTACAAACCTAATGCTTTAAGGTTTTGGGTTGAAGGTGGTGTCATTCCCTTATATGTGGTTTGACTCAATTCTCATTCTCGTGAGATCTTCCCGGTTTTTCCCTCGTATTCTCCCAACAAGTGGTATCAGAGCCGTTGGTTTACGGCTTGAGCGAGTGCAGTTTGACCCTGTATCGAAAGTCTTCCTGATGGTGATTTCAGGCAAGCGTGTCCCGTATAAGTGTGTGAACGGCGGTACAAGTGAGGGGTCATGAGTATGAGTAATGTACTAAAATGAGACCCACAAACCCAACACCTTAAGGTTTTGGGTTGAAGGTGGCGTCATTCCCTTATATGGGTTGACTCTTGTCTCATTTTTTGTTTGAGATCTCCCCAGTGTTTCTCCCTCGGATTTTCCCAACAAGTGGTATCAGAGTCGTTGGTCTGCGGCTTGAACGAGTACAATTTGACCTTGTATCGAAAGTCTTTCTAATGATGATTTCAGACAAGCATGTCCCGTATAAGTGTGTCAACGACGGTACAAGTAAAGGGGTTTATGTTATATCCTAATAATTTTCGGTTTATTATTTTATGCGTATCCAACGTTCAATATAATTATATATTAATCTCTTGTTATTATCTTATCATTTTTTATTTAAGTTTATCTTATTCTTTTATTATATCATATAGGTCCATAAATGAATTCTTACGATGTTAAATAATGACTTTTTTTAATTAGTTATATAGAGTTTTGACTTGGTAATGAGATGACAATACAAAGAAATATAGTCCTATGCTGGTTTATGCTAATCGGCCTAATTCTATATTTTCGTATAGTTGATGTAGTCACCAACAATATTTTAGAATAAATAAAATTTTCACAAAGTCACTGAGTGAATAAAATAAATTGGTCAGAGGATTATTAATAATATTGTCCCTGTCATTAAGTTATAACCTTAACATCCCATAAAATAAAATAATTTCTGTAGCAGACAAAATTGACCAAAAATATTGTACAAGTCCTCAGCTCTCACAACTCAAAAATCTTCATCAAGATTATATTTTCTAAGCAAAAAGTCAAATATCTTCATCTAGACTTAGAAGCATAGAAACTTGAAAAAATAAAATAAAATCAATCAAACCATATTTCTCCCAGTTGAATTTGTTATAACTATTCAGAGCAGTTTGTATAACCATGCGTTATTTGGTTAAAGAAAGTTTCTTCACAAGAAAATCAATAATAAACAAATATTTTGAATACATTCTTCTCACTTTTTTAATATTTTAATATTAACTAAAATTTATGAAAATTATAAAAATTTAAAATCTCATAATTTATTTAATAACTTATAATTTTTAATAAAATTTAACCAATGAAAAATATATTAAAAATGTGTTGTTAATTATCACTCTTCAATTTAACCAACAGTATGTATTCAGAATAAATTACTGAATCTTTCGTCATCATATTTTCTCCTTGAAAGCTATGCCCTATATTTATTTAATGAATAGATTCCACCTCAGCTTCTAGACTAAAGCAATTTCTTTTCCTCTTACATAAGGCATTCGACTATCACAAAATAGTTCAATTTGACAATTTTCCTCAATAGAGAACTTTATTTATTTATTTCTTTTTTATTTTCATGTTTTATAATTTATATCATGAAAAAAGTATATACTATCAAGGAAAAAAAAAAATCAAACCAACATAGTTTTGAGGAAAGTATACGAAGATACCAAAATTAACATTAAGGTGGGTCATCCGCACATGTCTAATTCCAACATCTAAAGTGTGTTTTGTAACAATTTTATTTAAAAATAATAAAAAATAAGTTAAAAATCTAAAATATATTTATGTTAATTTCTCAACAGTTACAAGCATATTTGTTGCGTGGAAAGCGCCATTTAAGCTTGATAAAGCGGGGGGGTCAAATCCTGAAACCTTGTTAATTGGGATGCATGGAATAAATATTGAAGAAACTTTGCAAGTTGGGTTGCTTGAGTTTTCATTTTTGCTTGCGTGACAAAAAGGGTTGGTCACTGTTGTTGAATAGCTTGTCCTACCCTTCAATTTCGGGAGGTTACTCTTTTATTCTTTCGGTCTTTCAGTTTCAGTTTTATTTTCAGATCCAAAGGCCAAATCTATGGTCATGACTTTGGTGAGTCCCGGATATGTCATATGACAGTCCAACCAAAAACTGCACCCTCTAACTTAAAGCTCACAACTTTACACAATTTTTAAGTTTGAACATCAAATAGCACACGCTGGTCCAATTGGGATCCGAATCAAAGAGATGGGGTTCCAAGAAAATGGGAATGTGGACATGGGGTTGTCAGGAATCCCCTTGGGAGCAAAGAACAAGTACAAGAGGATGAACTCTGAGCTTCCTGAGGACAACGATGATGTTTTGCAGCAACAGCAACGAGAAGAAAGGAGGAGCAGTACGAGGAAATATGTTTTTGCCTGTGCCATCTTTGCTTCTCTCAACAATGTCCTTCTTGGCTATGGTAAGATTGAAAAGTCTCTGTTTTGGTCAGTTTTGTGGAAACCGTGTTATCACTTTGGTTTGTTTGCTGCATTTTCCATTGACTATTCTGTTTAGACTGTGTCGGTGATGGCTTTTTGATAATCCATTCAATTCCCATCTTGTCCTTTATTCTGTGAATTTCCTTTGCGTTTCTAGTATCTATGAAACAGATCTACCAAACTTTGGGTTCAAATCTGCAATTGTGAGAGAAGTCAACTGTATATTTACCAATGAGTTTAATTTCTTCCAAAAAATAATAAAAGATCATCTATAACTTTTAAGGCAGTTGTCGTTTAAATTAACAAACTCTCCACAGATTAGAGTTTCTGAATATGATCGAATGATGACAATGTTAGTGCAAGACTATTTAATCAATATTATGGATTTTTTCTGTGGCAATTAATTTGATCTTGAATTCTAATTCCGGGCTATTCTGAAAAGTCTCGAAGTTTATGTGATTTATTTTGAGAATTTATGTTTTTGCAGATGTAGGTGTGATGAGTGGAGCCGTTATATTTATAAAAGAAGATCTGAAGATATCTGAGGTTCAAGTAGAGTTTTTGGTTGGTATTCTTAGCATTATTTCTCTGTTTGGTAGCCTTGGAGGTGGAAGAACATCAGATATTATTGGTAGAAAATGGACAATGGCCTTAGCTGCAGTTGTCTTCCAAATGGGTGGACTCACAATGACTCTTGCTCCTTCATATGCAATACTAATGATTGGAAGATTTCTAGCTGGGATAGGAATAGGATTTGGAGTGATGATCTCCCCTATATACATTGCTGAGATATCACCAAATCTGAATAGAGGCTCTCTCACTACCTTCCCAGAGATTTTTATAAATGTAGGAATTTTGCTTGGTTATGTGTCAAATTACGCCTTTTCTGGCCTTTCAGTACACACAAGCTGGAGAGTAATGCTTGCAGTGGGAATTTTGCCCTCAGTGTTCATTGGCTTTGCGCTTTTCGTTATTCCTGAGTCACCAAGGTGGTTGGTAATGCAGAACCGAGTCGAAGAAGCAAGATCAGTGCTGTTGAGAACAAATGAAGACGAGAAAGAAGTGGAGGAGAGGCTTGCAGAAATACAACAAGCTGCTGGATTTGCCAATTCTGAGAAGTATGAGGAGAAACCGGTGTGGCGTGAACTCCTATTTCCTCCTCCTCCTCTTCGCAGAATGCTGATCACTGGACTTGGAATTCAGTGTTTCCAACAGATCTCAGGAATTGATGCAACTGTGTATTACAGTCCTGAGATTTTCCAAGCAGCTGGGATTGAGGACAACTCAAAACTTCTAGCTGCTACAGTTGCTGTAGGCATAACAAAGACTATTTTCATTTTGGTAGCAATCATTCTCATTGACAAACTGGGTAGGAAGCCTCTTCTCATGATGAGCACAATTGGGATGACAGTGTGTTTGTTCTGCATGGGGGCTACACTTGCTCTTTTTGGAAAAGGGTCATTTGTGATTGCATTGGCTATTCTTTTTGTGTGTGGGAATGTGGCATTCTTTTCTGTTGGACTAGGCCCTGTGTGCTGGGTTCTGACATCTGAAATCTTCCCTTTGCGCGTGCGTGCTCAAGCATCTGCACTTGGAGCTGTGGCTAATAGAGTCTGCAGTGGCCTTGTGGCCATGTCTTTTCTCTCAGTGTCTAAGGCAATCAGTGTTGCTGGAACATTCTTTCTGTTTTCTGGTATTTCTGCTCTTGCCATTGCCTTTGTCGTTACACTAGTTCCTGAAACCAAAGGGAAGTCGTTGGAGCAGATAGAAATGATGTTTCAGAATCAGTACGAGAGTCAAAGGAAAGAAATGGAGCTAGGAGATGTTGAACAACTTGTGCAGAACAAAACTGATTCAACAAATTAATTCATTTGTCACTCGTGAATTTTTATTCCGTGGTTACTCATCTTTCACTTCTCATGTCTAAGGCTCTGTGCATGGTATGGTACTTGCTATTATGGGGAGGACATGACAGATATGAATATGATCTTCTGCTACCAGAAAAATTGAGATATGAACACAAGGAATATGAAGTGATGAAGATAAAATGCATTCTAAATTTTTCCCAGTTGTACAATTATCCTTGTATTTTTTTACTTTACATTAAAGTCAATTATAGTATTGTATACTGAAGTTGATTTTTGGTGGAGATGATCATGTCTCCATATGTATGTTCTGAGACAAATTATAGTGCCTATTGCAATGTATAATTAAGATGATTCTTTGACAGATTATATTCTATTCAATTCTGGTGTCTGAATTGTGATAACCTTAAGATATCAAAGAGCATGTATTGGAGGGACTTTTTTACAAGCAAAGATGAAAATTTAAACATGATGACTTCAATTTCTGTCATGGTCTTGCAAAACTGATATAGAGTTGGAGTTATGCTTTTATTATTTAGTTGTTGGATTGTTGCTGAATCTGACACTATTGAATATTATGAATATGTTAAAATATGAAAGGAGAAAGACCAGAGTAATCTCGTGTCCATAGCAATGGGAGTTTTTCACGGCAAATGGTGATACAGATTAAGTTTACTTAGAAAATATTTTGAGACTTCCAGATTTATGGGTTTTGTGTTCTTTTGTCCTTCTGATCTTTACACGCAATTATTTGTTTTCTTTTTCATTGTTATTATTTTTATTATTCTTGTGGCTTTTTCAAAACTAAAAATATTTGTTTATAAAATAAGAATTAAACATGTCAAATTGATTAATACCTATCTCGTATTGTTTTTTAAATTTTCATAAAATTCCTTCTTTTTATTTTCATAAGGAAAACCATTTAAAATATATTCACTCACAATATTTTTTTTATAAACTATATAATTTTTAGTTTATATTAGACTAGAGTACAATTACAAGTGAGATAGATTTCGACCATGAAGTAAAAATAATTTTTTTTATTATATATAGTTTTCATCCAAAATAAACAGAACTTTTTTATTACGTTTTTTCTATTTATATAATATGAAATTAATATTTTACTTTAAGTGAACAAGTTTAGCCACTCCCACCAATGAGTTACTTATAATAAACTGTTATTTGATTTTTTTTAACAGAAGTTGAATAAAACAATGAACAATGAACAATGAACATACAAATTAGGAAAGTTTAATAAATTTTTACACCCACGTTATATTTATTATTTTCTCTTTCATCTTTTTTTCTTTTCCTTTTATAAATAAAAAAATTATCTTTTTAATAACTATCTTACCCTTAAAAATAGATTTTCAATCACTTCAAACAATTAAATGTGCTATTTAAGTTTGAATCTCACCTCCTTAAACCTTCAAAGTTTTTCTTTTATATTGAAGCTTATCCTCTTCCTCTCTAACCTCTAAATATGAAAACATGGGATACAACCTTTCTTTTTACAAAATCCTTATTTCAATCCACACCATTCAGAGTGATGTGTATATATGTAATAATTATTATTAAATAAAATATCTAAATTTCCATTTTATCAAATATATATATATATATATATGGAATGAGTAAAATAAATTCTTCTTATGTTTGACACTAATTATTTAATTAATATAAATTATTAATTTAAAAAGGGAAAGTTAAGATTATAAAAGCCACTCTATTTATTCCAATATTATCCTTTCTATTTCCTTATATATATTCGTTTTTCAAATAACTAAACTCATACTAGCACAGGACTAATATTTTTTTTAAATTGTTTTATTCAGAAAAAAGGTTATTGACATGATTTCCCAAAATTATATATAAAAAGGGTTGCTCAAAATATTATATTTTAAAGTATTTAATAATTTAAATATATAAAATTACTAGATAAAAAAGGGTGAAACGTGAAACTTATTGCTATTTTAAAATCTTTTATAAAATAAAGTGAATCTCTATCCAATATTTTTTACCATCCTCTTTTCAAAAAGTCTTGTTTCAGTAAAATAAAAATACCATGAATTACAAAAACTTCTCTTTAATTATTTCACACAGTTATATACTTAAGGATCAAATTAATAATTTATAACAACTTCAAATAAACAATAACACATTCAATAATTATAATATATCCAATTTATTGATAATATTAATTAAAAAAATACTTTATCTTAAAGCATTCTATAATATTAAGCAATTGATTAACTTATAGTATAATTTTGTAAATAATTAATATTGAATGATTATAATAATGTAACTACCATACATTTCATCTAATTTTCATTAGAGTTTCTTCTAATTCCTCCTTTTCTTTATCATTACATAGCTTATCATTTTTCACAGTCTTCTCTTTTATTCTTTTTTCCAATCTCTTCCCGTCTAGTGTAATATTTGAGGTGGACATTAATATTTTTACAATAATATTCTCATCACAAAATGGAGAATGATGAATGCACAGTATAGATGGATGGATGAAAGGGAAATAGATAAAAACCAATGAGATAAAAAAAAAAGATAAAAAAAGTTAAAAAAACGAGATTTAAACAAGGTAGATGAAAAATTAAATGTATAATAACTCTTACAAAATTTCCTCAACTAAACTATCCCATGATCTTTATATTCAACACTTCATTGGTTCCTTTTGCCTTCATCCTTTTCCTCACTCTTTCACTATATTTCGAAGACACTGCTCCCGTTGACTTGCAGTAAATCCCTCTTTGTAAGATGGAGAATATCCAACACAGAGAAGTGGAGGTGAAGGGACTGAAGCTGCATGTGGCAGAAATTGGAATTGGTAAGCCAATTCCTTCAAGACCCTCTTGGAATACTGTCTAAGAGTGATTTGCATATATATACTTCATATTGATAATTTTTGTGTTGGTGAAGGGTCCAAGGCAGTGGTATTCTTACATGGATTCCCAGAGATCTGGTACACATGGAGGCACCAGATGATTGCTGTGGCAAACGCCGGTTATAGGGCTATTGCCTTTGATTTCAGAGGCTATGGACTCTCTCAGCAACCAGCTGAGCCAGAAAAGGAAACCATGTTTGATTTGGTTCATGAAATTGTGGGTCTTTTGGATGCTTTAAACATCACCAAGGTATGCTGCAGTACATGTGCATGACTATGTAAATGTATATAGGTTTCTAGAGTGCAGAAGTATATGCAGATCTAATATGTAACTTAATTGAAGAAAATATTTGAGGATAATCTAATTCTTAATTGGAGGGCATTAAAAATAGAATTTGCTTACACTAACTATAAGTCATTTTAAAAACTTTGAAATTGTAAAATATGTTATATATATTATACTAATATGATTAAGACTGGGAAGTATACTTTTTATACCTACATTCGTACTTGGAAATTTTGTGAATAAATTATAGTCAGACCAAGATTCATTTGATAATATAGATAATTTTTATAGAGAGCAATTGAGTTTGAGTCTAATATTCATGCCTAATTTCATATGCAATTTCGTTGTTTATAACAGGCTTTTCTAGTTGGGAAGGACTTTGGTGCTATGCCAGGACATCTTACAACTGCAGTGCACCCAGAAAGAGTTGCTGGTATCATAAGTTTAGGCATTCCTTTCATGCTTCCAGGTCCCTCTGCAGTGGAGAGACACCTTCCGCTCCCCAAAGGGTTTTATATTACTAGGTGGCGGGTACAAATTCCATCTTGCATCATACTTTTTTATATGGTTTAATTAGTCTTTGGTCTCTGTATTTGGAAACTGCTCATCTTAATCTTTACGTATACACCTTTTAATTCGTTTTAAGTCCTATATATAGAGAGAGAGATTGTGAAGGTATAAAGACCAATGTTTTTATATTCATTGGAATGTTTAGGAGTGATTATTCATTGATTCCAATTCCAATTCAGGAGCCTGGGAGGGCAGAAGCAGATTTTGGCCGTTTTCCTGTGAAATCTGTGATAAGAAACATCTACATTCTCTTCTCCAGAAGTGAGATTCCAATTGCTGCTGATGATCAAGAAATCATGGACTTGTTTGACCCATCTACTCCCCTACCTCCATGGTTCTCAGAGGAAGATCTTGCAACCTATGCATCTTTATATGAAAAATCTGGATTCAGATATGCATTGCAGGTTCCTTACAGGTAAACAAAGGTCATTTCTCCCCTTTAAATTGAAATGCTACTCAATTGTTTTTGTTTTCCCTAAACTAAGGCTAAGGTTATTTGTAAACATTATTTAACCTTCCAGTTAGTTTGATTCCTAAATCCTAGTGTTTGATCTTAATGACTTCAATTAATTTAATGACTAAATTAACTTCATCAGCTGGTTTGTTACCATGATATTATCAGAGCAATCAATTTAGGCCACAACGTTAGCTGCCAAGTGAACTTACACACATTAAACTTTTGAAACAATTGATAGAATACTTATAGATAGAATCAAGGACTAGTTGCTTTTTCACAATGTGAAAGACCAAATTAACTAAAAGTTGTTGCTGGTTAAATTTGCTTTTTTCAGAATGTCAAAAGACAAATATGATGTATGGAGTTTAAATTTTTGTGAAACCTAGCATTTTCCTGACTCCTTAAAACTGTTATAAATAGTCTTGAGGGTACATATGAGTATTTATGATGCATTCAGGAGTATCAACGTGGATGCTGGCTTAAGTGATGTAAAAGTTACTACTCCGTCACTTCTGATAGTGGGCGAGAAAGATTATGTGCTCAAGTTTCCAGGCATGGAGGACTATATTCGAAGTGGGGCAGTGAAAAACTTTGTTCCTGACTTGGAAATCACATATATTCCAGAAGGAAGCCATTTTGTGCATGAACAAATTCCAGAGAAGGTGAACCAGCTCATCCTTGAGTTCCTTGACAAACAAAGCATCTAAATTTTGCATTCAGCCTAAAAGCAACTTCCGTGATGTTTGTTGCAATATCTAGGCGAATAATAAAGTTTGGTTAACGTTATTGTTCTTTGTATCCCTTGCACGTTGTATTATGGTAAATTATTTGATATAGGTATGAGAGGGTCAATTTGATAACGGGTGTAAAAGAAAATCTGAATGATGTGGAAATTTCAGGAGGACTCTTTGGATGGTGTTTAATATGACAAACGTTATAATATCCTGTTCTTAAACTTTCTGCTGATAAAAGGAGTATATTATAAGAATTTTGAAGATCAGTTCAATAAAATCTATCAAGTTCCTAATTTGTCTAACTTGATCACAGCATTTGGTAGAAGACATGTGTCCGGTGAAACTGCCTTAGTGACATTTTTATTTAGAAACTAGTTAATCCATAAAAAGATCTTACCTCTGCTGACGTTTGTAGGTGTGGGCCAATCTCTTATTTTCTAGTGATCCACTTGAACACGTTTATTACTTATCACAAATGCTAGAAAGTTCACACTATCCATTCCATAAACACATTTTTCTTTGTTTACAAAAGGAGTTGTATTTTTCAAAGTTTCAAACACGACCCTAAGATGATCCATATGTTAATGCATGGTCAAGAATATCATCAAAGTATATTACAACAAATTTTCCTATGAATGATTTAAGAACATGATGCATGAGTATCATGAATGTGCTAGGCGCATTAGTTAGTCTAAAAGGCATGTCATACAATCCAAATTTTGTTTTAAAAGTCATTTTCCACTCATAACCCTCCCTTATCCTTATTTTATTGAAGCCACTTTTTAAATCTATCTTAGAAAAAATTGTTCTATCAAACAATTTATTAGTTAAATCATCTAGTCAATGAGGTGTTTGTACTTGATTGATTGTAATGTTGTTTATTTTTCTATATTAAGAGTGCCTCCAATTGCTTTTGAATCTCCTTAGTATCCTCAAGAATGTTTATATAGGTTGGCCTATTAAGCAAACTAGATCCAGAAAAGAGGTCTTTATAGTGCTCAATACCTCTTAAGGGTGGAAGCCCTTTCGGAGGTCTTCAAAAATCCCCTCAAATTCCTATAAGAGTTTTTCCAAGCCTAAAGAATGTGAAGGTGGAAGTTGAGAAGACATGGAACAAACATTAGTGGATAAAAGAAGATATAAAGGCTTATGCATGGATTTAACCTTCTTTACCTCTTTGTAGGACACCAAGAGTGATTCTTTGTCTTTTTTTTTTGTGAAGTGTTGTGTGTCTTTTCCTTCTCCCTTTTGTCTCCCATTATCATTTGATCTCTTCTCACTTCCTTTGGTATGAGTAGTTTTAGAGAGTAGGTGAACCTTATTTTGAAAAGTAAACATGTTGGTATGACCATCATAGTGAACACGTCTATCGTATTGCCAAGGCCTTCCCAACAAGACATGACTCTATAGGGACCACATCACAACACTTCATCTTTGTACTTGCCAATGAAGAAGTTAAGAATAACTTGATTAGTCATTTTAATCTCTCCATCTTCACTCAACCATTGTAGCTTGTAAGGTCTTGGATGGGGAATGGTGGGAAGATTAAGTTTTTCCACCAATCTCTTACTTGCTACATTAGTACAACTTCCACCATCAATAATGAGTACACAAACTTTATGATTGATGAAGTATGTTGTATAAAGAATATTTTCGCTTTGAGCTTGAACAACATCCTTATAGACATGGCCAAACATTTGTCTCACAACCAATAAGTCTCCTTTCCTTGGGGAAAGAGTATACTCACTATTTTTAGAAGAAGATGGACTAGAGGTTGGAGAAGAAGAAGAAAAAGAAGGAGTAGAATTTGAAGAGTACTTGCATTCATTAGTATAACACCATTACCCTTTGGTTTGGACAATAATAAGCTTTATGTCCATAATCCAAGCATTTAAAACATTTGAGGCTACTTGTCTTTTCCTAAATTTTGGGTTTTGATGGAGAAGATGGAGAAGCATGAGTCTTAGTATGAGTAGAAGAAGTTTTATGATCTTTAGAAGAAGAAGGTTTAGAATCTTTAGAAGAAAAATATGGAGGTTTAGAGTACTTAACTTGGTGAGTCTTTTCCTCTTCATTCTTCTCTTTGTTGGAGGAGTTCCATGAGAAGTGTCTTTGGAAGTCTTTCCTCCTTTGGATTCTTGCCTCCACTTTAATTGCTTGATGGAGAAGACTTTCCAAAGTCTCATGGTCATGTAACTCCACCACTTCTTGGATATCATGATTGAGGCCATGGAGGAATCTTGTGATTTTTGCCTCTTCATTTTCATCCAAGCCAATCTTGAGAAGAAGTAACTCCATCTCTTTGAAGTACTCCTCCACTCGTTTTGATCCTTACCTTAATCTTTGAAGCTTTAAGTAATTCCTTTCTATAATGTGTAGGCATGAATCTCTTTTTTATAGTCACTTCAATTAACCTCAAGTTTTGATGGATTGTTTCTTCCCCTTTTCAACATCTTTTGAAATTGATTCCGCCAAAACAAGACATATTCCTCAAATTCTAAAGCAATAAGTTTCACAATTTTGATATCATACAAGTCATATAAAAATAAAATTTGTTCAATCTTTCCTTTCCCACTCTTCATACACATTATGGTTCGAATCACCGTCAAATTTAAGAATTTTAGCATTATGCCTAAAAAATTTATCTAGTCTTGCATGATTTGTTGATGATCTTCTCCTCTCATGGCTTTCCTTATAGAAAATCTCCATGTCACTCTCATCTTGTGTAGATGATGAATAGTGTCTCCTTTCTCTTTTTGTTATTTTGTGTCTCCTATCCTCCTTTGCATCAATTTGTAATTGCATTCCTTCCATCCTTTTCAATAATTCACCCATGGACACATTTTTAATCTCTGTATTCGACTTCCTTCCTTCTTAGAACTCCTAGACATGGTTGAAATAGTTCAACAAAAACCTATAAAAAATTTCACAAGAAAACAATCCAAAATTAGGCAAAAATTGAGTGTTAATAGTAAAAACTTTATTGTAATTTTTGTAGAAGTGGTTTGGCTCTCAAATTTGGTACACTCAATCTCAGGATGGTAACTCACTCAAGAAAATTTTATTTCATCCAAAATAGTGCAAAATTAGTGAGAAAATATCCCACACTTGCCTCCAATTCTCACCAAGAATTACCAACTCTCAAGTAAAAGATGTAACAAATCCAAATTCATAAATTTTTATTACAAAACCATGAGATGCAAGAAAGAAAAACTAAAAAAGTTTAAGAACAAAAGGCGCAAAAAATATTACTACACTTAATATAACAAATTATTTAAAGAAAAACAAAGAAACAATTGAAAAAGACTCAAAGAAGGGTGAGTTTTTGTGTTATTTTCACACCCATTAGATTTATGTAAAATATTGAAATGAAAGGCACCTAAGAATCAAAAAATTCCAAAAAGGAAATTCCACACAAAATCTGGAAACAATTTGACATTCTCTAATGAAGTCTATATGAAAATTGATTCAAGAAAAGTAGGGTTAACTACGTATGAACAACCATTTCTCAAACACTTGGTGTGCTAAATTTTGTATTTTATTTTGATTCTTTTGCACTTTTCCTTACTTTTTAAAGACCAATATGGCTTATTCATTCACTGCAACAACTCCATTTAAATCAGTTTTAGAAAAAAAAAAAAAACAATTTTACAAGACAACCACAAATGAGAGAATCACATACATGAATCCTTATGTTCAAGGGTTTTCAATTTTCGAAAACATGTTTCTTCTTAAATGAACTCTAAAAACAAGATTAAAAATTTTTAAACTCTAGAAAAATTCAAGAAGAAAGCAAGAAAACAAAGAAAGAATAAGGCTAAAGGACACAAAATTAACCAAATATCAACATCATACCCATTTCCTAGAGTGAGAAAAATTTTCAGCAAAACCAAGAAGATGGATACAATGACTTGATTAATGAATGATTTTGTACAAAAGAGAGGACTCCTATTTATAGTGTTTATGGACATCCCAATGCTTACAAGTTTCACAAAAGATTAACAAAGTTAATTATGTTTAAGTGTAACTAATCTCCTAGAAGTGTTAAAGGTGGTTTGGAAGGTGCATTCATATACAAATGATGGTTTTTAGAATTTATGAAGGGCATGGATAGTTTTTCAAAGTAATGATGGAAATTGCATTTAGTTAGAAAATGTAATAATGGTAATAAGGGGAATTGCATTTAGTTAGAAGGTGTAATGATGAGAGTTGTATTTAGTTAGAAGGTGTGATGATGAGAGTTGCATTTAGTTAGAAGGTGTGATGATGAGAGCTGCATTTAGTTAGAATGTGTAATGATGGTTCATGAAGATGTGGTTATCCTTGTGCTTCAATTTGATTGATGGAGAATTCCAAAAGTTAAGATGTTTATTTCCTTCTCTTCTTACATTATCTCAAATTTCTTTCATTTTCAATAACTCTATTTGATTTATTATTTTAATCTCCTTTTTTAAAAACTCTAATTTCCCCCTTGTCATTCTTCCTTCAAACTTCTTTATTTGTTCCTCTTTCTCCTTTTTTAGTCATGTTCTTTTTTTACTATTTGATGCTTTTCCTTTTTTTCTTTGGATACTTCCTCATCCTCATACATATCAGATGTAGCTTTGAAAGAGGAAGAGCAAGAAAATGTTGATGTGAAAGCTCATAGCACCACTATTCTTAGAACTCTTTCCTGACATCAAAATTCTCTTTATCAATAGGGATTTATAGAAAAAAAGGCAAAATTTCGAAACATGTTGATCTAAGATGTGTTGTTGAACCTCCAATATGTCCTCTTCTATCTTCTCCCTTCTCTTCAACTTAACTTGATGGGAGAGAGTCATGTTCATAAACATTGCTTGAGAACTTATTCTCAAACTTATGTTTTTTTTTTCTTTTTTTTTCATTCTCTTCGATAAACAAAGATATCTCTAACTAGGATCGTCTTTGTTCAACTAATCATTTTTTTTTGTTTGAATTGTTTGTTTTTCTTACTCAAAATGGTGTTAGCGTAAAAAAACCCTATCATCAATCCATTTGAATTAATTAACTCTTTTTTTAACTTTTCAATCTTAATCGAGATGTTCACATTTATAAATTAAGATCCCTTCTCCTCTCCAACGATATCTCTGACGATATTCTTTAAGAAAATAATTTTTTAAAGACATTTAACCATTTTTAATTAGACTAGAATATAACTAAGAGCTATATTTTAACTATGAAGTAGAAATAAATTTTTTATTATATATAGTTTTCATTGAAAATAAATATAATTTTTTATTACGTTTTTTCTATTTATATGATATGAAAGTAATATTTTACTTTAAGTGAAAAAGTTTAGTCACTCTCACCAATGTCTTACTCATAATAAACTATTTGATTTTTTTTAAAAAGAAGTTGAATAAAACAATGAATGAATATGCAAGTTAGGAAAGGTTAATAAATTTTTAGGGTTTACGCCACGTTATGTTTATTATTTACTCTTTCATCTTCTTTTTTCCTTTTCTTTTACAAATAAAAAAAATTATCTTTTTAATAACTATCTTACCTCTAAAGGTTGATTTTCAATTACTTTAATCCATTAAATACGCTATTTTAAGTATGAATCTCACCTCCTTAAACAATATTTTTCTTTTATACTGAAGCTTATCCGCTTCCTCTCTAACCTCTAAATACGAATACGAAAACATTGGATACAATATTACATTTCTTTATATATATATATATATATATATATATATATATATAATGAGTAAAATAAATTATTTTTATGTTTGACACTAATTATTTTCTTAATATAAATTATTAATTTAAAATAAAATGAAAAGTTAAAATTATGAAATCCATTCTATTTATTCCATTATTATGTGTATCCTTTCTATTTCCTTATATAATATATATTTCTTTTTCAAATAACTAAACTCATACCGGTACAAGACTAATACTATTTTTTTTTTTTAAAAATTCAGAAAAGAAGTTATTAAAATGATTTCTTAAAATTATAAATATAAAATGTTGCTAAAAATATAATGTTTTAAAGTATTTAATAATTTAAATATAAAATTACTGGATAAAAAAGGGCGAAACTTGAAACTTATTGCAATTTTAAAACTTTTATAAAATAAAGTGAATCTCTGTCCAATATTTTTGCCATCCTCTCCTAAAAAAGTCTCAGTAAAATAAAATTACCATGATTTCCAAAAACTTCTCTTTAATTATTTCACACAGTTATATACTTAAGGATCAAATTAATAATTATCGATAAAATTATACCAACTTCAAATGAATAATTTACACATTCAATAATTATAATATATCCAATTTATTGATAAGATTAATTAAAAAATACTTTATCTTAAAACATTTTATAATATTAAGCAATTGATTAACTTATAGTATAATTTTATAAATAATATTGAATAATTACAATGATGTATCTACTATATCTTTAATCTAATTTTTATTCTTTTCTTCTAATTCTTCCTTTTCCTTATCATTACATAGGTTATCATTTTTCACAGTCTTCTCTTTTATTTTATTTTTTCCAATCTCTCCCCTCTAGTGTAATATTTGAGGTTGACATTAATAATTTTACAATAATATTCTCAACGCAAAATGGAAAATGATGAATGTACAGTATAGATGGACGAAAGAGAAGAGATAAGTACAATCTGATAGATAAATACAATGTGATAAAAGAAATAAAAAAGTTAAAAAAAATGAGATTCAAATAAGGTTGATGAAAAATTAATGGTATAATAGCTCTTAAAAAATTTCCTCAACTAAAACCTATGACATGATCTTTATATTCAATACTTCCTTGTGTTCCTTTCGCTTTCATCGTTTTACTCACTCTTTCACCATATTTCTAAGACGCCATTCCCTTTCACTTGCAGTAAGCCCCTCTTTGTAAGATGGAGAATATCCAACACAGAGAAGTGGAGGTGAAGGGACTGAAGCTGCATGTGGCAGAGATTGGAACTGGTAAGCTAATTCCTTGAAGACCCTTTTGGAATACTGTCTAATAGTGATTTGCATATACTTCATATTGATAATTTTTGTGTTGGTGAAGGGTCCAAGGCAGTGGTATTCTTACATGGATTCCCAGAGATCTGGTACACATGGAGGCACCAGATGATTGCTGTGGCAAACGCTGGTTATAGGGCTATTGCCTTTGATTTCAGAGGCTATGGACTCTCTCAGCAACCAGCTGAGCCAGAAAAGGAAACCATGTTTGATTTGGTTCCTGAAATTGTGGGTCTTTTAGATGCTTTAAACATCACCAAGGTAAGGAGATAGATATGTTGCATGCAGTACATTTTATACCTGCATTCATACTTTGTAAATAAACTATACTCAGACCAAGATTCATTTGATAATATTAATAATTTTTAGAGAGCGATTGAGTTTGAGTCTAATATTCATCCCTAATTGCATATGCAAATTCATGGTTTATAACAGGCTTTTCTAGTTGGGAAGGACTTTGGTGCTATCCCAGGACATCTTACAACTGTAGTGCACCCAGAAAGAGTTGCTGGTATCATAAGTTTAGGCGTTCCTTTCATGCTTCCAGGTCCCTCTGTACTGGAGGGCCACCTTCTGCTCCCCAAAGGGTTTTATGTTACTAGGTGGCGGGTACAAATTCCATCTTGTATCATAGTTTTTTGTGTAGTTTAATTAGTCTTGTGGTCTCTATATTTAGAAAGTGCTCATCTTAATCTTTACATATATATAGAGAGAGATTGTGAAGGTATAAAGACCAATGTTTTTATATTCATTGGAATGTTTAGTAGTAATTATTCATTGATTACAATTCCAATTCAGGAGCCTGCAAGGGCAGAAGCAGATTTTGGCCGCTTTCCTGTGAAATCTGTGATAAGAAACATCTACGTTCTCTTCTCCAGAAGTGAGATTCCAATTGCTGCTGATGATCAAGAAATCATGGACTTGTTTGACCCATCTACTGCCCTACCTCCATGGTTCTCCGAGGAAGATCTTGCAACCTATGCATTTTTATATGAAAAATCTGGGTTCAGATATGCATTGCAGGTTCCTTACAGGTAAACAAAACTCATTTCTCCCCTTTTAGATTGAAATTCTACTCAATTATTTTTATTTTCCCTAAACTAGGGCTAAGGTTATTTGTAAACATCATTTTAACCTTCCAGTTAGTTTGATTCCTAAATCCTAGTGTTTTATCTGAATAACAGTTAGTTTGATTCCTAAATCCTAGTGTTTTATCTGAATAACTTCAACTAATTTAATCACTAAAATTAACATCATCGGCTGGTTTGGTCCATGATATTATCATAGAAATGAATATAGGCCACAGTTTAGCTGCCAAATTAACTTATACACATTAAACTTTTGAAACAAATTGATTGATAAAATACTAAAAGATAGAATCAAGGATTAGTTGCTTTTTCACAATGTGAATTAACGAAAAATTGATTGATTATTTTTTCAGAATGTCAAAAGACAAATATGATGTATGGAGTTTAATTTTTTGTGAAACCTAGCATTTTCCTGACTCCTGAAAACTGTTATAAATAGTCTTGAGGGTACAGATGAGTATTTATGGTGCATTCAGGAGTCTCACTGTGGATGCTGGCTTAAGTGATGTAAAAGTTACTATTCCGTCACTTCTGATAGTGGGTGAGAAAGATTATGTGCTCAAGTTTCCAGGCATGGAGGACTATATTAGAAGTGGGGCAGTGAAAAACTTTGTTCCTGACTTGGAAATCACGTATATTCCAGAAGGAAGCCATTTTGTGCATGAACAAATGCCAGAGAAGGTCAACCAGCTCATCATTGAGTTCCTTGACAAACAAAGTATCTAAATTTTGCTTTCAGACTAAAAGCAACTTCCATGTGGTTTGTTGCAATGTCTAGGCGAATAATAAAGTTTGGTTAACGTTATTGTTCTTTGTATCCCTTGCACCTTATATTTATGCTAAATTATTTGACATAGAGATGAGAGGGTGTATTTGATAATCTGTGTAAAAGAAAATCCGAATAGTGTGGAAATTTCGTAAGGGGCGTAAAAGAAAATCTGAATGATGTGGAAATTTCAGGACTCTTGGATTGTGTTTAATGTGACAAACGTTATAGTATCTGTTCTTAAACTTTCTGCTGCTGAAAGGAGTATATTATAAGAATTTTGAAGATTAGTTTAGTAAAATCTATCAAGTTTCTAATTTGTCTAACTTCATGTGTGTTTATATATATATATATATAAGTAGAGTTTGTAAATTTTATCTTATAGATTAATTTTGTGAAGTTAGAATTAACTATAAACTCACTTAAGATGATATAAGAGAGAGTTTATTATAGTTAAATTTGTTGAAACTCTTAAAAACACAACATCCTTGAAACTTAACTCTATAAAACTTTCTTCAAAACTTTCGTTTAACCAAAACATGCCACAACATAATTTTTGAAGATTTGAGACTCAAATCTTTATGTCAAGATGAGAGTGTCAACGTATAAAGGGCAAGAGAGGCACTAGTCACATCCCGGCGCACATTAGCTAGGAGACTTTCCTAGATTGGAAGGAAGAGGGTGATTAGGGGGCATAAATGTCAAAGACTCGACAGTTCCATTATCTCCCCTAGCTCCTCCGCCGTCGACGCCTTGTCCGAGGACAAACTAACCGCCAACGAGGATGAAGACGACGACTGCGACAACGTTCATGAAGGAGTCGTCGGGGAATCCATCACTTCCGTGGCGGCGGCCTTCGCCGCTGCCGCCTGAACGTCCCGAGGGCGAGCTGGAGTCGGTCCGGGGTAGGGAGCCATTTTATCTCCGTTCAGTTTTTTCAAAAAAAAAAAAAAAAAAAACAATGGTTATGTGAATAATTTAGTGAGTGAGTGTTATGTTTGGTTTAGGTTTGATTGGGTGTTGAATTTGAAAGGACGAGAAGGTGGCGCCGTAACACTTTAGTTGGCTGTGGCTTTCAAACCCTAATGAATTTAGGGTATGCATTGAAGTGGCATAAATGAGAAATGGGCATTAGCCTAAATTAAATAAAAATGGGAATGACAATGTTAATGTAAAGTTAAAAGAATAAAAAATTAGAGAAAGAAAATTAAAGGTGGAGTGGCAGCTTGAAAAGAACGTGTTGCATAGGTTATTTGGGTACTTATACCTTATGAAAAAATTGAATGGATTAAAAAAAATAAATGAATAAAAAAAGTGCAGCGATACAAGGTGAATGCATAACTAAATGAATAAAAAAAAGGTGTAGGAATATAAGGTGAATGGATTAAAAAAATAATTAAATGAATAAAAAAAGTTGCAGGGTGACGTGTTGTTTTTCATTTTTTTCTTTTCTTTTTCTTCTTTATTTAGATTTAAAGCATTTGTTTTTTACTTTTTTTATATTTCCAATAGATTTTATATTTTACTAAAATTAAATTAAAGTTAAATATTGTTTTTCTAATGTTTTATTTAAAAGATATTTTGATTAAACTTCCAAATGATCATACGCGTCATGCGAGATTTATTTTAAATAATAATTTTCGAATAACATTTCTATTTTGTATCTAATTAAGTTAGAGTCTAATTTAGAATCTAATAATATAAGTTGCTAAAAACTTGATAGCTAATGTTAGATACCAATTATCTTGACTTAATTGGTTACTAAATTCAATCATTACTTTTATTTTGTAGTTATTTAGCAACCAAAACCTAATTTGGTGATTATTTTCGTCACAATTAGCAACCATTTTATTTGGTAGCTATAAATTGGTATCTAAATAGTTTTTTTTTTCTTGTAGTGTATTATTTTGATGGTTTTCAAAATCTTCCAGAAATCTACATTTGTGAATAAGTGAGGAAAAATAAAAAATGTCTAATATCCCTACTACTTTTCTCAATTCAAGCCTGAGTCTATCTTCAAATTTTATGCACTTTATTCTCCCAAGATGGTAAAATAAGGTAGAATATTTTTCTACTTCTTTAAATTTAAAAACATATTCTCTTACTAACACAATCCATTGTTTTAATTACATGAATTCTTTTTGGTTTGCTCTCCTCACATCATTAGAAAAATCTTTCAAGAAGTAATTTTTATCTAAATACTTCCCAAGTAATGGTGATTCCTACTCCTTTTCATAACTTCCTAGTACTATCCCACCAATACTCTGCTCCTATCAACATAAATATAGGGTAATTTACCTTTACTTTGTCATAATGATTCATAACTCAAAATATTTTCTCCATCTCTTTAATCCATAATTCAACTTTTTCTAGGCTTTAACCTCTAGAGAATTGAAGGGCTTTGTTTCTACTAAATTTCACTAAACCTTGTGACTCAGTGGTTTCTTCAAGCCTTTGATTCCTTAATAGTGCAACGATCATATCTTTGATTGTTTGTATTACTTCTTTCAACTCATCATTCCTTTTATTATTTTCCACATGAAGTTACACAGGTCGGTATTCATAAAATTCCTTTGATGGGTGTATTTCACAGGTCTCACAAGAAATATTGCTCTAAAATCATCTTTATTATGACATCCAATTTTTTTTATAATTTCCATAATTAATAATAAATATACAATTTTTTTTTTCTTGAGTTCAAAATCCCTTCAACTAATTATTCAGGGAGTGAGTATCGAGAAGATTTAATTCAAAATTAGTTGCTACTATTTCAAATTTTGCAACAAAATAATTATCCAGTGGTGACCTCTTTGTTCACTTAAAGGTCAACCCCTATCGTTGCCTAAAGATGACCTCTTACATCATTTCTTACTATTTTTACATTTTACCATCTACTTTTATCTTACAAATTGTCGACCCATTACCTAGAGAGGAAATAAGAGTTTATTTATCTACAACCCTTCATTCTTAAAATATTGGGAGTGTCCATGTATTTAGTAATATTTTAAATTGATATATATTTTTTCTATACAACAAGAAAGAAACACAGGAAAGTGAGACATATATTATAGAAAAATCATATCAAATCGTAAGAATTATACCATGTCATAGAACAATTAAATTCAATTTTTTTAGAAAGATTTGGATCCCTAAAATAGCGACTAGTCTGGTTAAATGAGTTTTACCGAGATTAATTACAAAATAATCTCATCTTGAATTTACTCATTTAAATATCCAAGGTCCAACCCCAATCTACAAAGGTCTTTAAATCAATCTATGCATAATGATCATGAAATACATATATAAATCAATAAAATATAAACAAGGTCAATTAAATGAATGGTCCAGTAGCATAAAATAGGAATAAATTAAAGAATTTAAGGATACCTCATCAGAAAAAAAAACTTTTCTTGTACAAGAATACTGTCTCTTTTCCCTACTTATTTGAAATTTAAAATTTTCTCTCTCTCTTCCTCTCTCTCTTCATTTTCTTACTATTGCCTCCTTTTTGTTAAAAGTAATATACGCCCCTCCATTTTTATAGTGAATTTTGTAATCATTACCTTTTGGTTTGCTTTGAACATTTTAGTTAGAATCTAATTATATTTCAGTTATTAGTAAAAGATGGTTAGGAAAAGATGTGGTGGCATGGTAAGAGATAAGGTGGCTTGGTAAGAGATAAGAAAGTAATTAGTGGTGGATGTCATCTTATGTCCCTTTTAGTAAATTTCCAATGTTTGACTTATCTGCAACACTCTAGAAGGTTTGTGTTAAAGTGGCTATAATATCGAGAGTACATTCTATCTTATCGGTTAAGGGATAAGATATGTACTTATAAAGATACTCAACATAGTCCTCTCAGTTTATCACTAACGGTCTTTGTTGGAATTTAACTAAGGTATAAATGTTTGATGTATTTAACCAACATGTACTTGGTCATCATGGAATTTAACATCTATAGTATTACAAGTTGGTAATATCAAACACAAACCAAGGTATGGTGGTGTCATAATCTATTCTCCATATGACAACTTAGAATTCAAACCAAAGTATAACAACCTTTAATCGAAAGATAACAGGTAAACAATGATTATGGTAGTTAAGATGATATGACGACTCCGTATATACACGAGATCATTAATTCAGTCAGAAATAAAGATGTAATGTTGTATTACAAAGTCCCCGATAGCTATATACTTTAGTGTTAACATTTTTTTTATAGCTTTTACATATAATTATATTTGCTTCTTTATAATGAAATCTTATAAGAGAGAAAACAAAAGAAGATGAAGAATAGAAGATAGGAAAAAACAAATCATTAATACTTCTATTCCAAACTAAAAAAATTGACCAAAAGACATTATACACGATATATACAATATATTGTACTATTCCTTTAATATATTATAAATTTTTAGACGTTATATCTTTTGTAAAAATTATATTAATTTGTAACATCCTTTTTTTAACAGTTATATTAACCATTAGACATAATCACATACATTTTCCTCTTCTTAATAGAGAATCAAATAAATATATATATATATATATATATATATATATATATATATATATATATATATATATATATATATCACTAATAAAAGGAAAAATAAATAAAATATAAACATAAAGTCATTTTTTATCTCTACTGGTACTGTGTTCTTCTGTAATATCTCCTACTTTTGCATAACACAAAATTATGACAGCTAATAACAATATAAATATACACAAGATAAGTTAAGCTAGAGATCTAAAATCTTGCATACATGTATATATTAACATATTCACACGTTATATTCACATCTTGTCCATATACTCTAATGGATATAATTTCAAATCAGTCATTAACATTTATTAGAATCAAGTGTTTAACTCTTAGCCCATTAGCTACCTCTCATGTTTCAAGTTACTGACATCAACTTCACAAACAGAAGTCTCTACTTGCAGAATACTTATGCGTTGAATTACACTCAAAGTTATGTACATGTCATACTACCTTAACTAAGTTGTCATCACACACTCATGTGACAAAATAAATCTCTATGACCTACAACACACAATTCTTTTTCACATTGCAGACTAGGTCATAGGAACCTCCTCCAACTCTCACCACCCAATATTTTTCCTCTATGTGAATCCATATCTTTAGAGTCAAGAACATCTCTTCTAGAATCCAAAAATCAATATACAATCATAACCATCTCAACATAGTATTCCCTCCTCGAAAATAACTATGTTCACAACACACCATAGGTCATATCTGAAAACCATCATAGATTTTCATTCATATATATACATTTATATATACATATATACACATTCAACTTAATTTAAATACAAATAAATTGAAATTCATCATCCATTACATTATAATAATTTTCAAATATAATATATTGGTAAAATATAACAATATAGTGAAAGATACACAAATGTTAACATTTAGAAATGTTTAAAAATATGTTTTTTCAAAGTTTGCTCTCTCACAAAACCAATACTTGACTTACAAATAATTAAGTAACTGTTGCAATTCACAAAGCCACCATTTTGCTAATCCAACCAAAGGCATCAACATACTTAACAAATTTTAGTCACCCAACGAACAAAGTATTCACCCAACGACTACACCACTGGATTTTTCATAAAATCATCTCACCCAGGAATCAAAGCTCTTGGGTTTAAAATTAAATGAATTCATCTAGCGAGCTTGGCTCACACAACAACCAAACTACTGGGATTTCGTCTAGCGAGCTTGGCTTACACAACAACCAAACCACTAGGAGTTTTTATTTTAACAGATCGCCAATGAATTTGGGTAGCCCAACAACCAAAGTTTTTCATCCAACAACTCTACATAATTCAAAAATTCTACAAAATAATACAAGTGTCCTAATTAGTCCAAGCTAAGTTTTCACTTCATTTTTGTGCCTAATATTAAATATTTTACTTCAAAATAACAACAACTTGAACCAATTTGTCTCAGATGCAATATTCTAACACAAAATTGATAAACACACAACAATTTCATTCTTTTAAATAAAACAATTTTATCTCAAACTCAAACAGTCAAAGTATATTCAAACAAAACGCATTCCTATATCGCAACCAGGGCCATGAATGGGCAAATGAAAACAAAAAAACTTTCGAAGATGAGTCACCGCCATAGTTTATTTTGGAAAACTATGGAAAAATCAAGAAACAAGAAATGATCTAAAAAACCCAATAAGGATCCGGGAGTCGGTTACATGTAAGGAAGGTATCAATACCTTACAACGTCTGTCCTAAGACGGTACCCTAATTAAATGAGTAAAATGAATGTGATTTTTTAAAATGTTTATTTTTTCCAAAAAAAGAAACAAAAGATGCAAGTAAAAAATATATATACCACACAATGACATGAACATAGTCCCTGGAATCATGAAAGTCTGGATGAAAATATATACCACGCAATACCCCACCAAGACTTGTGCAGTGTAGTCACTTGTATAGCTCTAAAGGTTATCTCGAAGGAGTTTAAGGTCTTGGATGGTGCGAGGGAGGTTCAGAAAGCTATAATTGAAATCAGACATTGTGAGGTACACACCGATTAGACCCGCAAAGAAAATCAAAGCCACCGTTGAAGCCACCACAGTTTCCCAAAAGCTCAACGGAAACTTGGATAACGATGCCACAGGTTGATCCAGCACTGTGTCTGCACCCTCCATCTCCTTCCAAGAAAATGCCACAATTTGTTGCTTGTTCATAGTTTTTCTTCATATTTGTTGTGTGCACATCTCCGAATGTTTTTCTTTTAGTGCAGATGTTGTCTTCTTCCACATCTGAACAATCATTTTTCCATGAAAGAGAACAACATGCGAAATAGTGGCGGTGAGAGTTGCAAAGCTCAATCCATAATCGAATGCAAATGTGATATTAAGATAGAGTTTGTTGTAATTGTTTATAACTATCCATATCGATGTCAAAATTTGCAAGAATCCGAGTGATATTATATTTTGCGCCACTGGAATCATATGTTTTAGAACTGATGATGGGAAATTTCTTGGCATCATATATGTTGTTCCAATATGAAATAGGAATCAGAACATACCTAAAGAGCACAATTCCAACTAACATGTTGATGATGGCAAAGCCAACTACAACAAAAGGGGTCCCAAGCCAACCATTGTATTCCAATGCAGGCCAAATGAACCAATGCCAAAGCCAGTAATACCCAAACCAAATTGTTGAGTGGGGGTGGACTTTTTTCAAACTAAGCGAGATTGTTGCTATTCCTAGAAGTAAATAACCTGGAATAATGTAATAAGCAAAGCTTGATACAAAGACTAGGAAAAGAATTGCAAGCCTTTTGTTTCTCAGTAGGTGTCATACATTTTAAAAGAGTTTCATAATTTTCTAAAAGTAATTCCACTTTGACAGAGGAAACTACTTGGACGCGATTGTCATATATTTCAAAAGAGTTTCATAATTAGGTGGATCCCATAACTCATTAAAATATTATTTTTTTGCTATGTTATAGTGTCAAATGGGAGTATCTTTAAAAAGGGTTTCAAAATATCATTTTCCTTTCTAGTTACTCTATATGTTTTGGAAAATGGTGGTTTAGCGTTGTTGTTCCAAAAAAACTTTCATTTGACACTGCTTTTTATTAATAAAATATTATATATTTGAAGCTTTCCAATTGCTTTATATTCTTTTCGGGTTTTGGAAAAGGAAAATAATATTTTGACAACTGTATATGGAAATAAAATTTTATATTTGTGAAGAAACAAAGAGAATGAAGGGTAAAATGATAGTTTTGAAGTGGTTGTAAAAATTTGTTAATTGTCATGCTCTTTGAAAAAAGTGTCAACTTGGATGAAGGGGGAGAAGCATTTTTTTTAATTTTATATTTTTATTATTTTTTATATATATTTTCTTTTATTTTTATTATTATTTTTTAATTTTATATTATTTCTTTTTTTAACTTTTATTTATTTTTTGTTTTTAGTTATTTTTATTATTTATTATTTTTAATTATTATTTTGTGGGAGTTAAGAGTGAGGAAAGATAGAAAGTGTAATTGAGTGGAAGGCAGGTTTTAAAATTGTCATTTTTATTTTTCTTATATTTTTACTTTTACGTTATTATTTTCTATTTTTATGTTTTTATTTTTATTTCTATATATATTTTTTAATTATTTATATTTTTGATTTTTGATTATGTTATTATTATTATATTTTAATTTTAAATAAAAAACCTAAATCAATCAAGTATTATTTTTTTATTTTAAAATATTTGTTGAAAATTTTTTTCTTTATTTTCTTATTTTTACTTGTAGACATATTTTTTAAATTTTATTTATTCAGAAAAAATCAGATGTTGACACCCTACATAAGATCAAGTATTATGATTAGGTCACTTCTATTCCATAACATATATTGTAATGTATTATTAAAACTTAAATTAATTTTTCTAACCTGTTTAACTTGTTCAAATGAAGTTTAAAAAATAATTTCTCAAAATATCTAAATGACATTCCTGAAACAAATTTGTCTAAGAGTAGTTTGTTGGAGCTAGTGAAGGTCATCCTAAAGTGCTAATTTGATGAAGAAATCCCTTGAAGACACTAGATTTTAGGTTTGGGGTAGTTCTTACTTGGATTAAGACTTTCATGCATTAGTTTGTGTCAATCAATCAAGTACTAGCATAGCTCTTACTCATGGTTAAGTGAAAATAGCATTTCAAAAACGTTTTAGAAAAATTAGTGTTGTAGATCCAAATTTAACATGTTAAATTTCAAAATCAACATGTTAAATTTTTGACAGTTTAAGCTGTCACGTGTTTAAAAGGGTGTTGTGCGCGTTTTGTTATAAAAATTCGATTTCAAAAAGGTTTTCAAAGAGCTTTTAAGAGTTTTCAATAGAGTTTCTTGGAGGGAAAAATCAATTGTGAGAACAAAATGCTTTTGATTTCGAAAGTCATCATGATTTCAAAGACTTGAAGAGGAGCTTTGCTTGGATTTGATTCAATTGGCATGGCATCAGCTTTCTTGTGAAGATAAGTGTTCTTTCTTGAGCTTTTAATTGTGCTTGGTTGCTGCCTAATTGAATTTTCGAGTTGTATTGAATTCTTGAATAGTTTCTTGGTTGATTTGTGCTTAATAGGAAATTCTAAGCATTGTTATTGAGAGAATTGTAAAATTGAATTCGTGTATTGGTGTGTTTGCATTCAAATCTACAGTGGTGTACTGCATTGACACAGTGGGTTTTCATCTTGTGCGGTGGCGGCTGCACAAGGGGGTAGAAGCTCTTCTTGTAGGGTTCAAGAAGGGTTCTAAAGTGATTTGTTTGTAAACTTTGTTTGAATTAGTGGAATTCCTTCCAAGTGGTAGCAAGGGACTGAACATAGCCCAAGTGGTTGGGTGAACCAGTATAAAAACATTTGTGCAATCTTCTTTTCCCTCTCTCTTTTAATTTTCGAATTGCATTTGTGTCATATTCAATTCTGCAGTCAAGAACAACATGTTAAAATTGAAGAACAACCTGTTGAATTCTGGACAGATTTAAAAATACTCATTCTGGTTAAAATCAATTTTAAGGTGTTGTAATTCTATACTTTACTGCAGCTTATTAATCTTGGCTTATTAGCTATGTTGTCTTGTGTTTTTTAGCTCATTGGATCTGTTTTTGAATTGTAAATTGTCTACTGATTTGTTGTTCTGCAGTTTGATATAGTAAATCTGTTTTACATCAATTTTGGGGATTCTTTGAATTGAAATCTGTTTGGTATTTCTGAACTATTCCAGTTTGGCTTGTGTGTACCTTAAACTCTGCTGTGCAATTTTCATAATTTGAATTAAGTGCATTTGGTGCAGAATTCTGTGGGTTGTTTGTTGAAAAATTCATTATGTGCTTTTTTTGGTTTAAAGTAGAAAAATTGCATTCTAACTGTGACTTTTACTGCATAATTGTTTTGGTAATCTGGTGACAAATTGGTACATACTTGATTAACCATTGCTTGATCATATTACTTTGATTTTAGGTATTTTTGATTTGTGCAAAATTCATTTTAATCAAATCTGGTTTTTCTGGTTTTTAAGACTACTGCAGTGATGTGATTTCAACCTGTTGAATTCAACTTTTAACCTGTTATTTTCTGATACTGGTTGAAAATTAACTAAGTGCTGAAAAGGATTTTCAACAAATTTTTTTTTAGATTCAACCTGTTAATTGAAATTTTCCAGAACTGCCAGAATTGTTTTAACAAGCTGTTTCTGATTTTAACAAGTTGTTTTTACTGATTTTATACTTCGAACTGTATTTTTAACAAACTGTTTGTGAATCCAACTTGTTGTTTTTGTGTGGCATTATCATTGTAATCAAAAGTTCATAAAAGATCTCATTCAAACTTTCAAGTTTTTGAAAATTTTTAAATTGTTCAATTCACCCCCTCTTGAACATTGGCCATCTTATTTTTCAACATAGTTATACTTTGACAACCACATATGGCACACACACTCTATAGTCTTACGTGGCGCTGATGTGGTCAAGATAAATGACGTGTAAAAAACATTGCAGCGTGACACTGAGAGTCATTTTTAGGGTTTACATGTTTGGGATTTTATCTAGAACGCTGCCTAACATATTCCATCAAGGATTGAGAAGCAGTGACTTAAAATCTTATATCTCTTGAATCTCGCCACTGCTATCGTATCTGCAGCTGTCGAAACCCTAAAATTTCACCAAAATTTTTGCACAAACCCCAACCACCGTCGATGGTCTCCTACCGCCGCTCACCACCGCAACCACTGTCACACGGAATCTTCCTTATGCAAATGGGTGCACTAGACTCCTATCACGTTTCAAATTTTAAATTTAGATACTTAAAATTCAATTATACCATTTCATAACAAAATACCCTAAATGTCCTTCAAAAAGAAAAGTCTCATTTTATCTTTATCCACGTGTATAATTATACCACGTCAGCAGTTGACATATGGTTGTATGCGACTTGTGGTTGTCAAAGAAAGTTTTCCTTTGCCTAAATATTTAGTTGTTTCCTTTGCCTAAATATTTAGTTGTTAGTGCACGATGTGACTCTGTTATGATTAAGTTGGTTTATGTACTAACACGTTTAAGAAATTACAGGTAACTCATCTCCAATTAGTAAAGACTCTTATATATACTTGCTAATAATAAATGATTTTATCATTCAAGAGTTTAGGTATATCACTTTAATGTTTCTGTGGTTTTGGATTAGTGGCTCTGAATTGTTACAAATAATACAAATACACTTTTAACATACTTCTTTGAACTATTCTCTTTCATTGATTGAAATTTGTTGAAACATAAAATTCAACTAATAAAATAATTTCTTTACTAGTAAGAATGTGATTTTTTATATTTATATCTTATAATAATCTTTTACCATTTTCGACAATAAAATTCTTACCTTCAAGACAATTTTGTTTATTCTATTTCGTTTTTCTTTTTATGTCACTCTTATTATGATACTTCCTTACAAGAAATATCATAGATGACCAACTTTATGTATCCATTATTAATGAAGTTAGACAGAAAATAAAATCAGTTTGTAACTTTTTAATATAGGACAAGTATCACTTGAGTGATGCATTCTTTTATTATATTCATATTCGTAGTTGTACAATAAAATCGAGCTCAAAAAAATCTGTTGATGTTTTTATCAAACACATCAGAAGTAATTATATTATAAGCTCTTTCTGTAGGATGGAAACTGTCCCAAAATATGTAGTTTGACCTGTTTGAACATAGTTTCAGGGTAAGAGGATTACATAGAATACTTGCTTCAAGCTTTCCTGTGCCACAACATCCTTTATCTGGTACTTCAAAACCTAAACCACCAAATGTCATAACAATAAGTAAAAAGTTAGACAAACGAAAATATGTATTAATAAAATTTCAGGAGAAAATATTCAAATTTATCATTAAAAAAAAGTGTTCGATCAATTATACTGAGTACTTTCATGTCATGCAAACCTTTTATGTTAGTGGAAATCAAACATAATAGATGAATCAATAATACTTATCAAATGACACCTAGAATCATAAAGTTTTCTTCATCAATCTGATTATCCAATAGCTTCATATCCAAACAAAAGCTCACATCCCAATATACCAATCACCAAACCATCTTGACTTCTCTTTTTCCACCACCAATAGCAACCTTGGAAACTCAATCTTGAACACAAAACATTTCTCCATTTTATACTCTTCACATCATATAAAAATAAAATAAAAAATTTCTTCAACTATATTTTTTGTATGCCATGTTCTCATTTACAAGTATTTAAATGCCATTCGACTATGACATTTAGAAGTCTCACTAACTAAAGAACTTTAGATACATGATGGAAACAATTTCAATAGACTTATTCACATGAAAAAAATAAAATATTTAAAGACTTCTAAGTCTCAATCTTTTAAGTATCAAAGTTTGGTATTTGCTCAAAGTTTTAGGCATTAGAAAATAAGTAAAGAAGATAAATGAGAGTTTTTTTACGGATACTTTCGTTCTATTTTGTAGGTCTTATGAGAAGATGATTAAGTTAAAATTGAAGATAGAAAATTTAACACGTATATAAACAACCAAATGAATTCCCAAGTTACTTGTTAATTTTCTTTGGGTAATAGTTACTGCACTATCCCTAAATTGAACAAAATTTAAAAAGGAGTAAGTCCCTAAAGAAAGTATATAGAGAATCACAGCAATTCAAATAAATGTTGAGTGGTATAAACATATATTTAGGGACAAATAATAAATAGTTAAGTTTGCAATTTGAAAAGACTTTTTAAAAATTTTCTTAGTTTTAAGGATTATGAGAAAACCCTATCACTTTGAGGAAATAACACGGTTGTTTACTGAATTTTCGATTATATAATAGAACTCTAAATGTGACGTGAATTTATATTATGAGTTGAATCATTGGCATTAAGCAATTGATGTAGATAGACTACTAGTATATAGCATGGTAGATGTGTTTGATTACCATATTTAGTGGGATTTTGAATCATATCCGATAATGGGCTGTAAATATCAAGGTAGACAAGTCTAGCATCTGGAAGACGTTTCCCAAGGGTATCTAATAGGGTTGATAGCTTGTTGTTGAAGAGCATTGCAGCCTGGTTTTCAACATCTGAACATGCTCTCTTAAAGCCTCCTCTGAGAGTTCTTTGAGAGGGCACACACCCTAAATTTGGCAAACCAAGTATTCCAATCCTTCTAGCTCCAAGTCCATAAAGTTCCTGCATTCCATTCATTTTTTATTAATATTCTTTCATGTAAAAGCATTATGCAAAGATATATGAAATGAATTTAAGAATACAAGTCTAAACTAAATTGCTCATTTGGGTACATGGTTCACTCATACTTGTAAGAATTTTGTAGCTTGTGAAGCCATGAAATCTGTGTAAGCTGAAATATTATATTGTAGTCGCCTAAATGGTAGTGAAAAGTAAGTATTGGTAATGTCATTGTTTCCTGTGCATAAGATGTATATGCTTTTCGATATCGTTATTGTTGTTGTGTTTTCTCCAACCATGTCCTGTATCTTTTTTTTGTATTCAATGAATTTGTCTAGTTGATCTGATAATGATAGCACTGACTAATGTAACATATGACAAAGAAAGAAAATTATAGTTAGTATTTAAGATGTGCAATGAAGATTGAAAATATATATTGTAAGGTTTTAGGTGGGAACAACTATTTACTGCTGTTTTAGAAGTTAGAGGATCATATCCACCAGCACCAGATGCAAAGCTTACACCTGTAACGAGATCTTGACGTTGCAACTTTGGATCAAGATATGGTGGCAAAAGCTTCTTGACTTGAAATTTTGCAGCTAAGAAAATTTGTCACGGAAATGAATTAGAACATTTTCATTCTATTATGCACGTAATGGTAAAAGAATTTGAAGAGTAAGAATTTTTGTTTGTACCAATGAAGTCTGATGGGATTAAACCATTGCTGAACCTTCCAGTTGGTTGATTTCCTTTACCAAAATCTTTACCATATGGTCTAAAATCACATTTGGCTACTGTCCTAATGTAGTTATTGTTACCTGTATCTAGTATGGAGTCACCAAACACAAACACTGCCGGAACACTCTCATTGTGTGGTAAACTGACAACACTAACAAAAGATATAACAATTGTTGAAAAGGACCAAAGGAGTAGAAACAATGGAGGAAAAGGCATTTCAAAGAAAAACTGTGTTTCTATGATTCATATATTGTAAATAGTTAGTATTCATTTGATTTATAATATGATAAATAATCATTTTTAAAAGATAAAATATAATTAACGTCATATTTTACCAAATTATTTAACTTGAATATGTATTATATTTAGTACATTTAACTTTTTAACAAATCTGGTCAATATTAAAATTAGTTGACTATTGATATATTCTACGTTTAGTAAAATGTTAAAAGTATATGAATTTAATAATCACAGTTGTTTTAAATATTTAACAATTGTATTTAATTTGACTATATTATTTTATTTAACAAATATAGTTTGACGAATTTAATTTTTCTAAGGAATTGATCAACCTTAAAATTAATTCATTTTGAATATACGTTTAGTAAAACATTAGAAGTATATCAATTTGACTCTCTTTTAAATATTTAATAATTTTATTTAATTTGACTTTATTTTTTATTTAAAAAATATAAGAATTAAAAAATTTAATTTTTTTAACTGATTAGATCAACATTAAAATTTAACTTTTTTTAAATATATTCTATGTTTAGTAAAATGTTAAATATTAGTTTAATAAACACAACTTGTTTTGATATTTAATAATTTTATTTAATTTGACATTAATTTTTTATTCAACGAATATAAATAAGTGTTGAGGTGACTGAGTATGTATTTGGAAATGTCTTTATTAAAAGAAAAATTAATCTTAATATATAATTAACTTTTAGAAGTGTCTTTTATATTTGTTTTGTAAATTTGAATTCTTTAATTACTTATCATTTTGTCTCAAAAGAATCTAGTGTGAGTTTGTATAGTGTGAGTTTGTATTGGAGATAAAACACAAGGGAGGACAATTGTGACAACGTGAAGAAATATGTATTAAAAGATAGTAAAATTTACTTGAAAGTATAATTACTTTATAGAGAGAGTGTTTTCATGTATTCCATTTTGAAGATAATGTAGGGTACATTTGTTTTGATGGAGTATGGTAGAAAAATTATTTCTTTAATTTATCTTATGTGATACATCCAATTACGTGTTAGTCATTAGGATTTTTGAATGAAGATTTTAATTACGATTTTAGTCAAGGTTTCTAGTTTATGCTTTATAAATAATTACCAATAAATAAATATTATTTTGGTAGTTTAAAATTATATCTTTGATGTAAGACATTATTGACTGTTATAATCTTAGGTTCAATTAATTATATTAATTTATAAAAATGTTGATTTGGTTATTTAATGTAATTCCTCAAAATATCTAAATGAGATTCGTGAAACAAATACTATTACGAAGCTTTGCGTACATCACTTCAACGTTGTTATCGTTTTAGACTATGTGATTGAATTGTGGGAATTGAATTGTGAGAAATGCTAATATCGTTTTAGACATTATGCAGTGATTTTCTAAATTTATACTTGTAATTATCTACCATACTTAGTAATAAGATTCTTACCTTTAGATAATTTTGTTTATTCCTTCTTTCCTTTTTTCTTTAATTAGAGTAATTCATTTTATAATAATAGCTAACAACAATTATCTATTTTCAGCCAAAAAAAAGTTAGTATTACTTTTGTGGCCGCAACCGATGTATAGAGGATTGGTTTAACTTGTTCTTTTCTATTACATTCTTAATTACAATGTTGTCTTACAGGAACATTATATGTAACCAACTTTAAGAAAATTGAAATTTTGATTATGTATTAACCTATTACTTATGAACTTAGATAGAAAAAAAAATCAGTTTGTAACTTATAGAACAAGTATTACTTAAAGGATGTATGTATTTTATTATATTCATATTAGAAAAGTATAATAAAATCAATTAAATTCAAAATTATTTATCACATGGAAAGCCTACTTCAAAATCTTTTATGCCACATTTTATCATTAAAAAATAACATAGATTTTTTGAATAATATTTTCATGCAAATAGGTTATTGAATTCTTTTTCATGGATATTTAAGTTATTTTTATTATAAAAATAAAGAGATGAACAAGAGATATGAGAATGAAGATATTCTCTATTTTTCTTATTTTAATCAAAAGTAGATAATTGAATATATATATATATATATATATATATATATATATATATAT